>Ga0116171_10006055_pt1 | contig 10518 bp, 7 predicted proteins | sample AD_JPNHW2_MetaG_FD_89798 | JGI IMG/M metagenome (GOLD analysis project Ga0116171, IMG submission 89798) | Active sludge microbial communities of municipal wastewater-treating anaerobic digesters from Japan - AD_JPNHW2_MetaG | ecosystem: Engineered > Bioreactor > Anaerobic > Digestate | place...
CGTGATGACGCTCACGATCCTGGCATGGATCCTCGCGCTCTATATTGCCATTTCGAAGCGCAGGGACATCGATTGGAAACAGTACGCCGTCATCGTCGCCTTCGTCATCGCCGGCCTTCCCATCGGCATGTACCTCTTCCGCCATGTCGACGCGAGACCGCTCAAGAAAGCGCTCGCGGCCTTCATCGTCCTGGCGTCGAGCCTGCAGATCGCGGCGTACTTCTCCCCGAAAGCCGCGGGCCGCAAGCTGCCAAAACCTCTGGCATACAGCCTGCTTTTCGCGGGCGGCATCGTCCACGGCATTTTCTCCTCGGGCGGGCCGCTCATCGTGCTCTACGCCTCGGGAGCTCTTCCCGAGAAGGGCAAATTCCGCGCGACGCTCTGCCTGCTGTGGACGACGCTCAATTCGATCCTGATCGGCGGCTACCTTGTCTCCGCCTCGCTCGATCGCGCAACCCTGCTCCGCACCGGCGCGATGCTCCCTTTCCTCGCGGCGGGAATCGCCGCGGGCGAATTCATCCACAGGCAGGTCGCTTCGAAAATATTCAACCTCATCGTCTTCGGAACGCTCTTTTGCACGGGCGTCATAATGCTCGCCTTCTAGGAGAATCGCATGTCACTCGCCGCATTGAGGAAAGCCAATCCCTCGCTCCGCATCCGCGACGCCGCCGATCCCTCGCTCGCGCTCTACGGCAGGCTCCTCGCGCCCGAACCCTTCGCACCCCTCGTCGCTTTGGCGGATCGGATCACCGGGATCGATCCGGAGAGCAATCGCTATGTCGCGTCGCTCGGCGAGCTCGAAGCCGATCCCTGCGCGCCCCTCCTAGAGGCGCGATTCGGATTCGCGCCCATCCAGGTCGGCTTTTGCAACGGCTCCAATTCAGCGTTGAACGCCCTCGAATGGCATAAGTCCGCGGAAATCGATATAGCGGTGACCGACCTCGTCCTCCTCCTGGGAAGGCGCGGCGATCTCGACGCCGACGGACATTACGATTCCGCAAAGCTCGATTGCTTCTATCTCGCGAAGGGCGACGTTCTGGAATTGCTTCCCGAGACGCTGCATTTTTCGCCCTGCAGGGCGCTCGCCTCGGGATTCAAGAGCATCATCGCCCTTCCCGCCGGCACCAACCAGCCCTTGACGCCCGGCGAGCTCGAAGCCGCGCGGAAAGCCAGCCAGGCGCTCGACGAGGCTGAGCCGCGCCTCCTCTTCATGAAGAACAAGTGGCTCGTCGCCCACCCCGAGCGGAGGATTCTGATCGAGAGAGGAGCCTTTCCGGGGATCAGGGGCGAGAATATCGCGATAAATCCGGTGTGAGCCTCGGTCTCGCCGACTAACGCGCCTGTGAGGCTTCTACGGCCTTCCTGAATACTTCCATCCACGGCGAACCGACCTTCGCGAAGACGGGCGGCTCCCCGATCGGCGCATCCACGCTGATTTCGCCGCCGCCGTAAGCGACTCCGCTCCATAAGTGCACCCATGCTCCCGCGGGGAGATGGACCCGCCGCGCCACGGCGCCTTGTTCCAGAACCGGCGCCACGAGCAGATCCTCGCCGAGCAGGTACTCGTCTTTGACCGCCCAGGCCTTTTCGTCATCCTCGTGCTGTAGGAAGACGGGGCGCATCAGCGGAAGCCCTCGCTCCGAATTCACCGTTTCAAGGTGGATCAGAAAGGGTTTCAGCGCCGCGTGCAGGCGCGTCATGCGCGCGAGAAGCGCGAGCGTCTCGGCGTCCGAATCGAATTGCCAATTGTCGGCCGGACGGTTGCCCTCGTGGCTCCGCATCAGCGCGGTGAGCGCGGCCTGCTCAGTCCATCGCATGAAGAGCTCCTTCGTGCGCTTCATGCCGTAGAGCGTGGTGTAGCCGCCGATGTCGCTGTGATGAAGCCCGTGTCCCGACATGCCGAGAGAGAGCGCGGCGGGGATGACGGAAGGCAGGCCATCGTCCTCCGACCAGTCGACGTTCTGGTCGCCAGCCCACATCATGGGACAGTAGCGCTGGCTCCCAGCCGCTCCGGCGCGCATGAAATAGAGAATCTCGTCCGGGGCGGCGAGCCCTTCCCGTTCAGCCTCGTCCACGGCCTCGCGGTTGCAGCGCGCCCACAGTGCGGGCCATTCGTTGTGCGCTATCTCGGCGTTCAGACCGCTATGGAGGATCGCGTCAGTCGGCAGGTATTCGCCGAAATCGGCCATCCAGCCCGAAAGCCCGAATCCAATCAGGTTTTTCTTGATCACGCCCTTATACCAATCGAAAGCCCGCGGATTCGTAAGGTCGACGATGCCGGCGTCGAACTCGCCGAAATCGACGAGGTAATCCGCGCCGCGCGAATCCTTGGCGAGGTAGCCGGCGGCCGCTGCCTCCTTGAAAAGGCTCATCCCCGCGCCGACATAGGGATTGATGTAGCCGAGGAAGCGCACGCCCTCGCCTTTCAGCGCGCGGATTTCCTTGTCGAGCCCGGGATAGCGGTCTTGATCCCAGACCCAATTCCAGCGCAGCCTCTGGCCGAATGAGGTAACGTTGATGCCCTGCCAATCCTGCGCCCAGATTCCCGCCACCGGCACGCCGGCGGCCCTCGCCTTCTCGAGTTTCTCGAGGCAGGTTTTCGTGCCACCCTGGATGCCGAGGATGACGCCGTCGTGGCACCAGTCGGGAAGGGCCTTCTGCCGCCCATACCACGCCGAGAGGTCGGAGACGGTATCGGCCAACGTCTCCGCCGCGCCCATGACGAGGCGCGAAGGCAGGGCCCATGCGTACAGCCCGGTCTGGCCGGGCGACCTGAAATCGAATTCGGCGTAAGCCGCCGTGTCGAGTCCGCACCAGTAGCGTTCGCTGGAGACGAAGCTCGTCTGCGGAAAGAAGGTCCAGAAATAATCGCCGCCGGATCCGCCGTCCAGATCGGCGAGACGCGTGATTTCCGTGGCCTTGTTGCGCCCGACGCCCTGCTCGCTCGTCCAGAGCGGAAAATTCCTCCCCTTCAGATCCAAGTGGGAGAACTGCTCGCCGCAGCCGTAGATATGTTCCGATTCGAACCCCGGCAGGGAAATGCGGAACCTGTTGAAGGCGTGCTCTTGCGCCCCGGCGGCGCCCGGCGCGTCGGTGAATCGCGCGACGAGCCTTCCCTCCTCCTCGCGCAGCGAGACCGCTATGCGCGGTTCTCCCCCGCGAGAAAAAATCAGGCGCGCGGAATCGCCCAACGATTCCGCTACTGAGCAGTCCAAGGGCTCGAGCGGCTCGTCGATCGTCTCGGAGATGCGGAAGTTGCCGCGGTACATCTCGAACTTCCCGGTTCCCCGCCCGGCGCGCAGGAAGGGCATACCCGGCCGCTGCGCGATGAGGACTTTCCCGCCGATGCCCGCTTCGAAGCCGCCCGCAGTTTCCCTGAAGAAGAATCCGCCCATGATCAGCCCTTGACCGCGCCCGCGGTGAGCCCCGAGATGATCTTGTCGTGCAGGACGACGTAGACCAGCACGCTCGGGATTATCGACAGCACGATGGCGGCGAACATGCCGGTATTGTCGGTGATGAATTGGCTCGTGAAGAAGCGTATGCCGAGCTGTATCGTCCTGGACTTGACGCTCGAAGTGAAGAGCATCGCCATGACGAACTCGTTCCACGCGTAGATGAAGCAGAAGGTGCCCGCCGTGGCGAGCCCCGAGCGCGAGAGCGGGAAAATTATCTTGGCGAAACGCTGGTTGAAACCACAGCCGTCGATCGTGGCGGCTTCCTCCAGCTCCTTGGGAATGGCGCGCATGAACGTCGTTATAAGCGAGACGGACACGGGAATATTGATCGCCGCGTACGTGAAGACCAGCGAAATGAGCTTGTCGTAGAGCCCGAACTTGGTGACCATCCAGAAATAGGGAACCATGAAGGAGATGATCGGGATGAGGACGCCCGCGGTCACGATCGTGAAGATGGCGTCGCGTCCGCGGAATTTCTCGCGCGAGAGGATGAAGCCGGCCATGGATGAGATGACGAGGTTGAGTATCACCGAACCCGCCGCCACGATCACGGAGTTCAGCAGAAGCCGCGCGAGATCGGCCGTCACCGCGGCGTTCCGGTAATTGGCGAAAGAAAGTTTCGTCGGAAAACCGAAGGGCGCCGTCTCGAGCTCCAGATTCGTGCGGAACGAGTTGACCACGAGCCAGATGAAGGGAAGTATGGCGATGGCCAGGAAGAATAAAAGCGTGAACCACTTGATGAACCAAAGGGCTGACGCCTTCAGGCTGAAGCCCCGCTTTTCGAGATGCTCGCTCATTGGGCGGCCTCCGTCATCGGATCGCTCTTTCCGAGCGCGCGCCGTATCGCCACGATGACGAGCGTGCCGAGCAGGATCAGGATGATGCCCGCGGCGCTCGCCTCTCCGTACCTGAGCGCGTCCATCTTCAGGTACAGCGCGATTCCCATGGTCGAGGTGGAATAGGCGGGACCGCCGCCCGTCATGAGGTAGGTCGTCTCGAAATGCCTCATGCCATAGGCCATGGCGAGGGTGATGGCCGTCGCCAGGGTGCCGCGGATCATCGGTATCGTTATGCGGAACTCCTGCTGGATTTTCGTCGCGCCGTCGATCTCGGCCGCCTCGTAGAGTTCCTTGGGAATGTTCATGATCGACGCGAGAATGATGATCATGAAGTAGCCGATGTAGATCACCGTCATCAGGATGATCGCGGGCAGGGCCGTCGACATGTCGCCGAGCCAGTTCCTCCCCGCGTCGATGCCGAGCGCATTGAGGATTCCGTTGATCACGCCGAATTGCGGATTATAGAGGGCGGTCCATACCTTGGCGATCGCCACCGTGGAGATGACGTTGGGGAGGAAGTAGATCGTCCGCATCAATTTCCATCCGCGCGGGTTGCGGGCGAGGATCAGGGCTACGATGGTCGCCAGGGGAATCTGAATGAAACCCTGGGACAAGGCCCAGATGACGTTGTTCTTCATCGAGAGCAGGAAGGTGTCGTCATGGAGCAGCTTTCCGTAATTGGCGAAATTGTTCCACGTCATCTCGCCCCCGCCCTTCCACTTCATCATGCTCGTATAAACGTTGAACGCCAAAGGGAAAATGAAGAAGGCGAAAAAGAACAATGCCAGGGGGAGCATGTAGACGATTATCCATGGAAGGTTGGCGCCTTTTTTCTTTGTCATCGCGTTTCCTTGTCCTCGACGCTCTTTGAAAGAGGGGCGCCCTTTTCAGGCGCCCCTCCAGAATACCACACGCAAGGCTTGGTGCATCAGCCGCTTTTTAGCGGTCGATCTTTTTCTCCACCAGGCTGCAGAACTGCTCGGGCGTGATCTTGCCCAGGGCGAGGGCCGAGAGCTGCTGGGTGAATTCGAGCGTCGCTTCGGCGCCGAGCGCGGCTTCGAGATCGGTGGCGGTTTCGTAGCCCTTATCGGCCATGTCGTAGAACTGCTTCTGAAGATCGTTGTCCTTGGGGACGAAGCCGGCATTGACGGCGTACATGCCGCCGGAAACTTCGGCGAGCTTCGCCATGTTCGGCTTGTTGGTCAGGAACTTGAGGAACTTGATGATCGCGTCGTGGCGGGCCTTGTCGGCCGTCGCTCCGGCGGCGATATTGGCCTGAAGCCTGCTGATGATGATGTTCTTGTAGCTGCCGGTCGGGGGAACGGGGGCGATCGTGATGCTGGGGAAGAACGTGGTGGCCTTCAGGTCGGCCCTGCCCGCGTACCAGGGGCCGTTCGAGAAGATGACCGTGCGTCCCGCGAGGAAGTGGCCACCGGAAACTCCGGCGCCCGCGCCGATCGCGTCCGGCGTCGTGTAGCTCTCGAACATCCTCTTGATCGTCTTGGCCGCGTCGACGAAGGCCTTGTCGGTGAAGGGCTTTTCCCAGACATCGGGGCCGCCGTTCGAGACCGCGAACCAGGAAAACCAGATCATGCTGGTCCAGGCGTTCGTGTCGCCGGACATCTGGCTGGTCGGATACATCCCGGCGGCTTTCATCTTGTCCATAGCGGACCAGAGTTCGTCCATAGTCGCCGGAATCTTGGCGACGCCGGCTTTCTTCATCATGTCGCCGTTGTACCAGATCGGAAGTATCGCGGTTTCGAAGGGGAGCGTCTTGAGCTTGCCGCGGATCGTCGACTGCGTCACGGCTCCGGCGTCGAAGCTCTTTCTCCAATCGCCGGTGAGATCCTCGTTGAAATCGAGGAGGAGCTTGCTGGTGTAGAATTCCTTGGTGGACGCGTTCAGCTTCACGGTGAAGATGTCCCCGGGCGCCATGCCGGCCATGATCGCCGTGCGGACTTTCTGCTCATAGGCGTTGTAGTCGGGCTGGGGTTCGATTTCCACGCGGATTTTGCCCGCGTTGGCCGCGTTGAAGGCGGCGACGATTTCGGCGATCGCCGGCGCCTTGGAGTCCTTGCCGACCCAGATGCAGGGCCATTTGAGGACGATTTCCCCGCTCTGCGCGGCGACGAAGAGCGGAAGGGCGAAAAGCAGAACCAAGCCGGCAAATAAAGCGCGTCGGGTCTTGCTCAGTTTCATTGGAAGCCTCCTGGGAGAGCATTTACTTTCATTAAGAAAGTAAAGCATGACTTCCATCTCTTGTCAATAATTTTTTAGGGATAACACAATGGCGACCGTGCGCGGGGACGCCAGTGACAAGAAACGAAAATCTTGAAGCGTCTTGACGCGATCCTGCGCGCGATGGCGAGAGCTAGAGCCCGTAACGCTTTATTTTATACTGAATCGTTCTGCGGCTCAGCCCGAGCTCGAGGGCGGCCTTGCTGCGGTTGCCGCCGCAGCGTTCCAGCGCCCGCTTGATCGCATCCTTTTCAAGCGATTCCAGCTCGAGCGAGGCCGGTAAAGCGTCGCCCGCCTCGGTACGCGCCGGCTCCGGTCCGGGCGACGGCTGCGCCGAGAGCCCGCAGGCTCCAGTCCGTGCGAGGGCCGGATCTAAATCCTCCACGTCGATTTCCTCGCCTTCGCAGTAGATCATCGCCCGTTCGAGGATATTCTCCAGCTCACGCACGTTCCCGGGGAAGTCGTATCCGGAAAGAAGCGACATCACCGCCTCCGAGGCTCGTTTCGGAGGCTTTCCCATCCGGTCGGCCAGTATGGCGAGGATATGTACCGCGAGCAGGGGGATATCCTCGCGCCGCTCGCGGAGGGGCGGAATTCGGATTCTGACCACGTCGAGCCGGTAATAGAGGTCCTCCCGGAATTTGCCCTGCGCCGCCAGACTGTCGATATCCCGATTCGTGGCCGAAACGATGCGCGCTTCTATGGGAATGTCCCTGGTGCCGCCAAGCCGCCTCGTGCGGCGTTCCTGCAGCACCCGTAGCAATTTCACCTGAAGCGGCAGGGGCATGTCGCCTATTTCGTCCAGGAAGAGCGTGCCCTTCCCCGCCAGTTCGAAGAGCCCCGGCTTGCGCGCGTCGGCGCCTGTGAAGGCGCCCTTTTCATGGCCGAAGAGCTCGCTTTCGAGGAGTTCAGCGTGCATGCCGCCGATGTTGACCGCGACGAAGGGCTCCGTCGCGGCTCTGGACGCCGCGTGGATCTCCCTCGCCACGACTTCCTTGCCCGTCCCGCTTTCCCCCGTTATGAGCACGGTGCTCTCCGTCGGAGCGACCCGCGCTATGAGCGCCCGCATCGATTCGATGGCGCGCGAACCGCCGATCAGCCGCGAAGGCCGCGCTTCCGTCCGCGCCTTCGCTTCGAGCGCGTCGTCGCGCTTGCGGTTGGCCGCCGCCGTCCTTACCTTCCGGATCAGCTCGTCCGGATCGAAGGGCTTGATGAGATAATCGTCGGCGCCCGACTTTATCGCGCGAACGGCGTCGGAAATCTCGCCCAGGGCGGAGATCATGACGACGGGCGACCGTATCCCCTCCGCCACGATCCATTCCAGGAGCGCCTGGCCGCCCATGCGCGGCATGCGGAGATCGAGGATGACGGCGTCGAAGGTCTTCGCCAGGAGTTCTCGCTGGCCTTCGAGGCCGTCGGCGGCGGTCGTCACCTCGATGCCTTCGAGTCCGAAGAGCTTTTGGATGGAATCGCGGATATTCTTCTCATCGTCGACGACGAGTACCTTCATGGGTTCTCTTCCTTTCCCCCGCCTTTGCGCGGGAGTTCGAGGCGCGCGCGCGTACCCCCGCCCTCCCTTTCCGAAAGTTCGATGCGCCCTCCGGCGGCCGACGCGAAGCGCTCGCAGATCGCGAGACCGATGCCGGTTCCCCTGCTCTTCGTCGTATAGAAGGGGTCGAATACCCTCGCCTTATCGGCGGACGCGATCCCCGCTCCCCGGTCGAGCACGTCGACGAAGACGCTCGCGCCCTCGGCGCTCACTTCCACCTCGACCCGGCTTTCATCGCCGCCGCTCTCGAGCGCGTTCCGGATCAGATTTTCGAGGATTGAACGGCAGCGTTCAGGGTCGATCGACACCGCGAGCCCCGGCTGCCGCGCGCTGGCCAGTTCGCGCCCGCAGAGGCTCCTTCCGATGTCGTTGGCCAGCGCGGCGGGATCGAGGAACTCGGGTTGCCCCCGGGGATCGCGAAGGAAGTCGTTGACCCGCGTGGTCAGCTTCGAAAGGCGATCGACTTCCGCCTTGATGATGTCCACCTCGGCGCTTGATGCCTCGGGAAGGGTCTTCTCCAGGATGCTCGCCTGGAGGCGGATCGCCAGGAGCGGGTTCTTTATCTCGTGCGCCAGCGTGCTCGCCGCGGTCCCCAGCACGACGAGGTTTTTCTGGCGTTCCAGGGTTTCGCGGTATTCGCGGTTTCTGAGGAAGAGGTAGCGCACGAGCCAGGCCATCGATGCCAGGAAAATTTCCATCGCGGCATAGACGATCCACAGCAGCGCTACGCGATTCCAGAATTGTTCCTGCCGCAGATCAAGGTAAAGCACCTCGCTTCGCTTCATGAGTTCGAGCATGAGCGGCTTGCTTTCTTCGGGGTCGGGCAGGGATTCCAATTTCCCGCCGTCGTGCCGTTCGTGGGGCGGAGGCGGGATCATCCGCGAAGGCCTCAGGATGAGCTGCAGCGAGCGTTGCGTCGGATCTTCGCTGTATTGGCGTTCCTCTCTGTCCTGCCACTGCGATGTCTTTGGCGAGGGGACAAAGCTTTCAGGCGCTTCGCCCCACGCGTAGATGCGCTCGCCGCCGGAACCGAAAAGCCCGAGGCCGATGATCCGCGCCTTGAGCGCGGCGTTCTGCTCGATGGCGGCGCCGAAATCCTCGTAATTCTTCAGGCTCGTAAAAAGCGTGGTAAGGGTCTGCTCCGCCTCATTGCGCGCCTCCAGGCTGTAGAGAAGGCGCTGCCCACTGAAGATCGCCCAGGACGCGAGCGAGAGGAATATGAAGGCGACCGCCGCGGCGATCGCCGAAGTCGTGCGAATTCTCATGCGCTAGCTCCAATACGCGGCCGCCCGGGATGCGGTCTCAGGCGTTCCTCATCTTCAGCGTATCACCTCAGCATATTTAGATACAGGTCTTCCGCCTCCATCCCGACGAGGCACCTGAGGGCCGACAGCCCTTTCAGGAAGGTGTAGCGGGCCGAGATCAAGGCCGAGCGGCTGCTGGAAACGAGAAGCTGGGCGTCGGACAGGTCCGACGAGGATGCTTTCGAAAGCTTGAAGAGCTCGAGCTTGGCGTCGTAGTTGCTCTCCGCGCAGTCGAGCGCCTTGGCCGAGGAGGCGACCGAGCTCGCCGACGACACGAGGCCGTAGAGGTCGCTCTCGATATCGAGTTCGAGCGACTCCGCGGCGGCTTGGCTGGCCAGGCCCGCTTGCGCGGCGCCGACCGACTTGGCCTCGACGGCATTGCGCGTCGAAAGGTAATCGAGGGGGATCGATAGCGCCACCGTGAGCGCTCCGCCCGAGGCGAGATCGAGGCCGGCCGCGGCCGAATAGGAGGCCGCGTGCGACCATGTCGCCGCGAGGGTGGGAGCGTAGCCGACCTTCGCCTGCTCGATTTCCTTGGCCGCCGTCTCGACGGCGATCGATGCCGCCGCTATGTCGGGATTATTGACGGCCGCCGATGAGCGCAGCGCCGCGACCAAGGCGGCTGTTTCCGTCTCCCCCAGTCCCATGAGCCGATCCAGCATCCGCTGATAGGACGCCTGATCGATGGCCGCCGGCTGCGCGTCGGTTCCGGTGATCGATTTCAAGCTCGATTTGGCCACCGCGAGAGCCTTACGCGCCTGGCTCAACGCGGTCTCCTTGGACGCGGTCTCCGCCTGCGCCTCCATGAGGGAAGCCTTGATCACCATGCCGGAATCGAATTTCGCCTGGGTGATGTCCTGGTGGGCCCTGGACGCCGCGAGATCGCTCAACGCGGCCTCCATGGCGGCGTTCGCTTCGAGCACGCCGTAATAGGCTTGGTCGACGGACAGAAGGGCGGCGAAATACGCCGCCCTCGCCTCCTGGCGCGCGCTCTTCGTCGCGAGCTTGTCGATGGCGAGGAGGATGGCGTTCGCCCCTCCATCATAGATTGTCTGCGAGACCGACACGGCGGCCGACACCGCAGCCGCGTCCGCCAGCGACAGGCTCGCCGCGCCGGCGTAGTCAAAGGC
>Ga0116171_10006062_pt1 | contig 10508 bp, 11 predicted proteins | sample AD_JPNHW2_MetaG_FD_89798 | JGI IMG/M metagenome (GOLD analysis project Ga0116171, IMG submission 89798) | Active sludge microbial communities of municipal wastewater-treating anaerobic digesters from Japan - AD_JPNHW2_MetaG | ecosystem: Engineered > Bioreactor > Anaerobic > Digestate | place...
AAAGACACAAATGGTTAATTCAGAAAATTATAATAACATCAAAACCACCCTGATCAGTTTCCTTAAGACAGAATATATAGTTTGACTTAACATAAGATATCAGGTAGAAAAATCAAGAACATCTGTTTTTATAAGCAAAAATGTAGTATTTTTTTAATAAAAGAATTTTAAAGGACAAGTTATGAAAAACAAAAAGATATGGATTGCAATAGCAGCGTTATTGACAATATGTATCAGTTTCGTTTTTGCTGTTGAAAATAAGACCCAAACCCAAAATTTACAACAAATTACTTACCTTGAGAAGAAGGAGACTTTAAAAGGCCTGCAAGGTGTCTATGTGACCGTTGAAGAACTGAATGAAACGGTAGAAAAACTTGGTCTGACAACACAGCGAATACAAACTGATGTAGAATTGAAACTTCGTCAAAACGGCATTAAGGTGTTTTCTAAAAAAGAAAGCTTTGCAACACCAGGACTGCCTTATCTTTATGTAAATATTAATAATGTTATTATAAGCGAAGGCTTAACAATTGTTGCTTATAATATATCGGTCAAACTGATACAAAACGTTTTTTTGGAAAGAGACCCAACTAAAATTTGCAGCGCTGTAACCTGGGATACAGGCTCAATTGGTGCTGTTACTAATTCCAAAATTCCAACTATCCGTGAACGTGTCAAAGAACATATTGAGTCATTCGTAAATGATTATCTTGCCGTTAACATGAACAGTAAATAAGAAACCCAGAATAGACCTTGCTAAATAGAACAACAAGAAATGGATTACCCCCCTTTTACTCTAAAAGATTATGAATCAAGGTCTATACCTTGCCCAATATGGGCAGTAGAATCATTGAAAGAACTCAAAGAACTTTTCCATCCTGATAATCCTTATGTATTTATTACTAACCAGAGATACAGGCACATTAAAAACTTATGGCAGAAAATGATAAGTAAGGGTGACTTTGAAAGATGACGTAATAATTTTATGGTCAGAAACTGGAACAGAACATTTATATATTATTGCTCAAAAGCAGGTATAAAACTTCAGACAGATTATCTTTGCACCGCTTAAAAAAAGGCTATGGAATCAATCTTGCCAATTTAGGTACTCCTGTTCATACATTGAAAGAATTGATGGGTCATAGTCCAATTGAAACCACTATGAAATTTTATTTAAAATGCTCAGATGCAAATAAGGTTAAAGCCATTGAAGGACTTAATAAATTGGTTGGGTAGTAGGGAGTCTTATTCACGCTGACTCCATGGTGATGAATCTCTATCTGGAGTTGCCATTGTGATCGGCAGATCAATCAGTATAAACTTTTCCATACAAACTCAGATATAATCTTTAAAATAACTTATTTACAATTTATGGTGGCGGATTTTTGAGAAAATTAATCAGGATATTCCACGCTAATCCCACGGGAAGGGTAGCAATTAAAAGAATTACAGCAACTACCATCAACCCAATTCGCTTCTGATGTTTTGCTTGGTTTAGAGCAAAAACAGTCAAGCAAATAGGAATGAACCACCAACACCATCTACAAAAGTAAATTATCTCCAGGCATTGGTGAAAAACATTAAACTGAAAGACTATCAGTAAAAAAAACAGAATCCATGGAAATACTGTAAATGCGAAAGCAGTTGTCATTATAACTATAATCAATGTTGTTTTTTTGCATTGAGGCTCTGTTTGTAAGCTATTCTCTTTATTTCCCACAACGATACCCCTTTATACTTTACATTTTAAAAAAGAACTGTATCAGAAAAAATGGTAACGCCACAACTAAAGCAATCACCGAAACAATTACAATAATACCTCTTAATAACAGGTCCCCAGACCTCCACCAGATTGACAGCACTAAGGACGTACCTGCGAAAACAAATACAAGAAGCCAATCCCAATGAAAAAAACCGATTTCTTCTAACCAGCAAAAAGACAACATTCCTGTTTCTTTTCTTAAATTGACATCCAAAAGAACTATTATTTCAGTCAGAGGTGCAATTGTAGCTAAAGCAATCAGTAATACCATCTTCTTGTTTTCAACACGCATTTGAACGCTCCTTTTTGTTCAGTCATTAAGCTAAACTAAAACTCCGATATCTTCCAATTGCCCGACTCATCTGTGATGAATAATACAGCATAATATTATATATAACTATCTTTTTCACACAGAAAATGGTTTGTTTTTTGCTTCAGAATTCATACTGAAACCAGACCACCCTTATACTCCCTTCACACCCCCTACTTAATAAAACGGGACTATTTCTGGACTATTTGAGGCATTTTTTGAGTTGTTCTGAGTAGTTTTGAGCAGAAAATAAACAAAAAACCTCATTACTAAGTTGATAATGAGGTTTTTGACTACTACGCCTGAAAGGATTCGGACCTTTGACCTACGGATTAGAAATTCGTTGATTTGCTCAACTAAAACGCACACAAAATGGCCTTTAAGGTATCGTAAGCCCGTATTTTAATAGAAATTTTGGGTATTTCCAAAAACGACTTGGCGCCTAACTTGGCGCCTAAATTGACTTTTCCACTCAGCTATAATTATTCAGATTTACCTGAGATGTCAAATGGCCCCGGAATAGCCATGATGGGTTTTCAGGCCAAGGGAGCAAATAGGAAGTACCTTCCTGAGCATCTCGTAGGGCATATCTAACCATCCGAACCCGCAAGAGGTTTCAGAATATTCCCAAATGTTCAAATTTCTACTTAGAAAACGGAATATTGACAGAGAATTTTCGGTGTGCTTTTTTGGGAAATGAAAGGAACGCTGAAATGAATGAAAATAATTGTCCAATAGAAGACCGCTTACCAATGTTCCATCGTACAATTAAATTGCCGAATGGGCTTTGGGATAAGGTTAAAGAGCAAGGTGAACAGGAAAAGAAATCTTTGCGTTGGATTATTGATGAAGCTCTTGACGCTGAACTTCTGCCACTAATTGAGTCGTTACGAGAGCTTGGTCTGAAGGGTGAGGTCAAGGCTGACAAGCTGGTACGGGTGCCTCTGGATGATAATGTTATTGGTCGGCTCAATTACGCCCGACGGCAAACTGGTTTACCAGCAGTTCTGTTCTTAAAAATATGCTTGGGGAAATTTATTCATAACAAAAAATTCTAATTGTTGTATTAAAATGCTCTCTAAGATAATCCTAAAGTCAGAGATTTAAAGTCCTGCTCCATATATACGTATTATGAGACAAATCCCTTACTATCTTTCTGGTTAGTCTCTTAAAACCTTAATATCAATGGTTTGACTTTCACGGACGAAAAAATTAAGTTTTTGAGAGCATTGGATTCAATATCAGTTACTTATTTTGACCTCATTATTTGGCAAAAAAACAAGGATGCATTTACAATGCTTTACGACTACCGTCATTAATTATCGCATTATGTATCCGATGCTCGCTTGAAGCCTGTTTTGGGATAAAAATTAAGGTTGCAATTAAGTAGTTGCTAGGCACTTCTCAAACATAAAGGATCAGGAGCTTTTCGTAATTGTTTATATGTCAGATATTTTTGTGCTGTACAACCTGAAAAACATTTATTTGCATTATCACAAATAGAACATGGTGATTCCAATGGAGCTTCAATATATTTCCTGATAGCATTAAGATATGGGGATTTTTGCCAGCATTCTGCTAAAGTCCAGCGGTCGAGTGACGAGTACATATCAGTCCCAACAACGTCTATGCCATTAACCTGCTTGAACGCATCGCAAGGGATGATTGATAACTCGGGAGATATTGTCAACTTGTCAATCCCTGCCATGCATTTTGGAGATTGACTGCAAAAGAGAATACTATAAGGTGAACCAATTCGCAAATGAATGACCTTCTTTGCTTCATTAATTAATGATTGCAATTCACGAGTTTCATCTTTTGATAAAGCAAGGTTGTTCTGTGTCAAGCCTCTCCCTTGCGGTACAAAACGGAGAATGCTGATTTGTTTAAGACCGATATCCTTGGCTAGCCTTGCTAATAATGGGAGTTCTTGGTAGTTGTGTTTCATTGGCACAAAATGCAATTCGGTTTTCAGGCCAATTGATTGAGAATGTTTAATGGCCTTAAGCGTATCTTGATAGCTGTTTTCTAAATGTGTTATCGATTCGTGTGTTGGTGACGATGTTGAATAGAGACTAAATATGATGGATGATAAACCATTTGACTTGAGACAATTGATTTTCTTTGTACTATTATCAGAAATACCTGATGTATACACCACCGTATATGTGTTATGGTCAGAACATATTTTCACTAATGAAGCCAAATCATTCCAAAGTAGAGGTTCGCCTCCAGAGAAGGCTATTTTTTTAACATCCATTACAATTGCTTGATGAACAATATTTTCAGCAATCTTATACGACATTACAGGTTGTCCCTTTATGCCCGCATTACTTGAGCAATGAATGCATTTGAGCAGACACTGATATGTCAATTCAAGCTTGATTTCATTCAATTTGTATTGTTCTACACTCAATATAATCACTCCCTAACAATTATAGATTTCTCGAACGATTCATTAATACCCCATTTAGGAGGATACCAATAATTTATTGGATTCAATTTAGGATTGAACTTTTGCTTTATTCGAGTTCGTCCCAATCCATTTATTTCAGGATATGCCACACGTGAATATTTATCTACCTCACAAAAAAGGTTTTGACAGTCAATCAACTGCAATGGTCTCCCACCAATAGTTTCAAAGTAAAGTCCCAACCTCTCAAATTCTTGGTTTTGTCTCTTTGTGACCCGTAAAATTATTTCTGGTTCTGTTAAACCACCAAGGGATGCAAAACATTTTTTTATCCCACTTTTAGCACCAGGCCCAGGTACTACGAATTCCATTTCTGAGAAATCTATTATCTCACTATAATTAAAGTCAGTAACTAACTGATAGGCTAAAAAATCACCAATTGTCGGATAAGATCGCAGTAGCTCAAAAGCATGTGCCATTTTAGGGATATCATGGATTTTTTTGTAAAGCCGATCTTTCATCATTTTTTCGATGAGTTTCAAGTGATTAGAATGCTTTTTGGGATAGCCAAAGCTCGATCCACCGCTCGGCATAATGTAGGCCGCAGAATAGATAGTATGCTTATTATCCATGGCATTGCTTAATATCTTGTCATACTTCTTAAACGAGTACTCTGCATAGCTAATACAGTTAAGCTCACGCTGTAATAGCTCCCATGTTTCAATCTTATTGAAAAGCTTAAACAAGATGATCCTAAAAAAAACTTCTTCAAGTGATTGATCACCTTCATAAATAACATTACGAATTAAGTATTGGCTTACTCGGTCAGAAGCACGATATACATTCGTAAATTTATATTCCTGTAAAATTGGATCTTTTGTCCACGGCCCCCAAGGGCATCTTATTCTTCTATAAAAAATAGCCTGCCTTTCAGCGGCAAACCTCCAATAGGTATCAAATATAACGGTTGGGATTGCTGGAGCCCAATCTTTCTTAACCAATTCGGGATGTTCTACTTCATTACATGCGAGAGTATTATTCATCCTGCCCCCGCATATCACTTTCATATTGTTCAACATACATTTGCATTCTATTTTCCAAATACCTCAATGAAGTTTTATTCATTTTACCTACAGAAGCCACACCAACAAAACAAGTCATCTGGTGTAACTCCAAACCCATTTCGTGTGCCATAAATTGTCCAAGCCTGCAGAGACCTATATAATTACCATAACCACGGTCATAGATATATTCTTTTGGATAGTATCCAGTCACACATAACCCTGAATTGCCCACTTTTGAAAAACCAACTTGTTGCAGACAGGGAAATCCTCTTTGCCTTTGGTTTGTGGCATCGCAAATAGGATCATAAACTGATGCTTGAAGAGCACTGCGACGATGATTGTCATATTTTGTATAAGTTTGGATGATATATTCAAGCTGATTTACATTATCTCTATAAGATATCAATCGTTCAAAATAAACACCTTTACAGTTTGCTTTATCACAATGTATCTGTTTTTGGCATCGGAGATATCGCCTGTATAAATCAGTTCTGTCTCTATTGCGATTCCAGAATCTAACTGGGAATATAGTATTTGCAACAGTATGGCAAGATCTTAATGAATGAGATGCCAATGATTTATCAAGTTCGCTTCTAATCTGCTCATGCTCAGAAATACAGTCATTGTTTAGACCTGTTATGGTTATTGTCAAAGGAGATAATTCCGAATACTGCATTGAGGCCAAGAACGTTTTTGCCCAAGCCATTGAAAGGTTGTTTTCTGTGATATGTATAGCTTCGATTGGCATCAATTATACCTCCGGAAAATGACGATATTGAACAAGGCCTTCATAGAATTGACGAGACACCCTAATATGTGATGCCCAGTCTCCTTGTTTTTCTTGTATTCTATCTAATCCTTGAGCACAGGCTCGATAAGCGTGTCCTTTAGGACAGTCACCTACATATTTAACACACTCGCCGTCGACTGTTGATTCAGTTGGAGTAATAAGAATATCATCGACACACAGGTCTATTGGCTTGTTCAACCAGCAAGTATCAGCAATAATCAAATCACTTGCATGTGCATTTCCATAAAATTGTTCTTTGAGCATTTTAGGGGTAACACTTTTCAGTTCATCATAATGTGAACGAGATATTATCTGCAAAGAATAGCACATATGGGATAGCAATGTATTGTAGCCAACCCCCATATATCCTGAAATAATAAGAATTTGTTCGCTTGTACATTGTTTAATACCCCAGCCTCTTGAAGAAAAAGCTTTATTAACCGCTATTTTTGGCATCAATAAAAAGCCAGCAAAACAATCTGCCAAAAATTCTTCTGGCTCCAATTGTTTTTTAGAGGTTTGTTCCAGCACTTCATCAATTCGGTTACCGTGACCAAAAACGTGATGTCCATATTCGTGAGCGCAGTTATAAGCGATTCTTCCACGTGGGCGGCACGAAGAGAGAAGTATCAATGGTTTGCCATCATTATAATAAAGTCCCTCCATGCTGGAAATATTTCTAAAGCGTACTTCAATGCCTTTTCCGTAAATAAAGTCGAATGTGCAAATTGGTGAGGTCGGGGAAATATCTGCATCCCTTCTCTCTTGAATGGCCTTGGTGTATGCTTGTCGTGCTAAATCAATTCTGTTTGCCATTATCCTGACCTTTCTTCGGACGTAAAGCATTAAGAAGATTCATAACCTTGTCGAGGTCATCAGCTTTTAACTTAGCTAATTGACGGGCTGCAAAAAGTATTCGCTCTTCACCATTCTTTGATTCTGGTTCTGAACCTGTGAGCCATTGAATATCAACAGAATATATTTCAGACAATTTAGTTAATTCCTCAGCCGAAACTTTTCGTCTTCCAGCTTCTATTTCTGAAATTGATGGACGATGCAAACCGAGGATTTTAGCAACTTGTGCTTGGGATAATCCTGCCATTTCACGAGCAGTCCTAAGACGGATTGCAACTATATTTTTATTTTCATTTAAAGTTGTCATATTTATTCCTATTATTCTGGTATTATTTCAAGGATTCTATCGGCAATCTCACTAACGGTAAGTGCCCGAGTTCCATCTTTTGAGACACAGAGGTTTCCGACTTCACCAATATGGACAACCTCATCAATCATGGCAGCAAATTCAACACCATTCATGCTGTCAAAGCCCGGGATTCCGCCTATCGGTTTTGTAGTTTCAGTTATCCTCACTTTTTCTTCGTTGCTAAAATCCTGAATCTCTTCAAGTTTTTCAACGACAATAACTATAGCTTCACTTCTTGTCATATTTATTCTCCTTACATTAAGGTAAGAATATCTTACCTATTTTGTGGTAAAATAAAAGTTAAAAATTGAAAATTTAGAAAATATTTTACCGAGTAGACATAAGTGCCTTTTTGGTAAAGAGATACGGTGAGTCGTTTAATGGTTATCAGTGAGATTAATCGAGGGGCACTTTGTCATATCTTCTTCCCATTTGCTGCAACATGTATTTATATATTTTTTCAATTCGTCGGAAATATTTTTTACTTCTTTTGCCAAGGAGCTTTCAGTTAGAGCTTCTTTATATTGGTTATCTACAGCATAACATTCACCTCGAGAAATGTATGCCTTTGCGAGTTGTTCGTCTGAAAGATAGTCCTTGTTTTCTATGGCCAATGTGTATTCATCAATTGCACTTTTGGTATCACCATACTCTTGATTAGCTCTGCCAAGATAAAAATGATTTATCTCCATTAGGTTTCGAGGCACATCTGCTATTGTTGTGATCATAGTAAGTTTACAGATCGCCTTATTAATATCCTTTAATTCATTTATGTATATAGCTCCCATGTTGCCAAATGATTCGGCCTTCACACGCGGCGAACTTTTGTCTAAACTAATTATATATTCAAAATCTTCGATTGCTTTCAACGAAAAACTATCTTTAATCTCTTTACTAATATCCTTAATATTATATTTTTCCCGATAACACATGCCTCGGTAGAGTCGCGAAAGTATAGCTTCGTTATCCTCTATTGAATCCTTGTCATTTGCATTTATGGAATCAATCACTGTTGTAAACCCAATAATTGCATTATCAAAATCTTTGTTCTGATAGAACTCTATTGCCTTGGAGTAGCTACTGTTATCTTCAAAGAAACCATTAATACCAAGAGAAAGATGATGACAGTATGTAGAATAACCATCGAAATCAGAAAACATGCGAGAATGATCTATATCTAGCAACTTCTTTATCTGCTCACGAATTTTATTTTTACTTTCATATTTAATATTAAGTTCTATAAAACGAAAGTGTTTATCATTATTGAGTATAGGTAGGCCGAAAAGGAAGCATGAATGTTGCGAAAACACCCGATTATCCAACGCCATTGCAGGAAGCCAATAGTAAAGCGATGCTAATGAAGTCCCCTCATTTGGAAATGACGCCCGTGGAGTTTTTAGAGGAGAAGGCCTTCGATCCTTGAAGGCCAATAAATCTCCAATTGACATCTTACATTCTTCCAGTGACAATTTTGCAATTTCGTCTACATGGTCAGTTAGATCTAAAACGTATACCATACCATCTTCGTTTTGGAATAACTCGCAGGCAAACCATAGTGCTACAACTGCGTTCTTCGTAAAATCTACTAAACCAGTAGCACCCCCATGGTGTTGTATCTTGGCAAGAAGTTTGACATCTAAATCTGACTGTGCCAAACCATTTTTCTCAATATATAATTCACGTTCTTGATATTTCTTTAAAAGGCTAGAATGATATCTACGAAATAAATCAAGCGAGGGAGTATTATTATTTTCGATCTTCAGTCTCCGGGCTGCAGATGAAGATATTTTCCATTTTGAATTGGCCTGCCCTCGGAATACATAATTGTGATCTATATGAGATGCCTTTGATAACACATTAATATACTCGCCCAATGATTGGATTGATTCCGCCATTCATATTCTCCCTATAATTAAGTTATTACATATTAGTGGTATAAGTTTTGCATTGGGGCTGTCATGTAATGACAACCCCAATATGATTCCGTATGTCCAATCTTATTACCATTTACTTCGACAATAGGTAACTCGGCTTGTCTTCCGTTTTCCTATTTTGACTACTTTCACTGTTATTACCTCCTTTCATATTTATCTATTGTGTCGAGGCTTATCATTGCCAATGATTCGTCTACGACGAGCTTTGTGGATATTTTATCGAAATACTCTCGCTCGCAGGCAATAGCATCAAATGAACCGGTTGCGGACACTGCACCCAAACGACATCCTCCTCCACATAGGGGAACAAATGGGCACTTTTTGCACTGTTTCCACGCATCAGACATTATGTACGCAATATTTTGAGAACTGAACAGAATTTCTTCCAACTCATTCTCTATGTTACCGATAGAAAACTCTTTCCTACCAGCCATCGCTGCACATTTGTAAATGTCGCCATCAGGATCTATGGTATAGGTATTGTCTCGCATTGCCTCGCATGGTCCAAGCCCGAGTTTCTTGTACGAAGGAAGTCCTCTCTTCTCAGTCTCTCCGATTAGCCAGAAAAAATCCTCCATATTGGTATCTGCATATGTACAGGCTTCAATTATATGAGCAGAGCTAACTTGATGTCCTGGAAAGGCAAGAATCGGCTTAAATGCGATTTTCTTGAAATGCTCTGCCTTAAAACCATGAGCAATTAAATCATCAAGCATCACAGGGATTGAGTCTTTTGTGCTCTGATCATAATTACCTCCAATGATTAAAGGAATTCTTCCGCGAATATCTTTGAGGTTTTCAATTATTTTATCATAGGTTCCACCGTTGGAACCATTTGTCAAACATTTGTGTGGCCTCATCCTATCATGAGTATCGCGATCACCATCAATTGTTATTTTAGCCCATCTAAGGCCAAGTGGTACGAGACGGTCAACTACCTTTTGCGTCAAGAGGAGTCCATTTGTTATAAGCTCTAAGTTTAGAGTTACGTCTTGTTGCTTTGCCCCTTCGTATAACATATCTGCGATACC
>Ga0116171_10006063_pt1 | contig 10508 bp, 5 predicted proteins | sample AD_JPNHW2_MetaG_FD_89798 | JGI IMG/M metagenome (GOLD analysis project Ga0116171, IMG submission 89798) | Active sludge microbial communities of municipal wastewater-treating anaerobic digesters from Japan - AD_JPNHW2_MetaG | ecosystem: Engineered > Bioreactor > Anaerobic > Digestate | place...
CGAGGGCCAGGGCTTTGAAGAGCCCCGGGTTCATTTCCCCCCAGGAACGGGTCTGCGTGGGGATTCCCAGTTCGTTCTGGATTCTTTCTCCCAGGCGCGCCGCCACTTCGTCGGCCTTGAAGGGGTCTTTCAGTTTAATGTGGACCAGATCCACCACGTCCTCGTCCAGGAGCGACATTTCCTGGGCGGTCTTGATGGACACACAGGCGAAAAATTCATCGAGTTCCGAAAGGCCTGTATCGCGAATTCCCTCTACGGTCAAGGGGTAGATCTTGGGTTTGGGCATGTTGCCGGTCTGGGCGATTTTCCCGGTCAGGGCAAAGACCTTGCTGTGCAACCCGACTCCCGTCCGCTTCACGATGCCCGTGCCGATGATGATTTCATCCAGACCGGGTTCGGTCTTTCCGGTCACCTTGCGTTCCGAATTGGTGGCGGTGGCCAGTGTGACCTTCTCCTCGCGCGCGACATCCAATCCCAGGATCATCGCGGGCGCAGAGGCCTCGATGTCGGTGTATTGGGTGTCGCGTTTGATCAGACCCCAGGTCTGAAGCCGGGGTGAGGCTCCGACCACCTCGGGATCGGTCTCGCAGAGCTGCATGATGGCCTGATAGTTGCCCAGCTTTTCCCCATAGACGGACCGAATCTCGATATGGGAGAGTTCGTCCGTCAGGAGTTTCATGTAATCCTGTTGGGCGCCGTCCATGACGGCGATGACGGTGATCAGGGCGGTGACCCCGATGGTGACCCCGACGATTGAGATCAGGGTGATGACGGAGATCAGGCCGGATCGGACTTTCTTGGAAGTGAGGTGACGCAGGGCAATGGCGAGTTCAAATCGCATAGGTATCCACGGCAATCAGGATGACCGATGCAACAGGGAGGAGACAACCTCCGGTTCGCATCGGGCGCTACAGATAAGCACTATCCCCGGAACCTTTCACGGTGTCAAGAAAAGTCCGTTGCCAGTCGGGATCAGTCTTTAACCCCCCATCGCCGAACTCGGACGGATTGCCCGGTTTTGTACACAAATTTTCCGGCGCAGTGGAGCCACAGCCGACGAAAGGAATGGATCTGGAAGAAAGGAGGATCACACAAGACACGAAGCCACCCAGAACCGCGGTTGAAAAAGCGGTTCTGGGCGGCTTCGTGTTTTCGTGTGCCCCTGTTTCTCGGGGAGGTACCGGGTTTGAGCCCCGGTCTTTTTGTGGCTGATGAAACTGGGACATTCGGGAATCTAACCGAATGAAGGTCCGAAAGGGCGAAGAGTGGAGATCAGGCCCCGTTTTCCACCCGGAAGGACGCCGCCGGGACTTTACCGAAAACGAAACGGAAGCGCACCTGGTCCGGCTGGCTCTGGACGGTCAGCTGGCCGTGATTCTGCGCCACAATCTGGTAGGCGATGGCAAGGCCCAGGCCGGGGCCTCCCTGTTTGGTCGAGAAAAACGGCTCAAAAACTCGGTCCAGGACCTTCTCATCAATCGTCGAACCGGTATTGACGATGTCCAGGACGACGGGCGAGTGGGGTGCTGCGTTCAGGGAACTGGTCCGGAGGGTCAGGGTCGCCCCCACGGGCATCTGTTCGAAGGCATTGGTGAGAACGGCGTTGATGGCTCGAATTACCCGTTGTCCCTGCAGCGTGACGGGGCCCAGATTCTCCGCATACTCCTCGCGCACGTCCTTCCCTTCCTGAATCGTTCCCTCCAGCATCTGCCGGGTATGCTGGACCGCCATCTGGACGAGTCGGTTGAAGTCCTGTGTCTCCGGCTGGTCGAGCGGGGAACTCGAGAAATCGTACAACTCACGGATCAGCGAATCGAGCCGGTCCACCTCCCGAACGATACGGGTGAGGTAGGGTGAGCAATCGCTGCGGTCGGCGATTTTCTCCTGAAGCAGTTGGGTCAGGCCCTTCAGGACCCCCAGCGGATTGCGCAATTCGTGCGACAGTCCGACCGTGAAAGTTCCCAGGGCGGCCAACTGGTCGGTCCGCGAGAAAAGTTCCGAAAGATTTTTCAGGTAGGCCGTGTCCCGGAAGTGGATCATGACGGCGTGCGATTCGTTTTTTTCGTCCCTCAGAAGGGAACTGACCACCGACAGGGTGCGCGGGAGGCCCTCCGTTTCTCCCATCTCGATTTCGATGGGCCGCAGGGGCAGAATTTCCTGTTCTTGCGACTCTCCCTCTTTGTATTCCACCTGGGAAAGCGCCTGGGCGCAATTCTCGCAGAACATCAGGAAAGCCGGCGCCAGAGCCGGCTGGCTGGCGCGGATTTCGCTCAGGGTTTTTCCGATCACGTCGCGGGCCTGGGTGCCGAGCAGGCGCAGGCCCGCCGGGTCCATGGTGGTGACGCGTCCGTCCGCCTCGACGATCATCCAGCCGGTTGTTTCCCCCTGATTCAGGTAGGCGTCGCGCTGCTCCGCCATCGAGTTGACAAAATTGACCAGGGAGTTGAAACTCTTGCCCAATTCGCCCAGTTCGAACCCGGCCTTGAAATGGACTTTCTGCTGGGTGTCCCCCCGGGCAATGCTGGCAGCGGCCTCGGTCACTTTCCGAAGGGGCGAGAGGATGCTCAGCACCAACCCGATGCCGCACAGAACCGCCAGAATCGAAAACAGAATCAGGGTGATGAGGATATGATTCTGGTTCTCGGAAGAGGTGTCCTTGAGATTGTCTATGGCCGTCTTCAGCCGGGTGGTTTCCTGAGGCTGGTTCCCCGTCTGAGTATTCTCGAGATAGATCAATTCCAGGGAACGGCGCGTGTCGGAAATGGAATCGAGTACCCCATCGAGAGTGAAGTAATTGGCCAATCCAATCCCGATGACCAGCAGAACCAGAACGGCGGGCAGGGAGATCATGAGGCGCGCTTCCCACGGCCCCGGCTCGTGGGTCCACGCGTGGGGGGAACCACCTGGGGCAACCGGTTTGCCGGTGTCCAGCAGATCGTCCGGATTCTGGGGGGGCTTTTCCTGAAGGGGGGGCATGGGTGCCTGTCCACTTCCCGCAGATAGTTTGCGGAAGTCGCGTCCGCATCAAAGTCACTTCTCCTACTATAGGAAAGGAAGGGGATTCAGGCAAGACTCAAGGGACACTTGGGGCAATAAATATTGTGTCGGGATCCGGCGATTCCGCCCGGTCCAGTCTCCCATCGGTTTCCCCGGCCGGCTTTTTCTGGTAAAACGGCGATTTCGCGTCTATAGTTGTCGCGGTTGGGACCGGGGGAGCGGGTCTGTTGGGGTTTTGGGTTTCCCGGTCCCGGAATTCTTCAAAAGTGAGATTGGATGGATGACCCACGAGACAAATGCCGACAGCGGCGCCGCCGCCCTCGAGCCATTTCGCGGCCCGTTGACGCAGGCGACCCTGCAATTCCGCGTGACCTATCGCGACACCGACCAGATGGGGGTGGTTTACTACGCGAATTACCTGGTGTATTTCGAGATGGCCCGTACACATCTTCTGCGCGAGTTGGGGCGCAGCTATCGCGCCTGCGAGGAAGCGGGAATTTTCCTGCCCGTGCTCGAAGCGCAGTGCAAGTACCATTCCCCGGCTCACTACGACGATCTGCTCGGCATGACGGCCCGGGTCACCCGCTGGACGCGGGCCGCCCTGGACTTCGAGTACGAATGCCGCCGGATGGAAGACAACACCCTGATTGTCACCGGGACTTCCCGCCATGCCTTCACCAATCGGGAGGGCCGGGTGATTCGTGCCGGGGATCGCATTCTGGGCTGAGCCCTGGTCCTGTTTTAATGTCCTGGACGGGGGGACGGCTGGGGGGTGGGAGGCATGGATTCTTCCTGCCTGGTGCCGGGACCGAGTCCTGACAGAGACTGGAAATAGTCCTGCGCTTCCTGGCTCAGGCTCTGGACGCGATTCAGGGGCCAGTAGATGCGGGTGACGCGACCGATCAGGTCCGAGGCGTGGACGGGCCCGAAATCCCGGCTGTCGTGGCTGTCGGCCTGATTGTCGCCCATCACAAAATATTCATCATAATCCAACTGGAGATTTAAGTTTCCGAACTCATCCATTTTGTCTCCCGGCAGGAAGACCGTCGTGCTTTGCAACCGGCCGTTGCGGTAGAAGCGGCATTTGATGAAACGGACCTGGTCGTTCGGTACGGCGACAATCCGTTTGCAGAGCCAGGAAACGGGATCTTCCGGATTCTTCACCGCCACGATGTCGCCCACCTTGGGGGCGAACGGCTGTCGGGTGTCCACCAGCAGGCAATCGCCTGTGTTGATGGTCGGATACATGGACTCGGAGTTGACCTCGAAGGCCAGAAACCACCCCTGCGCGAACCCAAAGGCGGCCGTCATGAGAATAACAACAAGAATTGCCCCCACGATCTTGCGAGGAGTCGAAATATCCTTACCGGCTTTGGGTACGCTTTTTATCCACAACATGGTTCACGTGCTTCCATGACGCCGTTTACTTACCGGATCACCCATTTCAATTTTTGCGAATTGTGCGCTTGAATGCAACCTTCAAGTGCAGGGGGGGAGTCAGAAAATTTCCTTTTCCGGCATCACAAAGACAAAAGGGGGTGGGATCGTATATCCTGCCGAAGGCGTGGGGCATTTCTCTGCCGGAGCGTCCGATCGGGATACGACCGGGATTGCCGGCGATCGTTCGATGGGACGTTGGCCGAGATCATGAATTGTCTGGGAACAATCTGCATGGCGGGAGAGGGGCTGTTCGAAAAGCAATGTCTGCTGTGCAGAACGGGAGAAGATCTGACCGCGCGGCGGTTTTTCTTGAGTCAGATTGCCCGGCTCAGGGACAGGCAATGAGCCGTGGGACCTTCCAGGCGGCGTTGAATCTGCCAGCCCGCCTGTTCGGCCATCTGTTCGAAGTGGTCCCGTTTCAGACATCGAATGGCCAGATGGGTACTCTGTTGTATAGACCGGGTGACAAGGTTGTCGTCCAGTACTGTCGCGACCATGTGGAAGTCTTCCGGGACGATTTTCCCAATGACGCGCAGGTTATTCCCGATTTCTTCGTCGGAACCGTATTCGAAAAGTCCGCCTTCGGAAGATCCCACCGCTATCAGGTTATCATCGGCGTCGGTTGCGGCAATTCCGGACAGGGTTTCGGGAACGGACCAGTCGTAACGATGCCATTCGACCGTCACGTCCACTCCGTTCAGGGGACCGCCTGGAGCGCACAATGCTTCGGCGGCCCGATTCCCGAAAGAAGCCCCCTGTGGGGCGATGTCCAGAACGAGAATCCGAAAATGGCGGTCCCTCAGCAGTTCCGGGCGTTCCCGGCGGGTCAGGATCAGGGCGTTGAGGCTGTCCATTGAGGGACCGCCGGCGATATTCAGGAGACGGATATGACGCTCTTTCCGCCTGGCCAGAATGGCCTGCAAGCCCTCGGCGATCAATCGTGCCGTATTGCGCAGTCGCAGTCGAATTCCGAAGGCCGGCAATGCCTCCGCGAGTTTTCGATCGACCCCGCTGGCATAGCCTTGTCCCAGATTCTGCGGTCCCAGTTTCATCAGGTAGGTGTTCATGCCGGTCAGGAACGTCTCGGTCTTTTCTGCCGCTCCGCGGGCGAGTACGGACCGGCGAAGATAGAGGGTGGAAAAAAGCCATTGCAACAGTCTGGGCATCTGGTTCCATTTTTGCATCATTTTCAGATACTCCTCGATCCGTCGGGCGATTTCCGGTTCGTCTGGCGTCAATGCAAAAGAGGGGTGGGTGGTATCAATCACCGGCAGTTCGATTCCGTCGTCGGTCAGGGCATAACAGACGCCGGTCTTCTTATTTCTTTCCGGAATTCGGATGGACATTGGGAAACTCCCTTCCTGGTTGGCGGGGACTCCTGGACGGAAATCTTTCCTGGATTCTGAAATATCACTTTCGCGTATCGTATTGGGGAGAGCATCTTTTGGGGGAAACATGCTCAGGAAAAATTCTTTCACGCGGATTTTTAGCATAGGGAATTTTCAATAGCAACGAAAGTCCATTCCGAAATCATCGGGAGGAACCCCAGGAAGACCGTTCCTCCGCCATTTCTTCGGATCATTTGAGGATGAAAACCCGATCGTCATATCCCCTTGATATGAGTTCTGGAGATTGGTAAATATGACTGGCTGGCCGGAGTGGGTATGACGAAAGGCCAATCCACCGTATCCCCAACAAGAGCCTATCCCGGATAGAGAAAGCGTGGCACGTTGAAGACAAGAGCCCTGTTCCTGGTATTGATTTCGATTCTGACCGCGGTCTTGATGGTCAGCGGTTGTGGGCAATCGAAATCGGGAGAAGATTCGCAGCAGCGGTTTATTCAAACGATTTCGGCCTTTTCGGCCGATCAGGCGCCGCCGGAGAAACTGAAGATTCGGTATCCGCTCGATGAAACGCTTTTCCCGCCCGATATTGTGGCGCCCACGTTCCGGTGGGAAGACTACCTGCTGGAGACCGATGTCTGGCTCGTATCGTTCCGCTTTCAGGATGGCGGCGAGCCGATGCGGTTCCTGGCCGATAAAAAGGAATGGACCCCCTCCGAAGAGGACTGGGCCACGATCAAGAAACGGTCCCTCGAGACGCCCGTCAAGGTTTCGATTCTCGGGGTTCAGCGTTCCGCCCCGAAAACGCTGCTTTCGGGCGCCCAGGTGTCCATCAGCACTTCGAAGGATGAAGTGGGGGCGCCCATTTTCTTCCGCGACGTGAATCTTCCCTTCGCGACCGCGGTTACGGATCCTTCGAAAATCCGCTGGCGTCTGGGGTCCATTTCGAGCCGCGAAATGCCCCGTCTGCTGCTCGATGGCATTCCCACCTGCGCCAACTGCCATTCCTTCAGCCGGGACGGCAAGGTGTACGGCATGGAAGTGGACGCGGCGGACGACAAGGGGGCCTACCTGATTTCGCCCGTTCAGAAGGAAATCTCCATTTGTCCGGACAATGTCATGTCCTGGAGTGAATTTCGCAAGGAGGATAAAAAGAAGACGTTCGGCCTGCTGGCCCAGATTTCCCCAGACGGACAGAACGTGATCTGCATGGTCAAGGACCGTTCGGTTTCGATTCCCAAGCCGGAAATCGAGTTTTCGCAGTTGTTTTTCCCGATTCAGGGGATTCTGGCAAATTACAATATCGCCACGAAGACCTTCAAGGAGGTCCCCGGCGCTTCCGATCCCGCCTACGTCCAGGCCAATGTGACTTGGAGCCCGGATGGGAAGGAAATCGCCTTTGCCCGCCATGAAGTCTATCATCTGAGCACCGTGAATGATGATGTGGACCAGTTGGTCCTTTCACCCGAGCAGGCCAAAGAATTCCTGGTGGGACAGAAACCGTTCAAGTTCGATCTGTACCGCCTGCCGTACAACGAGGGCAACGGGGGAACTCCCGTTCCCATCGAAGGCGCCTCCAACAACGGCGTGAGCAATTACTTCGCGAAATATTCCCCCGATGGGAAATGGATCGTGTTCTGCCGGGCGAAAAACTACATGCTCCTGCAGCCCGACAGCGAATTGTACATCATTCCGGCAGCGGGTGGGGAAGCCCGGCGGCTGCGGGGGAATACGGGCCGGATGAACTCCTGGCACAGCTGGTCGCCCAACAGCAAATGGCTGGTTTTCTCGTCCAAGGTCAACGGCCCCTACACGCAACTGCATCTGACGCATATTGACGAGCAAGGCAACAGCACCCCGCCGGTCGTCCTGTCGCATTTCACCGAACCGGGCCGGGCGGCCAACATCCCCGAGTTCCTCAATGCGCCCGCCGATGCGATCGAGAAAATCAAGCAGGACTACATCACCGACGGTTCCTTTGTCGGGGCGGGCGATATCTGCATGAACGCCGGAGAGCCGGAAAAAGCGGTTTCTCTCTATCGCAAGGCGCTCACGCTCAATCCCAACAATGAGCATGCCCTGAACAATCTGGCCTACCTGCTGACGGAGAAAGGGGAAGTCCAGGAAGCGCTGCAGCATATCGAAAAGGCTTTGACGATCAGCAAGGGGACCCGGGAGCTTTACAGCAATTATGCGAATACCCTCGAAAAACTGGGGCGATTGCCCGAAGCCACCGAACAGTACCGTAAAGCCCTGGAACTGGAACCGCAGAACGGTCTGGCCCGCCTGAATCTGGGTCTGGTCCTCATGAAGCAGAAGCAGGATGCCGAAGGCGAGGAGTGCTTCCGCAAGGTTCTGGAGGTGGATCCGGACAACGCGGCGGCTCACTATAACCTGGGACAGCTCTACTACTACGTGCGTAAGCAGGAGGACAAGGCCCTGGAGGAATTCAACCAGACGCTTCGTCTCAAGCCGGACCATGCCGATGCCCTGTATGGTCTGGGACACATTGCATCCGTGCGCGGACAGGGGGATGAAGCTGTCCGTTTCTTGACGAAGGCCGTGGAATCGCAGCCCAACCATCTCCAGTCTTTGATCGAACTGGGCGGGTTGCTGTGCATGAAGAACGACTACGCCAAAGGGGAATCGTACCTGGCGCGGGCGGTCAGCCTGTCCCCGAAAAATCCCCTGATCCGGTACCGTCTGGCGCTGGCCCAGTTCCGGTTGGGCAAGGCGGAGCAGGGACAGCAGATGCTCACGAGCGCCGCCGAACTCGATCCCAAATACCGCGATGTGCCGGAAGCGCCGTTCCTGCTCAGTCTCTATTATGCCGAGCAGAAGAATTTTCAGCAGGCGGAGATCTTGATCCAGCAGGCATTGAGCCTGGCCCGAAGCAATGGAGGAAAAGCCTCGCTGATTCAACAGATGGAAAAGAACCTGGCCAGTTACCGTCAGGGGCAGGTCCCCCAGAATGGCCCGGTGGGCCAGAATTGAGAATTTCTCACGGCAAAAATGAACCTTGAAAACCACGGTTGAAACGAGGAAACAGGGCTTGACGCCTTGTAAGGCGGGGAAAAAGCAGGCGCAATCCGTTCCCCCATTGGGTGAGACTTTTCCCGCGCCGATCGGGAGATCGGCGTTCCCAGGGAACCCGTTTCTTCTCAAAAAGCGGGCATTTCTGGGAGGCCGGGCGTCCCGCCCGCCTGAAAGAAAAACAGACAAAGGCGCTCAATTGCGGTTTTTAAGATGAATGGTCCGGGACAGCCTCTTGTGGGACTGTCCCGGACCATTCATCATGTCCATGTCGAATGCGATCCGCGCAAACCGGTACAGCGCGTGTTACGAGTCGCGCAGCGAAGCGCCGTATTCCAGGCCGATCGCCTCGAGGATGCGGTAGTGCGCTTCGTTGACCTCTTCTTCTTTCAGGGTCCGCTCGGGGTGACGATACACGGCGCGGAAAGCCAGACTCTTCATTCCGTCGGGCACCTGTTTCCCCTGATAACAGTCAAAGAGGAAAAGCGATTCGAGGTAGTCGCCGGCGTTGGTCCGGATGGTTCTCTCGATCTGGTCGGCCGGCACATCCTGTGAGACGAGCAGGGCCATGTCGCGCTCCATCGTCGGGAAGCGGGAAATATCGCGGAACTTGCGGGTCGGGTTAAGCAGCGGCAACAGAATTTCCAGGTCGAGTTGAGCGAGTTGGACACGCCGGGTCAGGTCGCAGGCCATGCGTTCTTCCGGCCCCAGTTCCCCCAGCCAGCCAATGAGCGTCTGATTGGAAAGAATCCGGGCGCAACGGCCGGGGTGGAGAAACGATGCCCCTCCCGCCTCGAAGTGAATCGCAGGAATGCCCAGACGCAGAAGAACCAGTTCGAGGCACCCTTTGAGAGCGTAGAAGTCGGCCTCTTTACCCGCTCCGTCGCGCCAGTTGGCGAACGGGTTGCCCACCATGGCCACCGCCAGCGTTTCCTTCTCCACGCACGGGGCGGCCATGTCACCGAAGTGGAACGTTCGGGCGATCTCGAAGAACCAGAGGTCGGAGTTGCCGTAGTTCTGATTGTAGATCAGATTGCGCAACAGCGAGGGAAGGAGGTTGGGCCGCATGATGCTCTGTTCACGCGACATCGGGTTGAGCAACTTGAGCACCCCCTGCAGGCCGATCCCCAGCCGATCCAGGTCCGCTTCCCCGTAGAAACTCAGATTGACCACTTCATTGAAGCCGAAACTGACGAACTGGTCCTGCAGAAAACGGCGCAACGCGACCACCGGATTGAGTCGGTTGGCCTCCGCCGGCAGACTGGGCAGAGTGGACTGGATGTTGTTGTACCCGTAGATCCGCGCGATTTCTTCGTAAAGGTCTTCTTCACAGGTGACATCCGTACGGTAGCTGGGCACGGAGAGCACCAGAATATCGCCTTCGCTTCGGACCATTTCAAAACCGAGGGCGGCCAGCAGATCGGCCATGACCGTCTTGTTCAGATCCACGCCGAGGAAACGGCAGGCGCGTGGCGAACGCAGCATGATCGTCTTCTGGGCTGCCGGACGAGGCACCGTGTCTATCATCGAACGGGTCAGTTCGCCCCCCGCCCAGTCCAGAATCGTCGCCGTGGCGCGGTCAAGCGCCTCGGGCAGGATCGCGACATCGGCACACCGTTCGAAACGGTAAGATGCGTCGGTCGAGAGGGCATGGCGGCGCGAGGTTAACCGGATGGTCGAGGGCTTGAAGAATGC
>Ga0116171_10006065_pt1 | contig 10505 bp, 12 predicted proteins | sample AD_JPNHW2_MetaG_FD_89798 | JGI IMG/M metagenome (GOLD analysis project Ga0116171, IMG submission 89798) | Active sludge microbial communities of municipal wastewater-treating anaerobic digesters from Japan - AD_JPNHW2_MetaG | ecosystem: Engineered > Bioreactor > Anaerobic > Digestate | place...
CATGAAAATTAAAAAAGGAGACAATGTAATAGTTATAGCTGGAAAAGACAAAGGCAAAATTGGTAAAGTTCTTTCCGCATACCCTAAAGAAAATACTGTATTAGTAGAGGGAGTTAACATTAGTAAGAAACACCAAAGAGCCAAAAAATCTGGAGCAAAAGGTCAAGTTATAGATAAAACCATGCCTATACACGTTTCCAATGTAATGATTAATAACGATGGTAAGAGAGCAAGAGTCGGTAAAAAGCTTATCGGAGACAAATTTGTTAGAATAAACAAAAAAACCGGAAAAGAGATTTAATAAACGGATTCAAGATTCAGGATTGATGATTCAGGAATAAATTAAAATCATAAATCTTAAATCATGAATCATAAATCAGTTTAATACAATGATATCATTAAAAGAAAAACAAAATAAAGCTTTTGAATCCCTAAAAGGAACTTTAGGACTAAAAAACAAAATGCAAACCCCAAAGGTTTTGAAGGTTGTTTTAAGTTCTGGTACAGGTTCATTTAAGGACAAAAACAAAAACAAAGTTGTTGAAGACCGACTTACAAGAATTTCTGGTCAGAAAGTAATGCTTAAGAATGCAAAAAAATCAGTTGCCACCTTCAAAGTAAGAGAAGGAGACCCTGTTGGATATCAAGTTACATTACGAGGTCAAAGAATGTTTGATTTTTTGAATAAGCTCGTATACATTGCTTTTCCAAGAACGAAAGACTTTAGAGGTCTTTCTTCACACGCCATAGATAACATGGGTAATTTTACGATCGGTATGAAAGAAAATTCTGTATTTCCAGAAACATCAGACGAAGAATTGAAAGATGTGTTTGGTTTGGCGGTAACAATAGTTACAAATGTAAAAGATAAAAATTCAGCCAAAACTTTCTTAGAATACCTAGGTTTTCCATTCAAAAAAGGGGAAGAAACTAAGAAAACGAAAGTTAAAAAATAGATTTTAAAACAACGCCGCAAGGTGTTGTTTTTCTAATAGTTAGCCCTGAGTTTGAATATCTGGGCAGATTTACAGAAAGCATTTACTTTACTTGTTTTTGTTGACTTATCGTTTTGTTTTTGCTAGTATTTTCACACGAGCTTTTAACGGCTCAATTTAATTATGGCCAAAAAATCAGTAATAGCTAGATCAAAAAAACCAATAAAATTCGCCTCAAGAGTGGTGAGAAGATGTTTCCGTTGCGGAAGAAAACACGGCTATATGAGAGATTTCGATCTATGCAGAATTTGTTTTAGAGAGTTTGCTAATCAGGGAAAAATTCCTGGAATTAAAAAATCATCATGGTAACAGACACTATTGGAGACTTTATAATAAGACTTAAGAACGCAAACCTTTCAGGTAAGGATATTGTTTCTTTATTTTTTTCAAAAAATAAAGAAGCTATTGCCGACGCTCTAGTAAGAGCCGGATATGTTAAATCTTTTTCAAAAAACAGCACAGGAAAAATGTTAGAAGTTGTTTTAAATTACAAATCAGATAAAACTTCAAAAATTACTGGAGTCCAAAGAGTTTCTAAACCTTCAAGAAGAGTTTATCAAAAATCAGGAGATATAAAATCATTTAAAAACGGATTCGGAGCAGTTATACTTTCTACACCAGCAGGTATTCTTTCAAACAAGGAGGCAGTCAAGCAAAAAGTTGGCGGAGAAGTTTTGTTTAAAATTTGGTAACACAATTTATTTAAAGAATAACTATGTCAAGATTAGGAAAAAAAGGAATAGAAATACCAGCAAAGACCGAAGTAAAACTTAACGGTGACGTTGTTGTTGTAAAAGGACCATTGGGAGAACTCTCAAGAACTTTTAAGAAGAATATCGTTATTTCAATTGAAGGAAATAAGGTTAATCTTAAACCTGTTAAAGATACTTTAGAAAATAAAGCTCTTTGGGGTACTTATGCTTCTCACATTATGAATATGATAGAGGGTGTAAATAAGGGATATACTAATAAATTGATAGTTGAGGGTATCGGTTATAAGGCAGACATAACTCCAACAGAGATAACTTTTAAGGTAGGTTTTTCTCACCCGGTTAAAGTTTCAATTCCTAAAAATCTTAAAGTAACCTCAGATAAGGGAGTAATTGTAATTAATGGTATTGATAAAGAATTAGTTACAAGTTTTGCTTCTGGACTAAAAGCTATTAAGAAACCTGAACCATATAAAGGAAAAGGAATAAGATTCGAAGGAGAAGTAATCAGAAGAAAAGAAGGAAAGAAAACAGCATAATAAATAGTTTATAAAAAAATGAAAAGGCTAACAAACAAGGCAACCAAAATACAGGTAAGACATAATAGAATCAGAGCAAAAATTTCTGGTACTTCTATGATGCCTCGACTTTGTGTTTATAAATCAAACACTTCTGTTTACGGTCAAATAATTGATGATTCAAAGAGGATAACTATCGCTGCTTATTCAGCAGATAAAGCAAAAGGAAAAAATTTTGTAGAAAAGTCAGCAAATGCTGGAAAAGAGTTGGCTAAATTAGCCATGGAAAAAGGCGTTTCAAAAGTTGTTTTTGATAGAGGCGGATTTATTTACGTCGGTAAAGTAAAAGCATTTGCAGAAGGAGCAAGAGAGGGAGGTCTTAAATTTTAATTAAGAATTATGGATAAAGATAATAATATAACAAATAATACATCAACAGCACCTGTAACAGCGGGTCCAACAAAAACTTTTCAACCAAGAAGTACTTCTTTCGCTGGCAAATCAAGACCTGATTTTGGTGGGGATAGAACAAAAAACCCAAGAAGAGGAGGACATGCTAGACCAGAAAGAATTAAGCCAGAATTTGACCAGAAAATTTTAAATATAAGAAGAGTTACTAGAGTTACAAAAGGAGGTAAAAGATTGAACTTTAGCGTCTACATGGTAGTTGGAAACAAAAAAGGTTCAGTGGGAGTAGGAACAGGAAAAGCAAACGATACTTCTTTGGCTATAGATAAAGCATATAGAAATGCAAAGAAAAATATCATGCATTTGAGTCTTACAAAAACCATGTCCATTCCTCATGATGTTACCGCAAAATATTGTAGCGGAGTAGTATTACTTATTCCTGCAAAAGGAAGAGGAGTTAGCGCGGGAAGCGCACTTAAGAGCGTTATAGAACTAGCTGGAATTAAAGACGTTACAGCAAAAATTATTTCTTCTTCAAAAAATAAATTAAATATGGCAAGAGCAGCGATGATAGCTCTTTCAGCTTTTGATAAAAAAAGAAGTCCAGTACAAGGAGAATCAAAAAAAGAAGTAAAAGCAGAAGTTAAAAAATAATTCACGATTATGAAAATACACGATCTTAAAAGAGTCACTAAAAATAGAAAAACCGCCATTGTTGGAAGAGGAGGAAAAAGAGGTAAAACTTCTGGAAGAGGAGGAAAAGGCCAAACAGCAAGAGCTGGTCACAAAGTAAGACCAGAATGGAGAGACATTATAAAGAAAATGCCAAAACTAAGAGGGTATGCTTTTAAGAGTATCCAAAGTAAATTTATTGCAGTAAACGTTGGTCAGCTAGAAGCAGCATTTTCAAACGGAAGTGTGGTTACTCCATCTATTTTGGTTAAGAAGGGAATATTGGAAACAAGATTAGGTAAAAATCCAAAGGTTAAAATACTAGCTTTAGGCGATCTTTCTAAAAAAATAATTATTTCTGATTGTAAAGTATCTGCTGAAGCAAAAACAAAAATAGAAAAAGCGGGAGGTTCAGTAAAATAAAATTTAACTGAAGTACAGCAATTGTTTGTATAACTAAGAGCGATTAAATTAATTAAATTATAAAATAAGATCATGGATTTTTTCAGTAAATTAAAAATGATTTTTCAGGATAAAGGCTTAAGAAGTAGAATACTTTTTATCCTTGGAGCGCTATTTGTTTCTAGACTTTTGGCTGCAATTCCAATACCAGGCATAGATCCAGTAAAATTAATGACTTTTTTTTCCGGGAATGACTTTTTGAGTTTTTTGAATGTATTTTCCGGAGGTGGAATGAGCAAGCTTTCTATAGTGATGCTTGGAGTTGGTCCATATATTACAGCTTCTATTATTATGCAACTTCTAACCATGATGTCTTCGAAGGTAAAAGCTATGTATCAAGAAGAGGGGGAAATAGGTAGAAGAAGATTTACACAAATATCTAGAATTTTGACTGTTCCAATCGCGTTGATTCAGGGTTTTGCTTTTCTAAAATTACTTGAAAATTCAGCTGTTTTACCAAATATCAGTACTTTTGATTTTTCTTTGAACCTATTAATCATTGTTGCTGGTTCAATGTTAATGATGTGGATAGGTGAGCTTATGACAGAATTTGGAATAGGTAATGGAACATCTCTATTGATTTTTGCCGGTATAGTTGCTGGATTGCCAACCACAATCTCTCAAATGATTTATTCTTTTAGCGTAAGTCAGATCCCAGCATATTTAATGTTAACTATAGTATTTGTGGCAGTTATTTATGGAGTTGTATTTATTTCAGAAGCGGAAAGACCCGTTCCTGTTACTTATGCAAAAAGAATAACCGGTTCAAAGGTTTCTGGAGGAGTTTCTACATATTTACCTTTAAGATTAAATCAAGCTGGAGTTATACCAATAATCTTCGCTATGTCCATCTTGTTGTTTCCTCAAATGATATTTAAATTTTTATCAACTGTAGCTACAAGTGATATGGTTAGATCTATTTCACTGGCTCTCAGTGATTTCATTACCAATCCATGGACTCACGGAGTGTTATATTTTATTTTAGTTGTTTTATTTACTTATTTTTATACAGCAGTTACTTTTGATCCTGACCAGATATCTAAAAATCTTCAACAGGGAGGTGCTTTCATCCCAGGTGTAAGACCAGGCAATTCAACTTCTGAATATTTAGCTAAAGTATTAACAAGAATTACTTTAGTGGGAGCATTATTTTTGGGTGTGGTAGCTGTCTTGCCTTTAGTGGTGCAGTCCATGTCAGGAATATCTTCTGTTGCAGTTGGAGGTACGGCACTTCTAATCGTCGTATCTGTCGTCATAGATTTGATAAAGAAAATACAAGCCCAGATAACGATGAGAGAATATTAAAACTAGCTTGTAGCTTTTTAGAACAGTAGCTTATTAAGAAATTACAATTGCAAAAAGGTTTTCACTTTGTGAAAACCTTTTTGCAATTCCTAAAAAGCTAAGAAGCTACAACCTACAACCTAGTTATGTTATAATCTTGATATGTTCAATATATTTAAAAAAGAAGGACCAAAAGTTAGTCCAGAGGTTTGCATTTTTATTGGTAGATCTGGCTGTGGAAAAGGGACACAGGTAGATTTATATATGAAAAAACTAGAAGAAATTAACGGATTAAAAACACTTCACATAGAAACCGGTACTCTTTTAAGGGGGCTCGTAAAAACAACATCTCATACGTCACAAATTGTAAAAAAAGTTATTGAAGGAGGTAATCTTATGCCAGAATCCATCGTTATAGGTCTTTGGGCAAATTATCTAATGAATAATTTTACTGGAAAAGAAAATTTAGTTTTTGACGGCGCTCCAAGAAGACTTTGTGAAGCTACAATACTTAATGATACTTTGAAATTTTACAATATTTACAAATATAAAGTGGTTTACATAAACACCAGTATTAAATGGTGCACAGAAAGACTTTTGGCTCGTGGTAGAAGGGACGATACAAAAGAAGGAATCGCAAAAAGAATGGCATGGTTTGATGCGGATGTTATACCTTGTTTGGAGTATTTCAAAAAAAATGGAGCTTGTGATTTTGTTGATGTGAATGGCGAACAAACCATAGAAGAGGTACGCAATGAAATTGTGAGAAAAGTTTTTAATAATTAGTATTAAGATCCTCGCGTAATAGCGGGGATTTGATTTTTGTGATTTGAAGCGTATATTAAAAGAGATATTATGATAACTATAAAATCAACGGACGAAATAGAAGTATTAAGGGAGGGTGGAAAACGCTTAGCTTTTATTTTGCAGGAAGTGGCTAAGGCAGTAAAACCGGGTGTGTTAACTTCTGATTTAAATGAGCTGGCGCATAATCTTGCCATGGAAAGAGGAGATATTCCTTCATCTTTAAACTACAAACCAAAAGGAGCAAGAAGGGCTTATCCAGCAAGTATTTGTGTTTCTATAAATGACGAAATAGTTCACGGTATTCCAAATGAAAATCCAGTTATATTAAAAGAGGGTGATATTGTTTCTTTAGATATGTGCCTTACTCACAGTGGTCTTGTTACAGATTCAGCTATCACGGTAGGTGTGGGCAAAATTGATTCAGTAGCACAAAAACTTATTAATGTTACAAAAGAGGCCTTGTATTCTGGTATTAAAGCAGCAAAAGGAAATAGACATACTGGTGATATAGGTTATGCCGTCGAGAGAGTTGCCAAAGCGAATGGTTTTTCCATAGTGGAAGATTTGTGTGGTCATGGAGTCGGATATAGTGTTCATGAAGATCCTTACGTGCCAAATTATGGCGAGAGGGGACGAGGTGATAAATTAAAACCAGGAATGACTATTGCAATAGAGCCTATGTTAAATGAAGGAGAAAAAGAAATTGTCATAGACAAAGATGGCTATACTTTTAGAACAAAAGATGGATCAAGAAGCGCACATTTTGAACATACGGTTCTTATAACAAGCGGAGAGCCGGAGATACTGACTAGATTGTAGAAATTAGATTTTGGTTTAAAAACACAAAAGCCGATTTTACGAAGTAAAATCGGCTTTTGTGTGCAAAATATTAGCCTAATATGTTATAATTTACCTATTATGGTGGAACAATTTGGTGGTGAAAAAATAGAGCGTAAATTTAAAAATCCAGATGAGGAATTGAATTATTTACGTGCTAAAGTTGCAAGTCATGAAAAAATACACGAAAGCACTGGTTAAAAAGCTTCGCGAGAAGAAATAATAAAAGACGAGATAGTTTCTCATGGTAGTAAAAAACCAACAGATGTATTGGACGATAATTATGCATTTAAAAAACATGAAGTAGAATCTATCGTATTAGATTTGTCTCCAGAAGTTCATGATGTACAAATGAGTGAACTTATAAATATTTTACAAGAAAAAGGGGTTCTCAATACTTTATCTATTATAAATAAATTAAAAAATCCTCACATAGAAGATGACTTTCATAGATTTTTAACTCAATATATCAAAGCGGGTTTTAGAGTTGCTGGCGGTAATGAAAAAAATCCAGTTTTTAAAGCTTTGAAGATGACTCTTTTTGAAGTTTCTCTTCCAGGAATAAATAAAGATGATGCACAGAAAAATAAAAATTTGAAAGAGCTTATTTCAAAAATGGAACAGTTTTATTCAGGTATGCTTTCTGTTGATAACAACGATGAATATAGTGCTGGATATTTTGTGCTAGAACTTGCCACGGCAAATTATAGTAATGAAATAATTTTTTACATTGCCATTCCTGATGCAAAAAAGAGTCTTTTTGAAAAACAAATTCATTCGATTTTTTCCAATGTAAAACTTACAGAAAAAAAAGACGATTACAATATTTTTAATGAAAATGGAGATTATGTAGCTTCTTGTGCTGAATTTTCTGCGAATGAAATTTTTCCCATAAAAACTTATGATACTTATGACTATGATCCTCTAAATGTTCTTTTGAGTAGTTTTTCAAAAATAGATAAAGAAGGAGAGGGGGCCGCGATTCAAATAATTGTAAAACCTGATATTTCAAAAATGAGTTTTTACAAAAGAGTTCTCAGGGAAGTAGAGAAGGGATCAAAATTAAAAGAGGCCTTAGCAAAAGCAGACACTTCTTTTTTTAGTATTTTTAAGCAAGTAGGTAAACAAATAATAAGTACAGAAAGCAAAAAAGACATAGAACAAAAGGCTGAGAATCCCCACCAAATGACTATAGAAAATATTAAGGCGAAAATAGATTCTCCTCTCGCTAATGTAAATATCAGAATAGTTGCATCTTCAAATACCAGAGAAGAAGCGGGTGCCATTCTTTCTGATATCGAATCTGCTTTTAATCAATTCGAAAGCACTAAGGGGAACAAATTTAGATTTAAGAGAATAGAAGGAAAAGATCTTTTAAAACTATCTCGTGATTTTTCCTTTAGAATTTTTAATGAACAGGAGGGTTTGATTTTGAATCTTAAGGAATTGACCACAGTATTGCACTTACCTGAAAATAATTTTAGTGAGTCATCTCAATTAAAACAAACCAACGCCATTACATCTCCAGCACCTCTTGATTTGTCAGATCATGGAATTTTGCTTGGGAAAAATGTGTATAGAAATGTGGAAACTCCTATAATGATTACTCCAGAGGACAGACTTCGACATTTTTATATAGTTGGACAGACGGGTACGGGAAAAACAACTCTCTTAAAAACAATGATACGTCAGGATATTTTAAATGGAGAGGGTGTATGTATGATAGATCCCCACGGCTCAGACATTCAAGAAGTTTTGTCATATATTCCAAAAGAGCGATATGAAGATGTAATCTATTTTGATCCAAGTTATACGCAAAGACCAATGGGTTTAAACATGCTTGAATATGATATAAGATTTCCTGAACAAAAAACTTTCGTGGTGAATGAAATGATGTCTATCTTCAATAAACTTTTTGACATGAAGGCAACCGGCGGACCAATGTTTGAACAGTATTTTAGAAATGCTGTAATGCTTGTTTTAGAAGATCCAGATTCAGGCTCTACGCTTTTGGATGTATCTAGGGTTTTATCCGATAAAATTTACAGAGAATTGAAACTTTCAAAATGTAAAAATCCATTAGTAACTCAGTTTTGGAAAGAAATTGCAGGCAAGGCGGGCGGGGAAGCATCTCTTGCTAATATGGTCCCTTACATTACTTCAAAATTCGATGTCTTTTTATCAAATGAAATTATGCGTCCAATAGTATCTCAAGAAAAATCAGCTTTTGATTTTAGAGACATCATGGATAACAAAAAGATTTTGCTTGTAAATCTTGCAAAGGGAAGACTTGGAGATATAAACTCAAATCTTATCGGACTTATTATTGTTGGTAAACTCCTTATGGCGGCACTTTCAAGAACAGATTCTTTTGGTAAAGATTTTCCACCGTTCTACTTATACATTGATGAGTTTCAAAATGTTACGACTGACTCTATTTCTACGATTCTTTCTGAAGCAAGAAAATATAAACTAGCACTTATTGTTGCCCACCAGTTTATAGCTCAGCTTGATGAAAAAATAAGAAACTCCGTTTTCGGAAACGTGGGTTCGATGGATGCATTTCGTGTAAGTTCTGAAGATGCCGAATATCTGGAAAAACAGTTTGCTCCAGTATTTTCCGCCAAAGATTTAATGAATTTGGAAATGCATAATTCTTATGTAAAAATTTTGGCGAATGGTAAGCCTGTTAAACCTTTTAGCATGGAAACCAACTTGCCGCCAAGAGGAAATAAAATTTTACTTGATAAAATAAAAGAATTATCTTATCTTAAATACGGTAAAGATAGGGCAGAAGTGGAAGAGGCAATTATGGAGAAGTATAAAAAGCCAATTTTATAAATTTTTAAACTAATAATTAATAAAAATGAAAACAGAAAAAACATTTGTTATAATCAAACCAGACGGAGTACAAAGAAGTTTTATAGGAGAAATTATACAAAGAATAGAGAGAACTGGTTTAAAAATTGTAGCTATGAAAATGGCTGTACCTTTAGAGGAGCAGTGCTGGGCACATTACAATAAAGATGAAGCGTGGTTTCTGGAAAAGGGTACAAAAATAGTTCAAGAGAGAAAATCACGTGGAGCTGATGTTTCTAAATCAGCAGTAGAATATGGAAAGGAAATTATTGGCAGACTTGTAAAATTTATGACTGCAGGTCCAGTAGTGATTATGGTTATAGAAGGAAATCGTTCTGTCGGTATAGTTAAAAAAATTGTTGGAGGTACAGAACCACTAACATCTGATGTTGGAACAATAAGAGGAGATTTTACTTTAGATTCTTATGGTTTGGCAGACGCGGACGGTAGAGCAGTAAGAAATTTAATTCATTGCTCGGATAAAACTGAAGAGGCTGAAAGAGAAATTAAGATATGGATTAAACCAGAAGAAATAATAAATTACAAATCAATTCAAGAGAAAATGCTTTATGATGTAAATTTGGATTCTATTTTAGAGTAGATACTTTATTTGTTAGTTATCTTTTTATGATGAGTATAGGGATAGACCTTTGTGCTTATTTATGATAAAAATATAATTGAATTATAGTTCTTTTATATGATTTTTATAAAAATCATTATTTTCAAAAAAGGAGGCCGTTATGAAAAACGGTTCGGTAGGATACCTTATCGATCTTGATGCCGATCCGTTTATTCCAAACGGTTGGAGTGCGGTAGAGCATATCAAGGGAGGTAAGTTTGAGTATGATCCGACAAAGATAATACTCTACTTGTCAAAGGAACAAAAAGAAAAAGAAGATAAAGGCAGAGATCTTCGCAAGGAACTTAGAAATCTAAAAGTTTACAATGCAAAC
>Ga0116171_10006066_pt1 | contig 10505 bp, 4 predicted proteins | sample AD_JPNHW2_MetaG_FD_89798 | JGI IMG/M metagenome (GOLD analysis project Ga0116171, IMG submission 89798) | Active sludge microbial communities of municipal wastewater-treating anaerobic digesters from Japan - AD_JPNHW2_MetaG | ecosystem: Engineered > Bioreactor > Anaerobic > Digestate | place...
GAATCAGAGGAAACCGCTCCGTGAAAGCTTCGGGATAGAACTCATGAACATCGAAGACAAGCTTGCAGCGCAGCTTGCGGCGCAGCATGATCCCGGTAAGAAGCGTCAGGGGTTCGACGCACACGACGATATCCGGCTTGTACTTCGCCGCTGCAGAATAAAGCTGGAAGAGGCTTCCCCAGCGGGATTCACTATTCACCGTCTCCTGATAGGGGTTGGTATGATCGTTGGAGATCCCGGTCGTGGTGATGACGTGTACCTCACCGAGTTTGGCGAGGCTTGTGGCAAGCTTGTAATACAATCTGATGTCGTTCGACAAGTGCGAACTGGATATAATGCAAATCTTCATGGCTTCTTCACCTTTCTCTAAAGAAATGCATAAGCTAAGCCAAACAAGCCTGTGTCAAGTCTTTTCTTGGAGGTCATCGGCAGGTTCAAGGGATTCCTCTGCCGAGCTGAGCAGTTCCACGATCTCGCTCTTGTATTGATCAAGCGCGGTTCGTCCCAGCTTCGTGAGCTTTGCCACGGTACGGGGGATGCGCTTGATGAACTGCTTTTCGATTCGGATATATCCGGCAGCCTCAAGTTTCTGCAGTTGCACCGAGAGATTGCCACGGGAAAGCTTGGTCTTGTAGAGCAGATAACGAAAATCAGCTTCCCGCACCACAGCAAGATGCACCATGATCAGCAGTCTTGCCGGTTCATGGATCATCCGGTCGATCCCGATCTGGGGGGAATTTATATCATTCTTCATCTGGGATCACCGGATTATTATTGATGAACCTGACCAGGGTCACCAAGCCATAGCTGAGGTTAAAGATGCCATACGTTACCAAGTACAACGAAAGGGTCTGGCGATTGGGCTTCAGCCAGAACAGAAGCAGTAAAAAGATCAGGATCAGAACGCTATCCATCAGGGGATAAATGCTCTTGCCATCCCAGTTGGCACTGACTAGCCACACCCTTAGTGAGACCAGGATCGCGATACAGATACTTAAGGCCAGCAGATTCAGGGGCGTGGTTCTGGGTTCCCTGAGCAGCCAGAACCCCAAAGCCAGGACGACTGCCAGAGCCAACAATCCCAGGAGAATACCAAATATCACACTGGAGAGTTTTGGCCTGATCTTGAGCTTTGCCGTGCCGATTCGCGGAGTGATGTAGTGTTTCCTGATGTACTGCTGGATGAAAATCATCGGAACCATTCCCAGGATCCAGACAGGCCACTCCAGATTGAACCCCAGGACAATCAGAAAAGCGAACAGACCGTTCGCGATCCACCCCAATCCATCGCCGTATTTCCTTTCCCAGCTAAGCTCTCTTTCAACTTTGTCAATAGGGTTTACGCTCATAACTACCTCGTTGATCAGTTTATGACGTAAACATGTTTGATACACTGAAGGCGTCAAGCCTTTTTTTTGAATCGCAGCAGGTTAATGTGTCCCGCTTTGTTGATTTTCCGGGACTATCGCATCCCGAACCGTATAACTTGATCTAATAACTATTCAGCTCTGCTGATTGGGGTCATCTCCAAATCGATTGGGACCTGGAGTGCCATTGGTCAGGCAGAGGATCAGGTTGTAGATCGGGATCAGGATGAACCAGCCGCTCTTATCGACGTCGTGCATACGCTTGATACCCTGGATGATCAGGAATACGGAGATAACCAGACTGATCACGTAGCCCAGAATCAGACCGGATCCACCCATGACCCGGGGAAATAGGATAGTCGAGGCATAGTTGATCGCCACAGCGATCACCCATCTTAACCAATAAGTCCTGAGGTTGATCCTTCCCTCTGCGGACAAAATGCTTGTTTCCATACTAATATCTCCTTGATAGTGATTTTGCTTACGTTAGATAAACTAAGCGCGTCAAAACCCAAAAGCGAACCTGTTATTTTGACCGTGATCAGATTCTCTATCGTATTACCGGACTAGCCGGTGATACCGGTCTTCAGGCAGCAGAGCCATCCTTGCTGTATCAGCGAAAGGATGTCGCTACCACTTTGAGCAGCTACTATAAGAACATTCTCCTTATCTCTTTTACTCTTTTTTGATCTTCTCTTGTAAAACCTCCTCATCTCCGCGTCTCTGTGTCTCAGTGTAGGGAAAAAAGATCATTGATCCTTCACGTCAACTACCTATCATCTTGCTATCCCCTCTCTATCATCTTACGTCATGACGTAAGATGATAGAGAGGGGATAGGGGGAAGACAGGTATCTGATCACCGGAAAGGCTCCATGATCCATAAAAAGATGAGAAATGCCTGAGAATCATAGCAATAAACTTGATAAGCGGAACGTTTCATGCATGATGTTTCACGAGGTTTTTTGTTGAAAGCATGAAACTATTCAGTATCCTTACCAGAGTTCAGATGATTAAGAATAAGCCCGGCGCGGAGAGGAATTAGCTTCCCGTAGTCAGGGCGAAACTATAATAGATATAACCTGCAAGGAGATGGATATGAAACGAACTGCGTTGATCGTCCTGCTGCTATCGCTCATGGCTATGGCATTTGCCGGGATCGATGAGTATTACAATTTCAGCGCGTCAACTTCGACCTACACGCCCATCACGGGTACCCAGGTTGATGGAATCAATACCGACGACGCACTTTCCGCCGCAGTACCAATAGGCTTCACTTTCACTTACGGAGATCTTACTTTCACCGAGGTGAAGGTATCCTCCAACGGTTGGGTCGGCCTGGGAACTTCAGCAACATCGAGTAACCTCGGCAATGATCTGGCAAACACCAGCTACACACCCTTCCTGGGCGTCCTTTGGGATGACACCAGTCTGGCTTCCGGATCTGCTTCGTATTTGACCTCGGGAACCGCTCCTAACCGCACATTCACGGTTCAATATGACAATCTCAAATGGAACTATAGTGGAGATAACTCCTTTAATTTCCAATTGGTATTGCATGAATCCGGCATGATCCGGATGAATTACGGCTCATCCACCGGAACTCCAAACAGCCCTTCCGCCAGTATCGGTATAACGATGGCTCCCGGTGGCAACGGTTGGTTCTACAGCGTCACTCCCGGCAATCCTGCCTCGGCATCCACGACTGTCGCTCAGAATTCGATCAGCGCCTTCCCCGCGCAGAACACCCGTTATGAATTCACCCCGGCTATCGTTTCGACAAACGATCTGGCTTGTCTCAGCATCACGGGAAGCCTTACCCCCAGTGTCGATACCGCGGCGAACTACACCATCCAGGTGAAAAATCGCGGCACTGCTCCGCAGTCTGTTTATTCCGTCAAGATCGTGAATCTTGCCGGGACGGAGCTTGCCTCTATCCCCGGAACCACGATCCAGCCGAATGCGACGCTCTCGTTTTCCGTTCCCTGGACTCCTACGCTCCAGGGACCCATGACGATCAGGGGGAAAGTCGTCCTCGCCGGCGACCAGAACGCCACAAACGATCTCAGCCCTGCCCTCAGCATCACGATCATGCCTCCCGGAATAAACGTGATAACGATCGGCACCGGAGATCAGCAAGCACTCATGCCGGTCAACATGTACTATCGCAACAGCCTTTATGAAACCCTATACTATCCCAATGAGATAGGCACGGTCGGCATTATCAACACGCTCGGTTTTTATAACAACTTCGTTACCAACCTGCCCAATATGCCTACCAAGATCTGGCTGGGTATGACCCCGAACGCCGATCTCTCCGGAGGCTGGATCCCTTCGACCCAGCTTACCCTGGTTTACGATGGCACGGTCAACTATCCCTCCGGACAGAACGCGATCGTGATCCCTCTGCAAACGACGTTTACCTATACCGGAGGCAATCTGGTCATGCTGGTAAACCGTCCCATGGACACAGTCTATTATAACTGGCAGGATAATTTCTATTGCCAGACGGTGGGAACGAACCGGGCGTTGAGTTACTACTCGGATGGAACTCTGCTCGATCCCGCGTCTCCTCCCGCGACGAGTGCGATCGGGCAATTCCCCAAGACCTCGCTGTATATGACACCGCTCTCACCCAATCCGCTGTTTATGGCAGTCCCCTCCTCCCAGAATTTCGGGCAGGTGTTGATGGGCACGACCCATAATGTTCAGATGCGGGTCCTGAACGCCGGTGGCGGAACCCTCACAATCAACAGTCTGTCCATCGCGGGAAGTCAGTTCTTTACTCTGAGCGGAGTTCCGACTCTGCCTCAGAACCTGACCACGGGACAGAGTGTCAGCTTCACGCTGAATTATATCCCCACCACAGACGGAGATCATGCTGCCACGATCACCGCGGTGGACAACCTCACTCGTCAGACGCATACGATAGCCGTGACGGGGAGCTGTATGGATCCCACGATCTATACGGTGCCCTACGCGCAGAATTTCGATACCGTGACGGTTCCCAGTTTACCGCTCGATTGGACGGCAATAGTGCAATCCACATCGCCTACGGCATACGTGCGCTCCACGGGGAATACCTCCGCCAGCGCGCCGAACTCGGTCGAGATGCAAAACGCTGATGACACAGCGCCAACCCTGTTGCTGATCGCGCCACCCCTGGCAACCAACCTTCAGACGACAGGTATGCGGATCAAGGTTATGGCAAGATCTCCTTACGCGTGCACTCTGATCGTGGGGGTCATGACCAACTCGCAGGATCCGGCAACCTTTACGGCGGTTCAGACCCTGAATCTGACCCAGACCTGGACTCAATACGTGGTGAGCCTCTCCTCCTACGCCGGCACGGGCAGATACATAGCCTTCAAATATGGCTCAGATATCACCTATTGCGCGATCGATATCGATAGCTATCTGATCGAGAACACTCCGGTGAACGATCTTGCCGCTACAGCCATTACGGGCAACGTCACTCCATCCGTGAACAGCGCTACGCCTTACACGGTATCTGTTTTCAACTGGGGAACGGCAACGCAGACGAACTATCAGGTCAAGCTCTTCAACAGCCAGGGAACGGAACTTGCCAGCGGACCCGGCTTGACCGTGAGCGCAGGACAGACCGTCCAGGTGCCTGTCTCTTGGACACCCGTCGCCGAAGGGCCTCTCACGATCTATGCCAAGACGGTTCTGACCGGTGACGAGAATTCACTCAACGACCAGTCGCCGAACCTGGGTATCACCGTTATGCCTGCGGGTTTAATGGTCATGACCATAGGCGACGGAAGCCAGAACGCCAGAGTGCCTATCGATATGTTTTGGAGGAACAGTCTGTTCGAGACTCTCTATTATCCTCAGGAAATGGGTGCCTTCGGCAATATCAATGCCGTGACATTCTACAATAACTTCTCCACCAACCTTCCCGACAAGCCGACCAAGATCTGGCTGGGTTCGACTCAGAGCGAGGATCTCAGCGCGGGCTGGATACCTTCTACCCAATTGACCCTGGTCTTTGACGGAACGGTCACCTATCCTTCCGGTCCGAACACCATCACGATCCCGCTCCAGACGCCTTATGCCTATACCGGCGGGAACCTCGTGCTCATGGCGAACCGTCCTATGGATACCACCTACTTCAGTTCCAGCGACTACTTCCTGTGCCAGACGGTGGGAACGAACCGTGCCCGAAATATCTATAGCGACTCGACTGTCTTCGACCCCACAGCTCCGCCGGATGGAGCCACTCTCAGCGGTCAATTCCCCAAGACAACGTTCTTCCTGACCGCTCTGAGCCCCGATCCGATGTTTATGATCAATCCCAGCACCCAGAACTATGGCACAGTGTTGATGAATACTACTCATAGCCGTCAGTTCACGGTTACAAACGTCGGTGGCGGACCTCTCACGATCAACAGCATGGCTTACAGCGGCTCAAATATGATCAATCTGACCGGCGCGCCGACCATACCAATCACCCTGAATACCGGGCAGAACTTCAGCTTCACGGCGACCTATCTGCCTACAGCAGTCGGTACACACACCGGAACGATCACCTTCAACGATAATATGGCTGCTACCCGGGAAGGTGGCTTCGGCAGTTCCCGCGCCGCTAATAACAGGCAAGTGCATACGGTCAATCTCACGGGAACCTGTATCGATCCCACGATCACGACACTCCCCTACGTCGAGAACTTCGATACGGTCACGACTCCGGCTTTGCCTATCACCTGGTCGATGATCAATCAATCCACAAGCAGTTCCACGATCGCCACAACGACGGCAAATCCTTATTCACCGTCCAACTGCGTCGTGATGTCCAGCACTAGTGACGGCGGCTCGACTCAGCTCCTGATCACACCGCCCCTGCAGAGTACCACAGCCCTGAACACCATGCGCGTGAAGTTCTTTGCCAATGGTTCTGCCGGACACACCTTGCAGGTTGGCATCATGACCAATCCTCAGGATGCCGCGACATTCGTGCAGCTGGGAACGGCAACACTCACTACCGGCTGGACTGAATATGTGATTAGCTTCACTTCCTACACCGGAGCGGGGCATTATGTTGCCTTCAAACATGGTGGAGGAACCTACCAGACGGTCTATATCGACAACGTCATGCTGGAAGTTACACCGCAGAATGACCTTTCGCCTCTGAACCTGACAGGAAATCTCACGCCCAGCGTGGGGTCGGCAACCGTGTACACCGTGAACGTCTTCAACTGGGGAACCAATCCTCAGGCGACCTACACGGTCAAACTCTTCAAGACGCCGGAAGTCGAGCTTGCCAGCGTGGCAGGCTTGACCGTCGCTCCTAACCAGTCTGTCTCAGTGCCGATCAGCTGGACTCCCGATGTCGAAGGTGCGGTCACCCTCTTCGCCAGAACCATCCTGGCCAGTGACCAGAACAGCATAAACAATCAGAGTCCGAATTACCCCGTGGTGGTTCAGCCTCAGGGTCTGGTCACCATTACCATCGGCGACGGCAGTCAGGAAGCCCGGATGCCGGTAGATTTCTACTGGAAGAACAGCCTCTTTGAGACGATGTATTATCCCACTGAACTGAGCAATACCATCGGGATTTTTTATGGAGTGAATTTCTACAACAACTTCCCCAGCGAATTAGCCTCAATGCCCACCAAGATCTGGCTGGGAACAACGACTCAGCCTGATCTCTCCGGAGGCTGGATACCCTCTACGCAGTTGCAGTTGGTCTTTGACGGAACAGTCACCTATCCCGCCGGAGAAAACACGATACATATCTCCTTCACCACACCCTATATGTATCTTACAGGCGGAAACCTGGTGATGATGGTCAACCGCCCGATGGACACCCAGTACTATAGCTCCTTAAGCTACTTCAAATGCCAGACGGTCGGTGAATCACGCACCATGAACATCTATTCCGATTCCGAGACCTTCGATCCCGCCGCTCCCGCAGACGGAACCAACTCAGGACAATTCCCCACGACCACTTTCTTCATTATACCGGGTGGTGTGGGACACGTCAATGGCACGGTTCTCGGCGCGGGAAACCAGCCCCTGAGCGATGTCAACGTCAGCTTCAATACCGGTGGATACCATGCGACGACAGATGCGCAGGGTCATTATGGCATCCAGAACATCATCGCGGATGACTATGTGGTGACCTTCAGCCATTACGGTTACATCACCCAAACGCAGAATATCACCCTCGCCGAAGATCAGACTCTCACCCTGAACGTGACCATGGTACCCATGCCTGTCGTGAACGTCACCGGCACCATTCTGGCATCAGACACCACCTTGGGTCTTTCCGGAGCCTCCATCCACCTGACCGGTTATCAGAACTATACGGTGAATACGACGGCTACGGGTGCCTTTACCATACCCAGTGTATATGCCAACCAAGCCTACAGCTATTCCATCACCTGCCCTGGATACACTTCTACCTCCGGCAATATCACCGTTGGCGCTTCCAACTACGTCATTCCACCCATAACCCTGCTGGAAGTAGCCTACGCACCCAGCAACGTCACTGCCGCTCTCAATCCCAATGGAACCGAGGCTCTGATCGACTGGACAGCTCCGGATCCCAACGCGGTGGAAGTGACCGAGGGATTTGAGGGAACAGGCTTCCCGCCTGACTTCTGGACCCAGACGATCACCAACACGGGCGCCGCCAATACCAGCGGTGTGTTCCCCACATGGTGCAGCTTTGGTCCCGCGGTCGTGGGAACTGCAACCATTTCACCTACCGAAGGCACTCGTCAGGGTGGTTTGTGGTGGAGCTATGAGCATCAGGACGAATGGCTGATCACTCCAGGCTTCAACTGCCCGCCCACAGCTTATCTGTCCTTCGATTCATACGTCTTCCTCGGTTCGACAGCCGGTGACCATTATTACATCAAGGTCTCGACCGATAACGGCGTAACCTGGGCGACCCTGTGGGATGCTTCGGCTCAGACAGGTGGCTGGAACTCATACGCCTCGCCTATCGTAGTCGATCTGGCGCCCTATGGCGGACAGCAGATCAAGCTCGCCTGGCATGCCATAGACCCGCCCTCCAATGACGGTCTCTGGTACGTCTGGTTCATTGATGATATCTATATCGGCAACGCAGTACAGAACGTCCGTTTCGCAGTGAACAGCCTCGAGCGCCGTTCCGCCTCAATAGGTACACATCAATTCACGAGTCCCATAGCCACGACAAACAGGTCTCGCTTCATGGAAAACGGCAGCCCCCGCAGCGAGCTCTCCCTGCCTCATCCTCAGTATATCAAACAGAACGCCCAAAGTTCCCGTTTCCTGACAGGATACAAGGTCTGGAGACTCGTTTCCGGGCAGGAGACAAACCAGAATACCTGGACAGAGCTCACTCCAGAACCGATCTCAGCAATCCACTACACGGACACCGGCTGGAATAATCTTCCGGACAATGTCTATCGCTGGGCTGTGAAAGCCGTTTACACCAACGGCGTGCTCTCGGTTCCCTCCTTCTCCAATACCATCATCAGCATCACTGAGACAGGTATGATCAGCGGCGTGGTGCGTCAGCAGAACAACCAGCCCATACCCGGCGCCGTGGTCACCGCGGGAACCTATTCCGCGACGACTAATAACAGCGGAGCTTACAGCATCATCGCCGAAACGGGAACCTACACCGTCCACGTCTCTGCCGCCAACTTCTCAGGACAAACGGTCGAGAATGTCCTCGTCGTGGCAAACCAGACCACCACGGTGAACTTCGTCCTCATTCCCGGCTCAGATTCTGACGATCCGACAGCACCTGTCGTGGCAACCGCCCTGAACGGCAACTACCCGAATCCCTTCAATCCCAGCACCACGATCAGCTATGCGGTCAAAGATCCTGCCGAGGTGAAGATCGCCATCTACAATCTGAAGGGACAGCTGGTCAGAACCCTCGTCAGCGAATACCGGAACAGTGGCAGATACACAGCCATCTGGAACGGTAAAGACGACCATAACCGCCCCGTCGCCAGCGGAGTTTACTACTACCGCATGAGCGCGGGCACTTACCACTCAACCCGAAAGATGCTGCTGGTCGAGTAGCTAAGATTAACGAATAAACTATGACCTGGGCTCCGTCCTCGGCTGAGGACGGAGCCACTTTTCCCAATTTCAAGGAGGCAAGGCATGAAAAGGACACTGGCATTCCTGCTCGTCCTGCTAGGACTGATCCCGGTTCTGGCTCAGGAAGCGCAGATCACGGTAGGTCAAGCCGCGGAGCAGCATTATGCTCCTATCTATTGCACACGGGGCATAAGCCTGTATCAGTGTGTGTATTCAGAAGAGGATATCGGCAGACCGGGCATAATCGCCGGAATCACGCTTTACACGCAAATGACCTACGGTCTGCAGCCCTTCCCTATTAAGGTCTGGCTGGGAACTACTCCGGATCCTGATCTAAGCGCAGGCACCATTCCCAGTACAGCCATGACCCTTGTCTATGATGGGAACATAAATATCAATATGGGGACTTCCACCCTGTTCCTTCCCTTTTCGAACCCCTTCCCCTACCAGAGTGATAACCTCGTCCTGATGATCTATAAACCCAGCGTCAGCTTTCTCGTCGCCAATCCCTGCAAGTTTGACGGCTACCGAACCGTCCAGCCTCTCACCAGCAAATTCTTCTGGAACCAGAATCAGGGCTATTCCTACAATCCTGAGAACCCACCTCAAACCACTACCGATACAAACTTTATCCCCAAGACCACCTTTCATATGCTGCCCCTTTACAACGGACCAAGACTTGTCTGCATACCCCAAACCCTGGAGTTCGATCCGACCTGGGAAGCCCACGAGCGGCAGGCAACGGTCAAACTCAGCAATCCCGGAAACCGAAACTTCCAGATCACCGGGCTGCAGCTCAGTGATCCTGATAACTACGGTTTCGTAAACATGCCAGCCTTACCCCTGACTTTGGAACCGGGAGATATCGTACCTCTGACAATAAGATATCTGCCAGTAGCGATCGGTGAAGACCCCGCCACGCTGAGGATATTCACCAGGATAACCAACCCACTAAACTTTATTGTGGATGAACGGGCAGTCACGGAGATCTATCTTCGGGGAGTCTGTGGTGATGCTTTCATCAGTTCAGCGCCTCAGACCTTCGGCTTTGATGAGGCTACTCCTCCCAA
>Ga0116171_10006068_pt1 | contig 10502 bp, 7 predicted proteins | sample AD_JPNHW2_MetaG_FD_89798 | JGI IMG/M metagenome (GOLD analysis project Ga0116171, IMG submission 89798) | Active sludge microbial communities of municipal wastewater-treating anaerobic digesters from Japan - AD_JPNHW2_MetaG | ecosystem: Engineered > Bioreactor > Anaerobic > Digestate | place...
AGATCGTCCCGATCGCCCGGAACGCGTCCTCGAGCTCCGGGAAGTTCGGGATGCCGGAGTCCCGCAGGATCCGGACCGGCATCTTCATCGAGTCCCCGCCGATCAGGCACCCGACGATCATCTTACGGGTATGTTTTGAGAACCGCACCAGTTCGTCGGCAACCCGGATGGGATCGGAGATCGCGGAAGGAACAGCGATCACGATCGCGATATCCCAGTCGTCCTGGTGCCGGATCATCACGTCGAATGCCTTCGCGTACCGCTCCACGCCGGAGTCGCCGACCATGTCGATCGGGTTTGCCCGGCTCCAGTTTGCCGGCATGACGGCATCGAGCTCGCCAAGAAGTCCGGGTGAAAACCCGATCAGGTCGATGCGGTACCGTTCGGCATAGTCTGAAGCGAGGACGGCAAATCCTCCCGCGTTGCTGATGACAACCGCCCGGATCCCTTTCGGGTATCCCTCGGAGGCGAGCAGTTCGGCGGTCTGGAACGCATCCCGGATGGAATCGACGGCGATCACCCCGGCCTGCCGGAGCGCCGCCATGTAGATCTCCTGGCTCCCGGCAAGCGCGCCGGTGTGAGACGAGGCTGCGATACGGCCTTTCTCAGACGATCCCGATTTGATGGCAACGACCGGCTTTGTCTTTGTCACGTCCTTCATGACGGAAAGGAACCGGGCGCCGTTCCTTATCTGTTCGATATACAGGATGATTGCATTCGTGGACGGGTCGGTGCCGGCCGAGCGGGCGAAGTCCTCGATAGTGAGATCCGCCTGGTTCCCGACACTTGCCACTATCGAGAACCCGATTCCCTCGGGAATGCTCCAGTCGACCATGGTGGTGATGATCGCGCCGCTCTGCGAGATGAACGCGATGGAGCCCGGCCGGGGCGAAATGGGATCGAAGGTCGTGTTGATTCCGCGGGCCGGGTTCATCAGCCCGAGGCAGTTTGGCCCCATGACCCGGATCCCGTTTTTGCGCGCCGCTGCCATCAGTTCGTCTTCAAGGGCTTTACCGGCGGGGCCGGTCTCCCGGAACCCGGAGGAGAGGATGATCGCAAGCGGGACGTGCTTTCCTCCGGCCTCATCGATGACCTGCGGGACTTTTGGGGCGGGGATGGCGATGACGACCGCGCTCACGTCCCCGGGGATCGAGGCAAGGTCGGGATAGGTCTTCTTCCCGAGGATTATGCTGTGCTTCGGGTTGACCGGGTACACCGGGCCTTGAAAACCGAGCAGGTTCCGGACGACCGCGTAGCCGACCTTGCCCGGCTCCGGCGATGCGCCGACCACCGCGATGGACCGGATCGCAAGGAGATCATCCGGCATAAAAGGCCGGGTCTCCGGAGCCGTGGCAACGCCCGGCTCGCCGATATAGAACCGGGCGTCGACGGCACATGCCCCTTGTTCGTAGAGGATGAGGGGGTTGATGTCGAACTCGGTGATCGCCGGCTCCGCAAGGAACATCCGGGCTGCGGCGGCAATCACCCGGACGAGTTCCGCCTCATCGCGTGCAGGCTCGTTCCGGAACCCCCGGATCAGCGGGTACCCTTTCAGTTCATGGATCAACTGGCAGATCTCTCCTTCATCGACCGGGAGGACCCGGGTCCCGGCATCCCGGAGGAGTTCGACGAGCGTCCCGCCCATCCCGACGGTTATGACCTTCCCGAACGCGGGATCGATCTTACCGCCAACGATCAGTTCGAGCCCTTTTTTCTGCTGCTCCTCGACCATCACTCCTTCGATCACTGCCGTGGGATTGAACGCTGCGACGCCGGTCACGATCTTCCGGAACGCTGCTTCTGCCCCGGCTTCGTCCGCAACCGGGAGGACAACGCCCCCGGCATCGCTCTTGTGGACGATCTGCGCCGAGATGACCTTCATGACAACGGGATACCCGATGGAACCGGCTGCTGCCGTCGCCTCCTCCGCACTTTTTGCAACTGCAAAGCGCGGTACCGGAATCCCGTACCGTGCCAGTATCCCGTATCCTTCCGCTTCCCCGGCAAGCCGGCCGTTCACGTATCCACGCTCCACCTCAGTTCCTGACAAAGCAGATCCTGACAAAGAGTTCCGGATGCAGGTTGTTTAAGATACCGATCGTACTACCGGCCGCTCCGCCCGGGATCAGGACCGGAGAAACGGGCGGTTCGTGGAAAGGCAGGCGGAAAGTTCCGGAAGAAGCGAGCCCGGCGCCGATCCGGCTTCCATGCGGTCGCGGATCAATTCTGCAAGCGACCCGTGCGCGATGCGCTCGCGGATGAACGGGAGATACTGCCGTTCATCGGCGGTCGCGTGGTCCCATGCAAGCGCGTACAACCGTTCCAGGTCCGGCCGGAGCGTCTTTGTGCCATCGCGGATCGCATCTTCGAGCAGCGCCAGAAGCGTATCCCGGTCGGACGGGAGATCGAGCTTCCGGCACCGGAGGAGCGACCGGGTGAAAGCGCAGACTGCCATGTCGGAACGGATGCATTCCTGTTCGTCGAGCGCCTTGATCTCAAGGCACCTGCGCGAGAACCGGATGATCATCCCGGCCGAGTTGAGCCATTCCTCGCAGAGAATGCCGGCATCCCGGGCGCGGAGCTCCGTGTAGATCGCTTCCTGCGATCTCTCGTAATCATGGATGGAGCTCAGTTCTTCCGGAACAATCCCGTTGCAGATCTGAGGGATCTTCTCCTGGTTGGCCCGGTAGAAGAGGAGCCGGTTGTCCATCGTGCCCGTGAGCTTTCCCTCGACCAACGGTGATGAGGCGGTGACTGCGACAAGGTACGGCAGGAGCTGGCGCGTGCGGTTGTAGAGCAGGAGAAGATCCTTTTCGGCGGCATAGGAGAGGTTGACCTGGAGCGCCTGGATGTTCAGCCACCCGTGCTGGCGGATGGAGAAGAGCCGGTCATAGACCGTGTAGTATTCCCCTTCGCCATGGTCCCAGACAGCAGTCTGGTCGAGGGTGAGCGTCGGGTGCATGCCGAGACCGAGCAGGGCGTACCGGTTCCTGAAGATATGGTTGAATTTCGCAAGTCCGCTTACGAGCTGGTTCTCAAGCCCCGCAATTGTCTCTGACGGTGATCTTGGGACAAATTCGATCACCGTCTTCTGGAGTTCCTTTCCCAGTTTCACGTCCCCGAACGAGATCTCGTCGTCAAAGCTCCCGCAGATCGAACGGATGATCGTATCCGAGGCCGGGGCCGGGCAGAACTGCAGGTCGTTGATCGAGAACTCGTGCTCGGTGCCAATCGTCATGGTACGGGAGCTTCCTTGCGCGGAATCGAAGAGATGTACTCTGTCTCCGGTTCGTCAACCTTGCAGACCTCGGAGAGTTCGTCTTCGGCCATGTTCAGCACGAGGTTCCGGATGCTTTTTACGGCAAGATCGTACTGCTGGGAGTACGCCTCCGGGTTCTCCCGGAGGAGCCGGACGAGCGGGCAGATCTTCTCCGTTTTCAAAAACATGCGGATGCTCCCGTTCTCGAGGTCGAACGTGAACGGCCCGGCCCGGCAGGTCTCCGGCTTGACCCCGTGGAACCGGCACCTGCCGCCATCAAAGAGGATGCAGGCATGCCCGTTCAGTTTCAGCCGGCGGTACCCGGAAAACTCGAAGGATCCGGCCGGTATTCCTGCCGCGACCAGTCTCTTGTAGCATGGTTGCGAGACCGGGGGTTGCGTATCATCGGTACAGCATCGTCCGCCGCAGAGAGCGCAGATGGCCTCGGCGGCGTTAAGCCAGTCGATCGTTGTCAGGGATGATCACTTCGCAAAAAGGTGGGTTACGATTTTCCCGTAGAGATCCGGGTAGTACTGGTCTTCGCCGCTCTCCAGCGAAGGGTTGTCGTTGACCTCGATGACGTAGGCATCGCCGTTATTGTTCTTGATGTCCACGCCGTACAGGCCGTGCCCGATGGCATTCGACGCATCGATCCCGGTCTGGATAACGTGCGGGGGAATGTCCCCGGGCCTGACGCTCTCTACGCCACAGTAAACGATGTGCCCATTGACCGACGCCTGGATCTTGAACGTCACCGAGGGGATCGTGTACTTGCAGGCATAGAGGAGTTTTCCGTCAAGGACGCCGACACGCCAGTCATACCTGCTCTCGATATACTGCTGGACGACGATCCAGTCGGAGAGCTTGATGAACCGCCGGGCCACCCGGAAAAATTCGGACACGTCCCGGACCCGCTCGACCCGGGTCGAGAAGGAGGTCGACGGCTCCTTGAGGATGAGCGGCGATCCCAGCGAGTCAAAGAGTTCCATCACCCGTTCGACCGTCAGATCTTTTTTAGAGAGAAAGACCGTCTCCGGGAGGGAGATTCCCTTCTTCATCAGCCGGGAGTACATGTTGATCTTGTCGCCGCAGACCTGGATGGAGCGCGGGTCGTCGATGACCGGGATCCCGTGAAACTCCGCCATCTTCGCCGCAACATAGGTCACGTTCATCGGGTCGGTGCGGGCCCGGATGAAGAGGGCGTCCATCTTTGCGATCTTCTGGATATCCACCGGGAAGATGAAGTCCGCGTTGTGTCCCATCCCCTCGGCAACGTCCCGGCAGTGGATCAGGGCGTTGAGCTGTTCGGCGCTGCTGAGCGTCTTCCTGTCAACAAAGATGCCGAGCCGGCTCATAGGGACTCCTGCGCCGAGATATGTGCGCAGAGGATCGCGCGTTCCTGTTCCGTGAGCTGGGAGTAGCGCAGCGGCGAGAGTGAGGAGAGGGAATACGACCCGGCATCGTTGACAAAGACCATCTTTACGAGGGGGAGGCCGAAGATCTCATAGAGGATCGAGGCGTGCGATGCAATACTGCCGTCCGCGTTGCAGGTCTTCCCAAAGATTGCCGTGCATTCGAGAACTTCTGCGCCTTCCGGAAATTTCTGGAAGCAGAAGGGGTACTTCCCGTTGTTGGTGATATGCCGGATCCGGTCCTTTGCAGCAACCTGGTCTTTTACAACGGCGTAATCCGCGTTGGTCGCGTAGTAACTCAGCCCGTACAGGATTGCCGGCAGCGGGACATATGCCTGCGAGATGCCCCATTCGCAGACAGGGACGCCTCCCGCTTTGGCGCGTTCGAGGCAGATGGGCGTCACGTAGGCGTCAAGGACTGCGCTGCTCGCGGGCTTTACCTGCTTCCCCTCGTATTCAAGGGAGAGGATCGTGTAGTACGGCTCGGTCTTGTAGAAGTAACTCTCGGCAATGACATGGTACTCCCCGTTCCTCCTGATGATGAACTGTGCGTCCCGGGTGAGCGCCTGCTCGCGTTTTCCGGTCGACCGGACCCCGTTCTTTTTCTGGAAAGTACCGGCCGGGATACTCTCCGAAAGAACGATCGCCCGTTCCGCAGGAAGGGCGATCGCGCCACATGCAGGTGCAGCCTGCACGGGCGTAAGAAAATCAGCCAGTACCGGATTCTCATCGGTCTGCAGTCGTCTGTTCATGAGATGACTGGCACGCTCCCGGGCACCCGCAGGGTTGCTTTGTGCAGCAGTATCCCAGATACCAGACGCCATGCGGCGTTATGCAGATTCAGGAAAGGGGAGAGCAGTCGTTGGTTACTCTCATCATCGTCTTCAGTGGTACAATCTGTATCCATGAATGAACACTAATCCGCACGGATGCGGATTACCTGTTGTAACTACTATAATCCGGGCCTGTTTAAAGAATTTGTGCTGGAGGATACCGGACCGGAACGCCGGGAACGTGACGGAAGATTGCCCTGATCCGCAAGGTAATCCGGCATCTTCATCTGGTACTATAACCATCAGTAATATGAAGATGCAGATCCCCACCCCCGAAGAGCTCAGGCAGCGGCGCGAGTCGCTGAAAATGCGACAGACTGAGCTTGCCCGCCGCGCGGGGATCAGCCAGTCCATGGTCGCCCGGATCGAGGCCGGAAGCGTCGATCCCCGTGCCAGTACCTTAAACAAGATCGTTGCCGTCCTCAACAGCGCCGGCCAGAAACAGGTCACCGCGGAAAGCGTCATGCACAGCCCGGTCATTGCCGTGAATCCCGCGGAACCGATCTCAAAAGCCCTCGAGATCTTTGAGAAGAACAACATATCCCAGCTGCCGGTCATCGAAAACGGGATACCGGTCGGCTGTATCTCCGAGTCCGTGATCGTAAAAGCGATCGAGCAGCAGCGGCTCCACCGGACCCAGCCGTTCTATGTCCGCGACTTCACCGAGCCGGGTTTTCCGACCGTCAACTCCGGTACCGGTGTCGATGTCGTTATGAACATCCTCCAGCAGAACCATGCGGTCCTTGTCGTTGACAGCGGGATTGTGCGTGGCGTTATCACCAAGCACGACCTTATCTCCCTGATCGTATGAGGGCATGCCGGTACATGATCCGGCCCGGCATTCCTGGATCAACAAAAGGAAAACAAGGAAATCGTTTTTTTTCCTGTAAAAACCCTATTTCGCGTTTTTTTAAACACAAACCTTTTATCTTACGAGGGTAACGCATTATTGCCGTGGTAAAACCACGTCAGGTGTATTTGCAGATGGCAGAAGAGTCTGAAGGGATCAGCAGCATGACTGTGATCGGGATCGGAGTTGTATTGTTCATCGCCGTTGTGGGAGTCTGGTATATCTTCATCAGATGAATGTATGGTGTTCCGGAACAATTTTTCCGGCTGGTTCTTCCGGCAATTCTTACGGGTCTTTTCTGATTCGCTCTTTTTGAATTCTTTTTTTTTTAGATTTCTGGATTCTTTCTAGATCTTTGATACGAGATCCCGCAGCACGGTCTTTGGATCCTCGGCCTTGACAACGCTGGATGCAAGGAGCACGCCATCGGTGCCCAGTTCGAGCGCGATCTTCACGCAGTCCCCGGACTGGATGCCGGCACCGGTTAAGACTTTGACCTTTTCGCCAGTGGCATGGACGGCAGCAACGGAACGCCGGATGATCTCCGGGTTTGCCTTCGAGACCGAGACGCCGCTCCCGATCAATTCGGGAGGTTCGATGGCGACATATTCCGGGGCAAGGGCTGCGGCGGCGGCGCTCGTGACCTCGTTGTTGGTGCAGACGACAGCCGTTAGTTTCTGCGCCTGGAGTGCCCGGACCGAGGACTCGATATCGGCAAGGGTCAGGCGCCGCTCGGAATGGTTGACGAGCGAACCGGTCGCCCCTGCCATCCGTATCGCATCGACCGTGACCTGGCCGGTATGGGCGCCCGGGGCAGATCCGTCGACATGCTGGGCGTAGACCGGGATCATGAAATGTTTTGCAAGGGGATGGAGATCGATGTAGGACGGGGCGATGCCGATCGTTGCCCCGCTCTCCTGTGCGACCAATTGGGCTGCAGTTGCGATCGCATGGGCACGGGCACCCATGCCTTCCCTGTAGGTCTTGAGGTTGATGAGAATCAGCGGCGATGCCATGAAGAAAAACTCCGGTATGATCGATTATTCAGGTGTCCTATCAGATGAAGGTTTGGCAAAAAACCGCGGCGTTACGCCTCTTTGAGGCCCCGGAGAACATGCCCCGCCGTGATCTTCCCGATCGCAAATGCCCGGACCTGCTGTTTGAGAAAATCCAGATCGCTCTGAGTGTCCCGCCCGACACCTCCGGCAATTCTTAAGCCATCCCGGTAGATCCGGACCATTTCCCGGATGTATGCGGGAGGCCTTCCCCGTGCATCGATCGCAATCGTGCCGATCCCGGCCCGGAGGATCGCCGGCAGGTGATCGATCAGGCAGGTCTCGTCGGCGTTCAGGATATGGGTCCGGCAGCTTGCATCGGACCGTACCGGGAATACGTGGCCGGTACTGTCCTTCAGCCCGGTAAAGGTATCTATCTGAAGAGAATCTTTTCCGGAAGCCCCGCAGTGCCGGACCGGTTCCAGGATGCAGTTCTCGGCAACCATGGCTTCGGCGGTCCCCTGCACGACAAGGGCGAAGGGGACCATGCACCCGGCGTTCCTTGTACGCCGGATGAGTTCCGCAATCTCTTCCCCGGAGAGCTCGGGCGAAAGTGTCAGGGATTTGCAGAACTGTGCCGCACAGCACGCGGAGCGGTGGTTGAAGATGTTCAGGCCATCCGACGCGATGACCGGGATACCCGGGCACCTGGCCCGGAGAGCGCTGACTGCGTCCAGGGTTCCCGCCATGCAGGTATCGAGCCCCTCCTTTTTCAGCGACAGGAGGATTTGGAAATACCAGTCAAACCATGCCTGCCGCGTTATCCGGGGAAGTTTCCATGTGAGCGGGATGCGGGCATTGCGGCATGCAGCGATTGCAGCCCGGATTTGGCCCTCAGGACCAAGGTCTGTATCCTCGTTCCCGGTGCGGCACCGGCAGCTTACGGAGGGATCGGGGAGGTCCGGTTCGAAGCAGATCCCGTCGCACCCGCTTTCTGCCGCCGCGTTCACACCCGCGAGGGAATCGGTATACAGGACAAGCTGCGGCAACGCGGCACTCCATGTGCTTTCCGCCATGGTTCCAGTCCCGGAGGAGTCCGAAAGCGACGGCAGTACCGCGGCAAGGCGCTCCTCAGCGGCACGGAGGCTGTCGATCTTCGGGCGGAACGAAGCAGCGAGCGCCTCTTCCGCACGGGCGAGGAATTCCCGGCGCATCCGGTTGATTGCCGAGACCGGGGCAAACAGGTTGCCGGCATACCGGATGCCGGCGCTCCGAAGGGAGAACGGCGTCCCGCCGGTCTTCTTCAGGCTCTCAAGGAGACTTTCTGCCGGGAGCGGCCGGGTACGGGCCGGCACAAGGGCGACGTCCGAGCGGTATCGTACCGGAACCCCGCGGTCTTTTGTTACGATCCTGCCTTCGATTTCGACAAATCCGTCCTCATCGACCGTCACGCCGATGTCCACCGGCACCGGGTGCCGGAGATCCGGGTAATCCCCGGCAAGGATCCGGCGGGCCTTTGCAGCAAGGGCGACGCCGGATGTCAGGAAGACCTCGGATCCCGGCCGGACCCGGCCGGGAACACGGAGCAGGATCCGGTCTTTCTGGCGGGCCGGCGATGTGTTCAGGGAGAATCCCACACCCGTAGCCTTCCCGCCCGGGCCGGCGATGAAGAGCCCGTCACCGGCAACCGGGGTGATCCTTCCTGAAAGGTCGATGAGTGCCTCACCGGTCTCCTGCCGGTACTGCCCGACCGAACCGATGAGGACACCCCGGTTGTCGGGCTGCGTTCTTCCCATAACCGCAGAATGCCGTCTTTTAAAAAGGTACCCGTCCGTGAATCCCCGGTTGAAGGCAAGGGCGAGATCCTCCATTGCGCCTTCCTGATCCGGTTCCCTGCCTTCTGCAATTGCATCCAGCGCCTGCCGGTACGCTGCGGTGACGATGGCAACGTACTCCGGCGATTTCATCCGGCCCTCGATCTTGAGCGAGACGACCGGCGACCGTACGATGCGATCGAGCCGTGCGTACGTGCAGAGATCCCGCGGCGAGAGAAGGTACTCTCCATCGGATGGGACCTCCCGCAGGTTCCCGGGCCTCCCGTACGCGTCGGTCCTGCCGGTGACAAGCGCGTAGGGTTTCCGGCAGGGCTGGGCGCACATGCCCCGGTTCCCGCTCCTCCCGCCGATGACGGACGAGAGCAGGCACTGGCCGGAGTAGCAGAAGCAGAGAGCGCCGTGCGCGAAGATCTCGAGCCCGATATTGCTGCCGGCTGCCACTTTGGCAATCGCCTCAATTTCCGGGAGCGTAAGTTCGCGGGCGAGTACGACCCGTGAGAGACCCATGGCCGCAGCGGCACGCACGCCTTCCGCACTGTGGATTGTCATCTGGGTTGAGGCATGAAGCGGGAGATCGGGGACGACGCTTCGGGCAAGCGCCGCAAAGCCCAAATCCTGGACAAGAACCGCATCGACCCCGGTCGAGTAAAGCCAGACAAGGTATTCGAGGGCGCCCGCAAGTTCCCGGTCATGGATCAGGGTATTGACCGTGACGTACACCTTCACTCCCCGGGCATGAGCACCGGCAACAGCCTCTTCGATGCCGGCATTGTCAAAATTTCCCGCGTACTGCCGGGCCCCGAACCGTTTCCCGCCAAGGTATACCGCATCGGCCCCGGCGGCTATCGCGGCGCTGAACGCCTCCGGCGAACCCGCCGGTGCCAGGAGTTCGGGAAGCGTTTTTTGCATGTTCCGGTGATCGGGGGAGGAGTGCGTCATGGACTGCCTACCCGGAGAATGCGTTGAAGATCCCAAGGGTCAGGAGGGTTGTTGCGATTGCGGCACCGGTATATCCGGCCATGATCATCAGGATGGAGAGGTTGCGTTTCCAGCCAAAGACACCGGCAACCGGCGGGCAGATGTAGAATCCCAGCGTGATGACGCAGGGGACGAGCCCGTAGATCCCGTACTTTGTCAAGATCCGGGACTTTCTCCCTTTTTCCGCGGATCGCTGCAGGAAATTTCTCACGCGTTCCGAGCGCTCCCCGAGCGTGTCGATGGCGCTGAAGAGAAAAAGTGTGACCCCGAGCGCCACGCAGCAGAGCGTGAAGAGGACAAACGGCCAGGGAAGACCGAGCCCAAGCCCCACCGGTGCGGC
>Ga0116171_10006069_pt1 | contig 10502 bp, 10 predicted proteins | sample AD_JPNHW2_MetaG_FD_89798 | JGI IMG/M metagenome (GOLD analysis project Ga0116171, IMG submission 89798) | Active sludge microbial communities of municipal wastewater-treating anaerobic digesters from Japan - AD_JPNHW2_MetaG | ecosystem: Engineered > Bioreactor > Anaerobic > Digestate | place...
AATTCTGGAATATTTCTTAAACTTGGATTGAAAATTGGCTTGTACAATCCAGCTGACTAAAGCTATCAATCCAAAAAGCACATACGAGTAAATCATAATTGTTTTTCTTTAAATGTTATTGGATACAAAACATCAAAATTCACGCCAAAGAAATAAACTGACAAAATGGCAGAAAAAACCAACATTTTAAATGCTACCTTCTTTGGAACAAACAAACACCCGGACAGTTAAGTGTTTCGGTGGTAATTTTTGGAAAGAATAAATTTTGATTGTGAAAAAAAATGCCACATGACGTTTACATGTGGCATTGTTATGAGTTTTTAGTCCTGATGCCTGATTATTGTTTGCTCACGGTCGGGACCGACGGACACTATTTTCACCGGAACTCCAAGTTCTTCTTCCAGAAAGTCGAGATAAGCATTGAGTTCTTCGGGGAATTCATCTTCGCTTTTAATGGATGTAAGGTTTGTTTTCCATCCGGGAAGTTCCGCATAAACGGGTTCAACGCCATCGTTCAGATCAAAAGGAAAATCTTCAGTTTCTACGCCATCAATTTTATAAGCCACACAGGCTTTAATGGTTTCAAAACTGTCGAGTACATCAGCTTTCATCATAATAAGCTGAGTTACTCCATTGATCATGATAGCATACCGGAGCGCTACCAGGTCAATCCATCCGCAACGGCGCGGACGTCCCGTAACCGATCCGAATTCAAAACCGATACGACGCATTTCGTCACCATCGTGATCGAAAAGTTCGGTAGGAAATGGACCGCTGCCCACACGAGTACAATAGGCTTTAAAGATACCATATACATCACCGATTTTGTTGGGCGCCACTCCCAATCCGGTACATGCACCCGCACAAATGGTGTTGGAAGAGGTTACGAACGGATAGGAACCGAAGTCAATATCGAGCATGGTACCCTGCGCGCCTTCAGCCAGCACTTTTTTCCCGCTTTTCAGGGTGTCGTTAATAAAATGTTCGCTGTCAATAAACTGAAACTCTTTGAGTTTTTCGATGCCTTCGAACCATACTTTTTCGAGTGCCGGCAGATCGAATTCTATCTGATAATGCTTCAGTATATCGAGATGCCTGTTTATGGCTGCTTTATATTTTTCATCAAAATTATGAAGCAGATCACCCACACGAAGTCCGTTACGGCTCACCTTATCGGTATAGGTTGGCCCGATACCTTTGCCGGTTGTACCTATTTTTCCACTACCCTTGGCCGACTCGTATGCCATATCGAGCAAACGGTGTGTTGGCAGAATTAAGTGAGCTTTCTTTGATATTCTCAGTCTGTCAGTAAGTGCATGTCCCGATTTTTCGAGCGCTTCCACTTCCTCCTTAAACAGGGCCGGGTCGAGAACAACACCATTACCAATAACATTGATTTTATCACCCTGGAATATTCCGGAAGGAATGGAGCGTAACACGAATTTGCGTCCTTCGAACTCGAGGGTATGACCGGCATTGGGTCCGCCCTGGAAACGACTGATGACGTCATAAGAGGGTGTTAATACGTCAACAACTTTTCCTTTGCCTTCGTCGCCCCACTGAAGGCCTAACAATACATCTATTTTCATTTGTCTGAATTTATTTTTCTGTCTTATAAGCTTTCCGGTCCGGAAAACAGGCTGTAAATTTATTCGATTAAAGCTTTTTTACTCCATTTTTTTGTTGCGCGCTGCATTTGCTGCACAGCCCATACACGTAAAGCGTATAGCGTGAAGGTTCGAACCGGGGTATCTTCTTTTTTTGTAAAAGTTTTGATATGGTGACATCGGGTACTTCCCGGATTTTGCCGCAACTGGTACAAACCAGGTGATGATGAAAGATGATGCCAAATGTCTTTTCATATTGTGCCATCTGTTCGCCAAACTGATGTTTCACAATCAGATTACATTCTTGCAACAGTTCCAGAGTGTTATATACGGTAGCCAAACTCACCTGATATTCTTTCGGCATCTGATTATATATCAGTTCGGCATTGAAATGCCCCTGATGCTTATAGATATAGTCGAGTATTGCATATCTTTCACGCGTTTTCCGGTATTTATTTTTGACCAGATAATCGGTAAAAGTCTGCATCAATTCTTCATGTGAATTTTCTTCCTTCATTCAAGAGCTGCTATTTTTAGGAAAACAAAAGTACGACAATTTGATGAGACTTTCAATTAAAAATTCAAAAAAGATATTTCCTGCGACACTTCGCTGAAAATATACTTTTTTGATGGATGATGGGAGTTTTTCATACAACTGATTTCTTCGTAAATCCTGTCCGAAAGCTCTTTACCGGTTCTGCACAGGCGACTTAATATCAAAGCAATTGATTTATAAAGATGGTATTCGGCTGTATCAGAGATTTCAAGTGCCCGATGAATAAGTTCGTCACTCTGGCTGGCTTCAAAACTTTTCCAGATACGTGCCCCAAGATTGAAAGCGGTAATCTGATGCCAGAGCTTATCCGATTTTGCCCAGCGGATACTGAGTTCCACTGCAAAAGGCAGTTTGGCAAAAAGGTTCATACTGCATTGCTCTACTATTTCGGGATGTGTGAGTGAAACCAGCCATTCATCAGCCATTTCGGACGTAAAACTATCGACCGGATGGAGTAGCGTTGCCAAAATCATGGTTTCGCGTATCTGCAATGCCCATAAGCGCTGAGCCAGATCCTTGCTCTGATCATAACCGGATGCTATTTGTTTCAGCCGCGGGATATCCACCCCGAAGTTTTGCTTATAACTGATGCCGCTTTCCTTCATCTTATCCGAGACCACACCGTTCATCGACAGCCTTATTTTTTTTCGGATTTCTTTTATTGTATTGTCTATTTGCTCATTCTGAATATAATACTTCATACACTTTATTTTTTTGTAAACATTTTTCTTTTAAAAACTTGCACAGTTTGCAATTCAATGCTATCTTTGCACTCGCAAAAGCATGGTGGTTGTAGCTCAGTTGGTCAGAGCGTCGGATTGTGGTTCCGAAAGTCGCGGGTTCGAGCCCCGTCTCCCACCCTACAATAGAAAAGGAAATTCAGCAATGAGTTTCCTTTTTTTATCATGACACCATATTCTTTATTCTGGCTCACCTATAGGTATAGTGGTAGTACTTGGTCTTCGATAATTATTTACAAATTTATCATTTATTTCTTTATATACTTCTATCTTTTTTATTTTTGCATTTTTATAGAAATTATAGAATTTTGGTTCCCAATAATCTTCATAATCTCCAACTAATTTTCCTTCTTCTTCATAACTTAATGGAGTTGTATCGTCTATATATATATATATATAATAGATATAATCGTTTACTCCATCTTTGTAAATTACGTCTAAACATAATGATTCTATTTTACCTAATAAATTTTTATTTACAACATAAGGACTGTGCTCGATGCTCGTATATTTAGAGCCACTCAACTGAAGTTCACTCTGATCAGCCCAAAAACCAATTGTTTTACCGATGTAAGCCGCAGCATTGTCCTGATAATTTTTTTCGATATACCGCAAAGGATCGCTGCCACAATTTACCAGTGTAGTATAAGTTTGTCCATAGCTCACAGCGTACAAACAAACTAATATAAATGTGAATATTGTTTTTTTCATTGTTGATAATGTATTCATTAAAACGGATAAGACGAAAAACACAAACTTATCCGCTTTTATACCTATTAAGCTATTCCGGCTCACCTACAGGTATAGCAGTGGTACTTGGTCTTCGATAATTATTTACAAATTTATCATTTATTTCTTTATATACTTCTATCTTTTTTATTTTTGCATTTTTATAGAAATTATAGAATTTTAGTTCCCAATAATCTTCGTAATCTCCCTCTAAATTTATAGCGTCCTTATAATTCAATGGAGTAGTGTCATCTATATATATAATAAATATAATGGTTTGCTCCTTCTTTATATGTTACATCAATAATAATTTCTTCAATTTTCCCTAATAAATTTTTGTTTGCAACATACGGACTGTGATACATACACATATGTTTAAATATTCCCAAGGCAGTTCTACAACAGTCCAAAGGGAATCATTGCCAAGAACTGCTTTCTCCCAACTTAAGTGGGGTTGAATTTGAATATCCATACCCTCTCCTTTTACTTTTTGTTGAGATCTAATACTTTTAGTTAGAAGCTGTGTTTCATACCATTGTTTTGCATCCTGTATTGAGAATAGATATGATTTATTTATCTCGTCAAGATACAGCTCTTGTGTACACGAACAAAAAGTTGTCAATAAAGTAAACAAAATAAACCTTAAATAAATTTTCATATAAATTTTAATTAGGTTACACTTTAACAGCCTATATTATTCATAAAAATGTTTCAAAGAATAGCAATTCCTTTTTTTAAGTTAATATTCAGCAAATTTATAAAAAAAACAAAATTAGGTTTTATTTAAATGTTGTTAATTTTTACAGACTTTTAAGCAAAAATCAGAATTAGTATATTTTAGAAGGAATAATTCTATTTTTTTGATACTAAAACCTTACAGAAAAAAATAGTATCTTTGCCCCGTATTTTTATCAACAATAAAATATCTTATAACATGCAAATACTTAAATTCGGCGGAACTTCCGTAGGTTCGGCAGCCCGTATGAAAGATGTGGCCAAACTAATCAGCGATGGAAAACAAAAAATTGTTGTACTATCGGCTATGTCAGGCACAACAAACAATCTGGTAGAGATAGCCGATTATTTTTACAAAGGTAATACATCCGGTGCGTTGGAAAAAATCAATCTGCTGGAACATAAATACAACGAAGTGATACAGGAACTTTATTCCACTCCGGAAAAAGCTTCAGAAGCTGAAAAAATAATCCTGTCCCATTTCGATTTTTTGCGTTCTTTCTCTAAAAGCGTATTTACATTATTCGAAGAAAAAGCAATCCTGGCTCAGGGCGAATTGCTATCGACCGCCATGTTCCAGCTTTATCTGGAAGAAGCCGGTAAAAGCAGCATTCTTATCCCTGCACTTGAATACATGCGAATTGATAAAAATGCAGAACCGGACGCAGCTTATATTGCCGAAAATCTGAAAAAAATCCTGTCGGAAAATCCAGAAAAGGAAATCTATATCACACAGGGATACATCTGCCGTAACTTCTATGGCGAAATTGACAACCTGCAACGCGGTGGAAGCGATTACTCTGCTTCATTGATTGGAGCAGCCGTGAAAGCCGAGGAAATTCAGATATGGACTGATATTGACGGTATGCACAACAATGACCCACGCATAGTACAGGGCACAAAACCGGTTCCTTATCTTCATTTTGAAGAAGCTGCCGAGCTGGCTTATTTCGGTGCAAAAATTCTACATCCGACCTGCATACTGCCCGCCAAACTCAATAATATTCCGGTTAGGTTACTTAACACCATGGATCCGGAAGCACCCGGCACTCTTATTTCCAATAAATCGCGCAAGGGGGTGATTGAAGCTGTTGCTGCCAAAGACGGTATTACAGCCATCAAGATTAAATCGGGACGTATGCTGCTGGCACATGGATTCCTGCGCAAAGTTTTTGAAATATTTGAAAGCAATCAGACTTCCATTGATATGATCACGACTTCTGAAGTGGGTGTGTCGGTATCAATTGACAACAGCAAACGACTGGAGGAAATCGTAAACGATCTGAAGAAATTCGGTACTGTAACCGTTGACAAAGATATGGTCATCATCTGCGTTGTAGGCGACCTGCCTTACGAAACGGTTGGTTTCCAGGCAAAAGTAGTAGATGCGCTGAAAGATATTCCTATCCGTATGATATCTTACGGAGGAAGTAATTACAACATCTCCATCCTGGTAAAATCGGAAGATAAAAACAGGGCACTTAACCAGTTAAGTCAGGCATTATTCAATTAAAAACTAACAAACCGGTAAGACAAAAACTTATCGGTTTTTTAAGAAACAAATTTCAGAAATCTATGTTAAAAGCTCAATATCCCCTAGAAAAATTCAGGAACATCCCTACACCATTTTATTACTATGATCTGGATGTTCTTCGCGACACATTGAAGGAAATTAATGAACAAACCACAGGTTACAACTTTGAGGTACATTATGCGCTGAAAGCTAATGTCAATCCGGAAGTGCTGAATATAATCAAAGAAGCCGGACTTGGTGCCGACTGTGTAAGTGGCGGCGAAGTGCAGGCTGCCGTTAATGCCGGAATTCCATCGTCCAAGATTGTATTTGCCGGAGTGGGTAAAGCTGATTGGGAAATTAATCTGGCGCTTGAAAACGATATTTTCTGCTTCAATGCAGAATCTATACCTGAACTGGAAGTAATCAACGAGCTGGCTGCTGCTAAAAACAAGACTGCCTCTGTCGCTCTGCGCATTAATCCGAATGTGGATGCCCATACACACAACTACATCACCACCGGGCTGAATGAAAATAAATTCGGCATCAACATGGAGGATATCGACAAGGTTATCAGCGTATTGCCTGACCTGCGGAATATCCGGATGATTGGCATCCATTTCCATATTGGCTCACAGATTACCGACATGACCGCTTACCACAACCTGTGTGTACGTATTTCGGAAATTGAAGATATTTTTGCTTCGAAAAACATATTTCTCCAGCACATCAACGTAGGCGGCGGTCTGGGTATCAACTACGAACACCCCAACCATTTCCCCGTTCCCGAGTTTGAAACCTATTTCAGAACTTTCAAGGAACATTTCAAACTACAGCCGGGTCAAACCCTGCACTTTGAGCTCGGCCGTTCGGTGGTGGCTCAGTGCGGAAGCCTCATTTCGAAAGTGCTTTACGTGAAAGAAGGTTCCACCAAGAATTTTGCAATCCTCGATGCAGGTTTTACGGATTTAATTCGTCCTGCGCTCTATCAGGCTTATCACCGGATAGAAAATCTGAGTTCAGAATTACCAGTAGAAAAGTATGATGTGGTAGGTCCTATCTGCGAATCGTCCGATGTTTTCGATAAAGACTGCTACCTGAACAAAACCCGTCGGGGTGACATTATTGCCATCCGGTCGGCAGGAGCTTATGGCGAAATCATGGCATCGCAATACAACCTGCGCGCACTGCCCAAAGCCTATACATCGGATAATATCTGATTTTTAGTGCAGTTTTTCACATTTTTAATCACTTAACCGGAATTACTGTTTTTTCAGGATATGAATATTGGTGAAATACATTTTACGTATATTGAATTGAGTTGGTTACTGGTATTGCTTGTCGCTTTCTTCTTTCAGCTATACTTTTATCTGCGTTACATTGCCGGCGTACTGCGTCAACGCCGACGCATCAGGAAGGGAAAAATTAAATTTCAGGAACATCAGCCGCCTGTTTCGGTGGTAATTTGTGCCCGTGACGAAGAGGAAAATCTTCGCAAATTTTTACCGCTGATACTTGAACAGGATTATCCGGAGTATGAGGTTATTGTTGTAAACGATGCGTCGATGGACTACACGGACGATTACCTCTCATTGATGACCAAACAGTACCCGAACCTGCACACCACCTTTGTTCCAGCCGGAGCCACCAACCTGAGCACCAAAAAGCTGGGACTTACGCTTGGTATTAAAGCAGCCAGATACGACCTGCTGTTATTTACTGATGCAGATTGCATGCCTGAAGGTAGAAACTGGATAACTTCGATGGCCAGAAATTTCAATCCCGGAACAGAGTTTGTGCTGGGTTACGGCGGATACCTCAAGAAAAAGGGGTTGCTGAATACGCTAATCAAATACGACACTTTATTTATCGCCCTTCAGTATCTGGGAATGGCCATTGCCCGTAAGCCTTATATGGGGGTAGGACGCAATCTGGCTTACCGCAGCGAAACATTTTTCAGGATGAAAGGATTTGCCTCCACACTGCATCTTCAGTCGGGAGACGACGACCTGATGGTAAACCGGGGGGCAACGGAAAGTAATACCGCTGTAGAGATTTCGTCAGAAAGCGTTACCTGGTCGGTACCAAAAAACACGTTCAAACAGTGGTTTATTCAAAAGGAACGCCATCTGTCGGTTTCGAATCAATACAATACCACCAGCAAATTCAGTCTTATACAGGAACCTCTAAGCCGTGCAGTATTTTACTTTGCAATTATCTTTACTGCGATAACCGGCAACTGGATAAGCCTGGCAGCAGCCGGATTTATTTTTCTGCTTCGTTATACCATGCAGGCAATCATCATCAACAAATCGGCCAAACAGCTGGGTGAACAACGTTTCTTCCTTTCCATCTTGCTGCTGGATATACTTCTGCCACTTATTACACTATATATACTGGTATTCGGCAGAACAAAAAGGAAAAAGGGTATGAAGTGGAAATAAGGCATTGCTGATAAAACCGTTAAGCTGACATTTCTTTTACAATCATCTTACAAAATTCAACACAAAAAAGGCTCCCTTGCTCAAGGAAGCCTTTTTATTGGGCTATACATCAGGACGTTGAAATCTAAGTTTCGTAAATTCACCCCGGGGCATAGTATGTGAAATTCAGGATTAATTCCAGACCAGACTGGAGCGGCAAACGGGGTTCGAACCCGCGACCTTCGGGTTTTATTAGGATATGCTCAAACTGTAAACCTATTTCAGGACGATACAGTTATTGCCTAAGTGGTCACGGCGGTAGTAATTGTAACGTATGCCGTAACGATAGTTTGTTTCGTCCGGAATAATAGTTCCATCGGTATAACCCTCGGTGTTATAAACTTTACTAAGCGTATATTTATCGTTATAATATCCGCCATATTGATTAATAAATGTTCTACTGATACCATATTCGGCATTCCCTGCATAAGCTGTTCCTCGATAATCGTAAGTACCAGCGGTATATGTAGGATGAAATACTTCACCCTCGGAAAGCGGAACAGACAATGCCGTTAGTTGTGTATAATAAATACTTTGTAACTTTTGCCCGCCGGCATCGTATTTATTGATAATTTGATTTCCGTCCTTAAACTGAACTATATCCGGCAAATTTAATATATTATATCGGAGTAATACATCCGTGCCTGCGAAGAACAAAGGGCTTTATCATCATTTATATATTACCATATTTTTCTGATAAGAATATTCAAATTTATATATGTGATATTTGTCGTCATAATATATTTTTTCAAAATACGTCGTATCAATAAGACTTTGCTTTATTGATATAAATTTTTTTTTATCTATTTTCATAATTTTATATTTTGAATTACAAAAAGAAAAAAAGATAATTGGACCTGGCTGTAAATATGAAGCATAGTGTACAAATGTTGTGTCACTTTTAGTAAGAGTGAGTATACTATCATACCCAAGGGAGTTATCATCTTCCCATCCTTTTTTCCTGATTTCAAAATATCCGTCATTTAATAACATATACTTATACTTCAAAATGAAACTTTCATCGTATTTTTTTAATAAAACTATGCTGTCCACATAATTATGTATCATAAGATTTTTAAATGGAAAATCTTTGTTGATTACAATAGAATTCCTATAATCAAAATATAAATTATAATTGCTTTCATCTCTCTTTGAGCAAGATATAAATATGCTTAGATAAACAAGAATTATACAACAACGTTTAATATATTCTCTGATGTTTTTCATTTTCTTTTTCAAATTCTTTTTTATACCCCGGTATTTTTTCTAATTCCTTTTTCACAGAATTATATTGCTCATTTTCACCATTTTTCAAAGCTGTATGGTCATCCTTTTCAGAAGTTGGAGCCTTATGATTTTTAATCCATTCTTTAATACTATGTCCGTGTCCTTGACCTTCATGTGCTGATGTCTCTCCTATCTGGTATTTAGTTTCTCCTCCATTAGTATATACGACCATTTGAACATTTGCTTTTCCTGTTTTTTTATCAAAAGACACACTAAATCCTCCCTCATAATCAAGAACAATTCCTCCTGGTAGTTTCGCTGTAATCTCACCCAACTCTAATGTGTGTTTGCTTAATGCACCGTCAACCTTAAATTCATGTCCTGCAATAATTTCCCCTTTTTTGGCAAATTGAGCAACAAATTCCAATCCTACTTTTGTACTCATGTAATCTTTTAATGCATTAACATAATTTAAGCTAACTTTATTAGATGTTGAATTAAACGCACCTGTACTTGTATTGTACTTATTATAGTTGGTAATTATTACATCTCTACCATCCGGATCAATTCTATTCACCGGATTATTCCCACACCACGCATAAGGGCTTATGCTGTAATACTTTTCAGCTAACGGGTCTATGGTATTGGTACGCAGAATAGCCGGATAAAGATTTCTTGCAATAGAGTAATACTCATCCAACCCGTGGGCCTCTATCCATTCTTTGCCGTTGTATTTTTTATTTTGCACTTCCTGTCCTTCACCTTCTGCCCAGGGTAAACCAGATGGGTAGTATTGGGTGCGCTGTACTGTACCATGTGTGGTTCCACACCACACCTCGCGGATATTGCCCAGATGGTCTTTTCTATAATAGTTATAATTCAGCGCTGAGTACCAGTATGGATAATTATTAT
>Ga0116171_10006071_pt1 | contig 10499 bp, 7 predicted proteins | sample AD_JPNHW2_MetaG_FD_89798 | JGI IMG/M metagenome (GOLD analysis project Ga0116171, IMG submission 89798) | Active sludge microbial communities of municipal wastewater-treating anaerobic digesters from Japan - AD_JPNHW2_MetaG | ecosystem: Engineered > Bioreactor > Anaerobic > Digestate | place...
CCTAAGGCCAAAGATTTCGGTTAACGGCGTCGCTGAACAGGTGATAGACCAAAAAGCCCGATAAACATTAGGATTTATCGGGCTTTTTGTTTTGGGGCTTTTCGGCTATCACTCTATGTGTTACCGAACGTTAATTCTTTATTATTTTCATTGTTTGTCTTTCGTTGTCTGTATTTGTCAAAACAATAAAGTATAACCCACTTGTCAGAGAACTAATGTCAATGTCCGAAAAGCTGTCTGTTTTTGTTAGTTTCAATTGTCCAATGATATCGAATATTTCAAGTGTTTTTGTCTGACCAAATTGTTTCGAAATATGAATATTTGTTTGACCATTTGTAGGGTTGGGGAACACAGATATTCTATTATTTATCGGTGATAAACAATCATCCATTCCTAAAACTTGTCCGTTTTCATCTGTCTTTATTAAATAAACATCTTTATTGCCGCCAAAACTGTGAGTATAACCCGAAATAATATAACCTCCATCTACTGTTTCCTGAATGGATGAAGCCCAATCATCACTTGCGCCACCAAAAGTTCTGGTCCAAATAGTATCGCCATCTGAGTTTATCTTTATTAGATATACATCTATACCTTCGGCGCCAAAACTTTCTGTAGAGCCTACAATAACATAATTATTATCATTTGTTTGAATTATGGAATAAGAATTATCGGGGCCAGTACCACCAAAGGATCGATCCCATATCAATTCACCATTTACTGTAATTTTTATTACATAAATATCATAGCTTCCATTTACTAAATTGTATGTTGTTCCACATATAAGGTAATTCCCATTATTATCTTCACAAATTGAATAAAGCTCATCATATGATGCCCCACCATAGGTATTCAACCATAAGGTATCGCCGATACTATTTGTTTTTATAACTAATCCATCAGCACTAGGCGGGTCGATTTCTGTTACACCTACTAATATAAAGCCATCAATATTAGTTTTAATCATGCAATTCGCACCATTAAAATCTTTCTTTTCATAGGTTTTTGTCCAAAGTGTATCACCATTATTATTCGTTCTAATTAAATATGCAGCAGCAAATCCATCAGCAAAACTACAAGTTGATCCAGACATGATATAGCCTGAATCTTCACATATATCAACCTCATAAGCTGCATCATCTATACTTCCACCATAAGTTTTTAACCAAAGTGAATCTCCATTATTGTCAATTTTTATCATAAATGCATCAGACGCGCCAGCTCCAAAACTTGAAGTTCCACCCGTTATTACGTAACAATTGTCAAGTGTCTTTTTCATGTCAAGTGGGGCATCCCAACCGTTTCCGCCATAGGTTTTTGTCCAAAGTTCATTTCCATTAGCATCGGTTTTTAAAACATAAATATCATTTGAGCCGTTACCGTAGCTCATTGTTCTACCGGCAACAATATAACCGCCGTCATCCGTTTGTAATACACTGTTACCGGCATCATCTGCGACACCCCCATAGTGTCTCTCAAAGGTAATCTGAGCATAACCAAAAACACTTGCCAATAAAAAAGACAAAAAGAGTAGTAATTTTTTCATAATGATTTTATTTGTGCACGTTTATTTTTTAATGTTCGGTAACGGACAGCGGTATGTTTTTGTTGCCGATTTCGTAGCACGTCACTGTCAAGCCACGATAAAGTTTGAAGCGAGCCACAACCTTTCATATTAGCACTATCTCGGCAATAAAATATACCGCATGTTGGCAACTGGGCGTTCTTGTCTGTCCGTGTGTTTGAGTCAAATTGCACTTTCATATTAAACTTGTCAATGCTTTCATTAATTCCTTCTTTATCAGGGTCGGTGGTGTGTTGGCGTGTTTTAATTTTTTCTTTAAAGAGGGGGAGAAAAATTATGAAATTCTCTCTGGGTTGGGGCAGACACACTCTTTGGCAAGCTTTGATTTGAGCTTGGGCTTGTGGGGCTTGACAATGTGTGTGGCTGCTGCGATGGCTCATTAGTTCTGATTTTTTTTAAAGTTTTCTGCTTGTTCAAAAATCTCAACATATACTTCGTCTCTTTCTACTGGCGGATAACCAAACTCATCTAAAATCAATATCAATTCTACTTTTAATGCGGATTTGATGTCGTCTCGTTTGTTCCAGTCAGGGAATTTTGCTTGATTGTCTACGATAACTTTTACTGCTTTTGATAAAGCTATCATTTTGTCATCGGGATATTTGAAGTCGTACTTTATGCAAAGCTCTTTCAGAATGTCGTAAAATGCTTTTTCTTCAAAGTCAATTCCTAATTCATCACCAGCCGAAAATTCTTTGTGAACCTCCCAAATCAAGTCTGTCAAGGCATTTGCCATTTCCTCATAAACTTCACTTCTCAATATGTCGTTTGCATCTCGGTTGTTGTAACGCTCAACCAGGGCTTGCATTTTCTTTGTAAAGTCAATTCCTTTTACTCGATTTACTTTCTTTATTTCTCCAATCACTTTTGCTAAGAGTTGTTGAAGCAACTTAATTTTTGTATTCGGCAATTTGATTTTATCAATCTTCGCTAGATAATCTTCATCGAAAATATCTTGCTCTGTTTCGGTTTCGTCTCCAAGTTTGAAAATTTCTTCAACACCATCACTTTGCAAGGCATCTTTTATCATTTCACGAACTTTAGCATTCATCTGTGCTGTGTCGGGTGCATTGCCTTTGGTAAGTTTGAACACAATGGAACGAACTGCCAAATAAAAATGCGTGTAATCTCTTTCGGTTTGTGTTAATTGTTCACTTCCTGCACAAATATCATAGGCGGCTTTCAGTCGCTTAACAAAACCCATAAAACGAGTTTCAAATTCTTTGGTTTTTTGAACAAACTCAGCAGCAAGATTCAAAGTATTTAATTGCTGAATGGTTGTGCCTTTGAAATATTTGGAGTTATCGAAAGTATGAAACAGTTTAGCCAACAGGTCTAAGTGATTCCTAACAATTATAATGGATTCAGCAATATCTTCAAAATTGTCTTTATCACCTTCGCTGTATTGTTTTAAAGCCAAATTCATTTGATTTTTTATTCCAATATAATCCACAACCAAACCTTTGTTCTTTCCTTCAAACTTGCGGTTTACCCTTGATATAGTTTGAATTAAATTGTGTCGCTGAATAGGTTTGTCAATGTAAATGCTATCAAGGAACGGAACATCAAAACCAGTCAGCCACATATCAACCACAATGGCAATTTTGAAATTTGATTTCTCATTTTTGAATTGTCGGTCAAATTCTTTGCGTTGTTCTTTTGTGCCTAACAAATCATACATTTCTTTCGGGTCGTCTTGTCCTCTTGTTGCAATTAGTTTGATTCGTTCAATTGGTTTAAGTTCACGTTTGTCTTTGTCGGTAAGTATAGCACCTTCTTCGGCTGCTCGTATTTCGTCCCATTCGGGTCTCAAATCAATGATATTTTTATAGAGTTCGTATGCAATTTCACGAGTACTGCACACAAACATTGCTTTTCCTTTTACGGTTGAACCTTCTGAAACTCTATTTTCATAGTGGTTTACAAAGTCCTTAGCAACTTCTTTTAAACGGTCGGGGTCGCCAATAATGGCATACATTTGAGCCATTTCTTTTTTACTTTGCTCAATCTGATTTTCGTTGCTTCCAATTTCTGCACATTTGGCGTAATACTCTTCAATCTCTTTGAGTTTTGAATTATTCAGCAACACTTTTGCTGCTCTGCCTTCATACACAATTCTAACTGTGATTTCATCTTTTACCGATTCAATCATTGTGTAGGCATCAACTACTTTTCCAAAAACATCAAGCGTTGCATCTATTGGCGTTCCTGTGAAGCCAACAAAAGTGGCATTAGGTAATGAATCGTGTAAATATTTTGCAAAACCATAAGTTTTAGTAACGCCCTTTTCGGTTACTTTCACTTTTTGGTCAAGGTTTACTTGGCTTCTATGTGCTTCGTCCGAAATACATATTACATTGCTTCGGTCAGTGAGCAACTCGGTATCTTCTGTAAACTTGTGGATAGTAGTTAGAAAAACTCCTCCACTTTGTCTGCCTTGTAGCAATTCTCTTAAATTGGCTCTGCTCTCAACACTAACAACAGTATTGTCACCAATGAAGTTTTTAGCATTGGTAAATTGTCCAGAAAGTTGGTCGTCTAAATCAGTACGATCGGTTATCATCACAATAGTTGGACTTTCAAAATACTCGCTTTTCATCAGCAGTCTTGTGAGGTAAAGCATGGTAAAACTCTTTCCGCAACCTGTGGCACCAAAATAAGTGCCGCCTTTTCCGTCTCCTGCGGGCTTTTGGGCTTTCTTAATATTATCGTATAATGCCCGTGCAGCGTAGTATTGCGGATAGCGACAAACAATTTTCTCGTTCTTTTTTGAGCTGTCGGGAATATATATAAAGTTACGAATAATATCACGTAAACGGTTTTTATGAAACATTCCCTGAATGAGTGTAAACATACTGTCAATGCCATCTACATCTTTTGCCAAACCTGCAACTCTACGCCATGCATAGAAAAACTCGTAAGAAGCAAAAAATGAACCTGCTTTATTGTTTACTCCATCACTGATTACACAAAAAGCATTGTATTTAAAAAGTTCGGGAATGTCTCTGCGATAACGAACAGTTAATTGCTTGAAAGCATCAAAAATAGTGGCTTCTTCACGAATAGCAGATTTAAATTCAAAAACTACCAAAGGCAAACCGTTGATATAAACAATGCCATCAGGGATTCGCTTTTCATTGCCAACAATTTCCAACTGATTAACAAATTTGTAAATGTTGGTGTCTGGCGGATATTGTTTTTCGGGTTCTGCTGCAATTGAAATTAATTGTTCTGCTTTGGGTTGGCGTTGTTTGTTTAGTCCTGCGTAATTAATAAGTTGAATGTAAATGTCTTTTTGGTTGCGGTCTTCACGTTTTAGAATAAAACCGTCGGAAAGCATTTTTAAAAATGTTTTGTTGCTTTCGTAAAGATCTGATGCAGGTAGTGATTTAAGTTGAAGAATAATAGATTTAACTTCATTTTCTGTAATACCTTGACTGGAATATTTTGATAAAAGGAAGTTTTGTAAATCTTCCTCTATCAAAACTTCGTCTGGCTTTCGGGCGATAGTAATACCCAAGTGGTGGGGAAATCCTTCTTGCCCCAACAATTCGGTGAATGCCTTTTCTAATTTTTCTTCAGTGAATTTCATCTGTAATTATGAGTTGTTTTAAAGGCACTTAATCTTGCTGAAAAATCATTTTTCCAATCTTCATATCGTCGTAAGTCAATACGAATATCTGTTGGGTTAAGTTGATTGCTTTGCACTTCAATACCACCATCGTGTTCAGTTGTTGAATATTTTCCGAATAAATCTAATAATAACCTAATATCGGAGTGTTCTACAATTACATAACCTGATAAATAGCCCGCTTTTAAATTGATATTTTTTGAAAACCTCTTAATAGACTCATTAGCCAAAATATCCTCAACCGATTTTTCTAACAGCTTTCTGAATTGTTTTTTTAGTTTTTCTGTGATTTCTTCTATGCGTTGTGTCTGATTTAATGGAAGAGAATCAATTAAGTCAAGGTCTCTCCGAATAGAGTTTATTCTTTCCTGAATATTCTTAGCCAAGTATGGTATTTCATCACTTACAATACCTGCTACACCTCTATTTTTTTCCACACCAATGATAAAACATTCTTGTCCAAATTTCTTTTTATGAATATCAAGCAACAGTCGAACAAAGTACAAGTCGTGAGTTAAAACAATAATTTGTCTATCAGTTGATAATTCGACAATTTTAGTTGCAATTAATTCACGATAATCCATATCTAACGAAGTAACTGGGTCGTCAAACACAATACTATTTTTCCTATTATCAATTGTACAGTCAGCCAAGAAATTGGAAAGCGCAATTACCTTTTTTTCCCCTTCGCTTAATATTGAATCAATTGTGTGGGTAATGCCATTTAAACTACATTTTTGGAAAGTATTACCTTGAGTTGTTCTAGTCTTAGAAATAAGAACCTTTGATGATAAGTCTTGATTGAAATAGCTTAAATGATTAATAAATTCACTATGTTGCAAAGTTACAGCTTGGTCTTCCATAAATTCGCCAATTTTTCTTGAAACACTATTCGTGCTCAACTGAGCTTGACAAACTCCAATCCATGCCTTGTATTTATTTTCATCAAAATATCGTAAAATTGTGGTTTTGTGAGTGAATAAAAATTCTTTCGCAATTAATTCATTGTATTCAGTAACTAAAGCATTTCGATTATTTAGTAATTGATTATTTTGTTCTAACTGAACTGTAATATTTGGCAACAAACTCCCAACAATTGCGGAGATTGAATTTACTGTTACGTTTATTACACCACCATTCTGTAAATGATTTATTAAGATGATTTTTGCTGAATTTACTGATTGACTAAATGCTTCATGTTGAATTTGAAAATCAGTAATAAATTGTATCAATTCTTTGAAATTTTCAAATGGCGCAATAACTAAATTATTATAGTTAGAAGTTTTCTGTTCAATTTCTCTTTGAATTGTACTCAATTGCGTAGAAACATCATTCAATATGAATCTGCCAAAACCAAGTAATCTATGCTTTGCTGCTTCATCCAAATCTTGTTGACAAAATACACATTTTTCTAATGATTCTCCAGAGGGGAAACTTTGTCCGTCAGTCATTCCGTTACTGTTTGCGAAATTTTTGGCTGCATCCCAAAGTGTTCTCCAAGGATTTGTTCCAAAACCCTCAAAAGTATTCAATCCTTTAAGTTCATTGGTAGCGATGTCATACGCCTGTTTTACACTTTCATAACTGCTTCTTAGATTCCGTATTTCTTGAATAGATGCCTCATTGAACAGTTCTTCTATTCTTTTAAATTGTTGAATGTAATTCTCAATTCTTCCTTTAAGAGAAGTTAGGTTTTGAATATTTTGTTGCGGATTTTGAGAATTGATTAAAGTAAATAATTCCTGTTTTCTGTCTGTATTAGTTTGATTAAATTGAATATAAGTGTCAATCTCATTTCTTGTTTTTGATTCAAAATTGGCAAACCATTGACCTGTTAATGTAGCATATAAAGCAGGGTCTAATGACGGTTTTTGAGTATTGTAGGTTGCAATTTCAGAATTTAATTTTTGAGAAATTTCATTTAGCACTGGGATTAATCTTTCTAAAACATCAATTCCAATTGGTTTGTATTGAGTAGGATTTTCATTATTGACATACACATTACCACAGTCATTATCATAAACAAAAATTGAACTTAATGCAGAGTGTGTTGGAGAATTTTCTAACCATTGAAAAGGAGTATTTGTTCCATTGACTTCTATAATAAAATCAACTTTTTGTTGTATGGCAGAAGGAGAGAAAACATTTTTCTTTAATTCCACATTTGAGTTTCTGCTCCAACATAATTTCTTTAAAATTCTTGAATAGCTTGATTTACCAGAAGCATTATTCCCATAAATAACAGTCAAACCGCTATTTGGAAATTGTAAATGCCCTTGATTGTGCAAAGCACAAACATTTATTGGGTCTTTAATACTGATTAATTTTGGATAGACTGTGCCGGTAGTCACAGTTGCAGGAATATGAGTACTGTCAATAGGAATTGCGTTTAATGTAACTGTTGTGTCGCCATTTTCTTTTTTTACAAGCGAAACAAGCTCTGCAATGTCGGTTTGAGTAATAGCAGAACTTGATATTATTCTCCGTAATGCATCTTTTAAAAACGCTGGCTTATTGTTAGCCCAAATTAATATTTCGTTATAAATCGCCATTCTATTATTTTTTCTGTCCCTAATTTAGTTTGTAGTAATTCTTTCAGTTAGTCAAAAAATTATTTAAACACACATTAACTTAATTACTATACTACCTTCTTCTAATAAATCTATTTAAGATTTATATGAATATCATAAGATTTTTCATCATCCTTTATCTCAACAGCTTTGTCTATATATGTATTATAATTATTACCAATCATAAAATCATCCCATTTTACTGTTTTTATAAATGAAGGTTCGTCTTTAATGTGTATTTTACTACCGTTACATTCTCGAAATTCTTTTTCAAGAATGTTAAACATGTTATCTTTTAAGATTTTGAAAAGCTGACCCGTGTGGTGGGTAATACTATTGCATTCTGGATTAGATGTATAATACCAATTGTAGCTTCCATTTTCATCAGGTAATACTACTCCTAAAACAGCATTCATTTGTTTGGTATTACCACCAGTTGGCACTACTCTTAATGAATAGGAAATCTCCCATGGAATCCATTGCTCTTTCTCTGTTTTTGAAGTTTCCTTCATTCCTTTTGAAATAATAACAATTGTTACACTACATTGTCTTATTCTTTGTTTTAGTAATGTTTCAATTTGTTCGTCAGAGAAATCGTCCAAACTTTCCCCATCTTTTTCTCCTAAGTTGATATTATCACTTCCAATTTTATCTTGAAGCAAATCAACATAATCACGCACTCTTGTATTTCGATAATTCCATTGCATAACATTGTTAACTTCTTCGTAAAATGAATCTTGCAATTTTGCAACATTTTCATCTTTATACTTGTATGAAACAAAAATTTTTCTTCCCATAATCTAAATTTTATTGATTAGTAATTCTTGAAATAATGCCATATAATCATAAGCGGTTGTTAATCTTGGATTCTTTTTTCTCAATTTATTATATAAAATCTGTGATGCTGCTCCTGTACTTGCAATAGGTAATGTAATTGCTTTAGGATGATACTTCTTAAAAAGTTTATATTCAGCTTCAACTCCTTCCATACCCCCAATAAAAATTGCGGCACAAAATTCATTTTCGTTAAACATTCTTTCTCTCATTAATAATAAGCTAGAATCTTTATCAAAAGTATTCTTCGTTAATATAACATTTTGGAATTTATTATTATCTGAAGGAAAATATTTCTCAAAAAATAATGATTGATAAAGAGTAACATGATCTTGTATTTTCAAACCAAGTCTTTCAATCACATAATAAATTATTGGAGTAATTGAAGGATGTCCACCCCAAATTAATCTATGATTAGGAAGTGTAACGGTTGCTAATGCTATTACAGAATCTCGAATTGCAATAATATCAGCAGAATTAAAATATTTCTGGTCTCTTTCCTGTAACGGAATACTTGCAGATAAAAAGATATTTTTTAGTTTTCTTTTAGCCATACTTCAAATTCTTGTTTTTTAATAGTTGCAACATCAAGCCATTCATTAAGATAATCCAGATGTTTTAGCCATTTCTCTCTTATTCGAATGTTGTCATAAATCAAATAGACTTTTTCAACGGAATAATCTCTAATCTCCTTTTTTAATTCAGAAGATTGATTATAATCGGTGGACAATGGAATTCCAACAGAAGGGATAAATATTCTTCTTTTATTATCTCCAATTTCTTCGGTAATATACCTTTGCGGTTGGACAGTCATTACCTTATTATGCATCTTAGCAATATTTAAAAAGTTAGTGATTAGACTGTCTTGTCTTGATGCCAAATTCCTTGCCCGCATTGATTCTGCATGTTGAACGATACTCAGTACCGTTTCAATATTCAGTTTAGATTTATCTTTGTCTAAGAAGTTATCATCAACAAAATCTTCAGGTCTGAGATTTATTGGGAAACAAATTTCTGCTGTTTTTTCTAATGAATGATTAGGCCACACAAGTTGTAAAATACCGATTTGTTTCGCACTAGCCTCAGCTATTTCTTCTTTGCACCATTTACTATCTAAAAAACTTTTTGTGTTTAATAGAACTATTACGTCACAATCAGTCATTCTATGCCATAGTTCGTCTTGAAATGGCTCTCCTTGTTTAATTGAGTGGGTATCTAAAAAAACATCAAAATTATTTCTTTCTAGTGCTTCATATAGTTGTATAGCAACAGAGCTTGATTCATCTCTTCGATAGCTTACAAAAACCTTTCTTGTATTCCGTAACTTTCCGAACGATTCGAGGATTAAATTTACTATCTTATCTTTTTCATTAGGGCGATATTGTAAGCCGTTTTGATTCTCTAATATTTTCGGTATTTCAGCCGAAAATGAATTATAAAAAATAGGTAGAACAATGTTTCCTTCATTTAGAAGCCGTTCAACTTTATCTATGTCCAAGAAATTTCCATCACAAGCACCAAAATAAATTATATAAGTGGGTTGGTTGCCTTTATAATTTTTATCAAAATCTTTGCTGAATACGATTTGATAGAAGCCTTTTTGAAGTCTGAGTTCATCAATCCTTTCAAAGAATAAGTCAGTTATTTCTTTTTCAGTTCCATCATAACTGCCAAGTATTATAAGTTGATATTTGTATTCCATACTTTTAGTTATATTGTTTCAAATTTCATATTCTCAACCACCCCCCTCATCAACACAGGACAAAGCGGTTTAATGGTATTTTTCAATTGCTCGTTTATTCGTTTGCGAGTTTCCAAAGTGTGATAAATGGTTACAATGGCTTCCTGAACTTTTATGTCGGGAATGGGCAATTTTACA
>Ga0116171_10006072_pt1 | contig 10499 bp, 7 predicted proteins | sample AD_JPNHW2_MetaG_FD_89798 | JGI IMG/M metagenome (GOLD analysis project Ga0116171, IMG submission 89798) | Active sludge microbial communities of municipal wastewater-treating anaerobic digesters from Japan - AD_JPNHW2_MetaG | ecosystem: Engineered > Bioreactor > Anaerobic > Digestate | place...
AAAATAAAAACCGCCATGAAGCGGGCCTATGGCTTCAAGGCCATCGAGTACCTACGCACTGTCATCTACCTCGTCGCCGGTAAGCTTAACTTCCCCTCACCCACACAATGTTGAAGAGAACCTTTTATGTAACTCCTGATTAAGTCTCTCCTAGGTCCTACATCCAAGGTGGCCATGCAATGGGGGTAGGTAGGGCTTCCTTCTCGATTGGCCTCTTCAAATGCTGCAGGCATTGTCTCTTTGATTTCCTGTACAATACCTTTGGCATCTGGAATTCCGGCACTGACAGAACATCCTGCGCCAATAAGGAATGTCGCAGAGCGTTTGTTGTTCTTGGCGTTTTTTAGGGCTTCAACAACACGTTCAATCGGACGAAATGTTTCAGTCAAAGGAACATCTCCTATTTGAAAAGTTGCTTTTCCTACGCCCAAATCGTACTCTATAGAAAATTCAATTTCAAATGATCTGATTTGTGCTTTCTTAAACACCCATAATGGTTTACCCTTGTCTTGACGCTACTTCGAGAGCTTCAGGGAGCAGGGAAACGGCCCGGGTGGGCGGTGAAAGGGCGAGTCTTAAAAAATCAGTTCCTCAGATCCAGCCGAGCCGCTTGAGAGCTCCCCAGATGAGGTAGAAGCCCATCAGGACCACGAACACCCCGAAGCAGAGGCGCAGCACGGGGCCGGGCAGACGGTTGGCCAGAATGGCTCCCAGCCAGGCGCCCAGGAAGGCGGTCAGGGCGATGATCAGGGCCGCATGGAGGTCGACGTTGCCGTGGCGGTAGTATTCCAGCACGGCCGCCAGGCCGATCGGTGGCAGCAGCACCGCCAGGCTGGTGCCGGTCGCCTTGTGCTGCGAGAACCCCACGATGTAGATCAGCGCCGGCACGACGATGACGCCGCCGCCGATGCCGAAGAATCCGGACAGGATGCCGGCAATCAGGCCCGTGGCCACCAGCAGCAGGGTGGACGAAGATCCCATGTGCGCTCCTCCATCGGCCCGCCGGGTCCCCCGCAGAATCGGCTGCCCGCGGCCGCTGCTTCCTTCTCTCCCATTATGGGCGGCGCGTCGCCCTTTGTCCATCGTCTCGCCCCGGGGCCGGCCCGGAATCATACGATCATGATCCATCCAAGAAGGCGCCTCCGTTTCCCTCACGGGGCCGGGGTGGTATCATCGGGACAGGAGGCGAACATGGACCCGACCCTGCGTGAGCGTTTCCTGGAGCTGTGGCGGCGCCACTTCCCGGCGGCCGAGCTGCCGATCGTGTTCTTCTACGCCGGGGACCCCGGCGACGCCGAGCCGGCGGCCCGGGCCCGCGGCCACCGCTGCCTGATCGACGACCTGCGGACGGTGCGCGCGGGCAAGAGCCTGGCCTTTGGCGCGGAGGCCCTCGGCTGCATGGGGGCCCGCAGATACCTGGGCTTTACGGGCACCATCCGCCCCGATTTCGAGTACTTCCTCTCCTGCGGCATCCCCGGGCGGATGGAGGGGGAGCGCTACCTCCGCACCCCCGAGCTCGTGCGCGAGATGATGGAGCGGATGGCCCCGCTGCCGGCGGGGGGACCGCTGATCGTGTTCAAGCGCTGGGACCGCCTGGCGGGGGGCGACGAGCCGGCGGCGGCCGTCTTCTTCGCTCCGCCCGACGTGCTCTCAGGGCTCTTCACCCTGGCCAACTTCGAGCGGGCCGGCGGTGACGGGGTGACCGCGCCGTTCGGCGCCGGTTGCACCTCGGTGGTCTACCACCCGCTACGAGAGGCGGCCAGCACCTCGCCGCGGGCGGTGCTCGGGCTGTTCGACGTCTCGGCCCGCCCCTTCGTCCCGCCCGGGGTGCTCACCTTCGCCGTGCCGATCACACTGCTGGTGCGCATGGTCGAGACCGCGGACGAGAGCTTCCTTTCCACCCCTTCCTGGGCCCAGGTGGCCGCCCGGCTGGGGCAGGGACGCCCCTCCTAGTCTGCGCCGGGTTTTTCGCGGCCACGCGTTTTGCGGGGAGGTGATGCCGGCGCCCCGGCGTCCCCGCGGGCCGGGGTCAGGAGCGGAAGTGGGCCTGGATCTTGCCGCAGATGGCCGGGGGGAGGTCGAGCTTCTGATCGGACTGGACCGCCTGCCTGAGCTGGGCCAGCGAGGAGATGCCGTGCCGCTGGTACAGTTGCAGGATCGTCTTGGGGCCGATGCCGCGGATGCGGTTGAGGTCGTAGAGCGATTCGGGGAATTCGCCGACCAGGCGGTCGAGGGTGGTGATGCGGCCCAGGATGATCAGGTCCTCGACCTTGCGGGCGATCACCGGCCCGATCCCGCAGACCTGGGTGAGGTCCCCCCCCGAAGCCAGCAGCTCCTCCAGCTGGTGCTCGTAGTCGCGCACGCAGCGGGCCGCGGACCGATAGGCCCGGATCTTGAAGGGGTTCTCCGCCTTCATCTCCAGGAAAAAGGCGATCTTGTCCAGGGTTTCGGCGATGGTGGCGTTGTTCATGGTTGCAAAAAACGCTCCAGGTCTTCCGCCTTGAACGGTTTGGCCAGGGTGAGGATCGGGGAGCCGGGAGGTTCGTCCCCCTCGAGGGCGGGGGGAACCAGGCGAATCAGCCGGGTGGCGTGGTGGGTCCTGGCGTACACGAGCCAGCGGGGCCGGCTCCACTCGCCCCAGTGGCCTTCCGAGACGAAGATGTGGCTGAACTCTTCCTGCCGCTCCAGCCCCGCCTCCTCGATCGTGCGGGCGAGCCGGACGTCGTACAGGCGGGCGGTCAGGAAATCGCCCAGCAGCTTCTGCACGTAGGGAAGCGTTTCGAGCACCAGGATGCGGGGGGGCGGCAGCGAAAACCGCCCGCCGATGGCGGTGATGGCCTCTGCGGCGGCGGTCCGCACGCCCAGGCTGGCTTCTCCGGCGGCGATCCGGCGGATCGCCGGCAGGTCGTCGGGCAGGCCGTAGTCTCCCAGCAACTCGAAGACGATGCGCCGCTTCTTCCAGTCCTCCCCGCCACTGCGATGCAACTCGAAGAAGAAGCGCCGCAGCTTCTCCGCCGACTCGGGGTCGATCACCGGCAGCTCGTGGAGCTGGTCGCGCAGCTTTTGCAGCCGGCCGGCATCGATCCGGTCCGCGTCCACCTCGAGCAGCCGCAGAATGTTCTGGATCCGTTCCTCCGACTCTTCGAGGCGGGCCAGCATGGTATGGAAGCGGCCGATCAACTCGCCGATGTTGTTCTTCACCACCGGGGTCAGGGAGGTCTCGTGCCCCTTGAAGAACTCCAGTACCTTTTTCCGGGCGTTCTTCAGCGCGCCGGAGTGGGGATAGACCAGGACCGACAGGAGCCGGCACACCGCGACGAGGTACTCTTCGTACTCTCCCGAAACGTGGTCGAACACCGGCAGCAGGACGTTCAGGAGCGGCCCCGCCATCTTTTCCGCCAGCAACCGTTCCCCCTTGATCAGGTGCACCAGGCGTTCGCAGATCAGGGTGCGGTTGCGCAGGTGGGGCTGCTTGGCGAAGGCCTCGACCAGGGCGACGGGGGTCCCGGAGGGGTCGAAGTGGGCGAGGACGTCCATGGCGCTGCGCACCAGGTCGGCGGAGGCTCCCTCGTTGAGGAACGAGCGGAAGCGGGCCAGCGGGAACTGGGGACTCGTGCTCTTCTTCAGGACTTCGGTGGCCAGGTCGATGGTGTACTTGTGCCCCTCGCCCTGGATCAGGTCGATCAGCGCCTCTTCCATGCCCTCGACCGGCTGGTCCAGCAGCTTGCCGAGGACCACCTGCCGGTCGGCGTCTCCCAGGTCGGGCAGGGCCGCTATCAGCAGCTTTTCCCCCTCCGGGAACTTGAGCATGTTGGCGGCCACGAAGTCGAAGTTCTTCTCGTCGGCCAGGCCGGCCTGGTAGAGCTCCCCGCGGTTCGGGGCCTCGATCAGCGAGTAGACGTAGTAGAGCGCCCGTTTCTCCTTGTCGGAGAGGGAGGGGTAGAGGGCGAACAGCGCGGCGAACCGGTCGCCCAGGAAGGCGATCAGCTTGAGCAGGGTGAAACGGAGGTCTTCGTTGGTGGTGCGGGGAAACACCCCCTCGGCCAGGGCGAGCAACTCGTCGTTCTTCGCCTGGCTGGTACGCACGATGGCGAACAGGGTTTCGAAGATGTCGACCAGGTTGGGGTAGAACTGCGCCTCGCGGAACTCGGCCTCGGGCAGGAAGGTGAGGGAGCCGATCACTCCGGCCAGTTCCTTCTGCAGCACCGGGATGGCCTCGGTCAGGCCGAAGGCGCCGACGATCTGGCGGGCCACCTTGCGCTGGGAGGGGTCGGCGCTGTCCAGGTACTGCAAGAAGTAGGCGGCATCCTCGGCGGTGGCGTGGTTGATGAACACCGAGGCCGCGATCCGGGCCCCCTTGGCGTCCCCGCCCGCCTTCAGTATCCGGTCGATCAGAACCCTCTTTTCCGCATCCTTCATTGGCAGCATCTTATCAGAATCGCGTTTCCATGTAAATTGACAGGTCCGAGCGGGGCGGGTAAAATGCGAACCATGAAGAAGATCGCTTTTTGCGGCATCCCTGCAGGGGGCAAGACCGCCCTGGTCGCCGAAGTGCGCAAGATCGTGGGGCTCCGCCACCGGGTGACGGTGGTCGACGATGTCGGCCAGCAGAGCCCGTTCGACATCGATCGCAAGGTGCGGTTTGCCGCTCAGTTCTACTTCATGACCACGCAGATCAACGGGGAAAACCTGGCCATCGAGCAGCGTCCGGAGGTGCTGCTGTGCGACCGTTCGGTCCTCGACCAGTGGGTGTACTGGAAGAAGATCCGCCTCGACCAGCTGGACGACACCCGGCCGGGGGAGGAGCGGGACGCCGAGCGGAACCGGGTGATGGAGTGCCTGTTCCGCTTCTGGATCCGCACCTACGACCTGATGATCCACGTGCGCACCGACCTCCGCAAGCTGCCGGAACGCTGGCGGGGCGTGGGCCCGCTGGCCCTGGACGAAGAGACCCTGGCCCAGTTCGAGACCCTGTACGTGGAAGAGCTCACCGCGTCGGGCGCCCCGACCTGGGAAGTGTGGAACAACCTCTCGGTGGACGAAACGGCCCAGGCTGTCGTGGAGGAAATCTCCCGCCGCCAGTGGGTTTGACGGAGCCGTGACCAAGATGGAGGTCAGACTCGCCGGGTTCAACGTCGATACCGAGGTGCTGGCCCGCCTGAACGCGGGGGGGCGCGAGGTGCTGACGCCGGAGACCCTCAGCGCGGCCTACGCCCGCATCAGCCGCAGCCAGAAGAGCGTTCCCGAATTGCGTCGCGAAGCAGTCGCCGATGTGGCCAAGGCCCGGAAGTCGAGCCAGAGCATCATCTTCGACATGGGCCACCATTCGGTCGCCGAACACGCCGTGTTCAACCTGGACGTGCTCGGGGTGTCGCGCATCGCCCTGGAGGCGCTGGAGTCGTTCCGGCTGGCTTCCTATACCGAGAAGTCCCAGCGCTATGTCACCCTGAAGGGGGACTTCGTCCTGCCGGACGAAATCGCGGGCACCCCCGACGAGCCGGACTTCCTGGCCCACGTCGAGCGAATGAACGAAGGGTACCGGCGGTCGCTGGCCCGCCTGCTCGATTTCCACCGTGCGCGACGACCCGACCTGGCCGCGACCTCCGCGGGCGGACGCCTGCTGGAGGGGATGGCCAAGGAGGACGCCCGCTACTTCCTGCCGTTGGCGACCTGCGGCCAGGTGGGGATGACCCTCAACGCCCGTTCGCTCGAACACCTGTTCCGTCGCTTTTCCCTGAGTCCCTACCAGGAGGTGCGCCGGCTGGGGCGGGAGATCCACGCCCTGATCGAGCCGGTGGCCCCCTCCCTGATCCTGTTCCCCACCCCTTCCTCCTTCGAAGTGCGACTCGATCAGGTGGCCCGCCGGCTTCCGGCTCCGGCGGCCGCCGCGGGAGAACCGTTTCGCCTGGTACGCACCGACGGTGGCGGGGATCGCACGATTCTCGCCGCCCTGATCGCCCGGGTGCGCGGTTGCGGCTTTGCCTCGGCGGACGCCGCGGTGGAGACGATGGCTGGCGAGGAGATCCTCGCCGCCTATCGCGACCTGTTCACCGACATGGCCTTCTTCGACACGCCGCCCCGCGAATTCGAACTGGTCCGCCTGACCTTCGAGGCGGTGGTCAGCGCCGCGGCCTTCGCCCAGCTCAAGCGCCACCGGATGGCCACCCTGCTGGCGGGCCCCTACGATCCCGGCCTGGGGGTCACCGTGCCGCCGGCCCTCCACGAGGCGGGGCTGACGCAGGATCTGCTCGACCTGGCGGCGGCGGCGAACCGGATGCATCGCTGCCTGGAGCCGCGCCGCGGTCCCGCCGCCGACTACGTGCTGTCGGGAGGACATCGCCGCCGGGTGGTGATGGAGATGAACCTGCGGGAAGTCTACCATTTCGTCCGCTTGCGGGACGATGAGCATGCCCAGTGGGACATCCGCAGTCTCGCCGCCTCCGTCGGGCGCGAGGCGATCCGCCATCTGCCCGGGGCGGCCCTGATGCTGTGCGGCAAGAGCGACTTTTCCGTCCGCCGCGGCGAGATCTATGGCCCTCTGCCGAGGGAACCCTGATGGGGTGGTGCAACCACCGGGCCCGTCTCGCCGTCATCAATAGGTAATCTTTGGAGGTATCGATGAAATCTGTTTCCTGGATCGCCTTCTTCCTGCTGGCGCTGTCCGCCCTGGTGCCGGCAGATTCCGTTTCCCCGGTCGTCTCCGGCCGGGTGGTCGGCTCCAAAGGGGAACCGTTGGCCGAAGTGGTGCTGACCATGACCGGCGAGACCGGCGCTCCGCTGACCGCGGTTACCGGCAAATCGGGCTCCTTCCGTTTCGTCAACCTGTGGCCCGGCAAGTTCACCCTGGCCTGCGAGCGAGAGGGGTTCCGCTCGGCGGTGCGCCAGGAACTGGTCCTCGAGGCGGGACGGAGCGAATCGCTGACGGTGGTGCTCGACCTGACCCCCGGACACGAAGAGATCCAGGGCTCCGTTCGCCGCGCGCCGCTCGATCCCGGCGCGGTGGCCACCGTCGCCCGCTGGAACCGGGAAGACCTCCGCTCCGGCCCCGTGGCGCGCACCCTGACTGGCCTGGTGGCCCGGGTACCGGGGGCGGTGACCGATCGGGTCGACGTCGCCGGCCGCTTCGCCGGGCAGGAGTTCGCCTTCCAGGGAGGGGGGACCACCGCCGCGGACGCCGCCTGGGTGGTGGATGGCATCGCCGTGACCGATTTCACCCGGCCCGGCTCCGTCCCCTTCCGCTTCCAGCCGCTGGCCTACGACGAGATCGCCGTCTCCGACGGCGCAGCCGACCTGTCCAGCCCCACCGGAGGATTGCAATTCAACTTCTTCACCCCCACCGCCGGGGCGGTGACCGGAGGCGAGGTCTATCTCTCCCATGCCGACCGGGCCTGGAAGATCGACAAGTCGCTGCCGTCCGATCTGGCGGCGCAGAAGACGGCCACCGGCGGGGCGATCGTCAACCCCGGCCTCGACCGTCTGGGCCAGTACGGAGTGCGGCTCGGCGGCCCGCTGGCGGGCCCGACCCTCACCTGGACCGGGGCGGTCAACCTCCAGGACGTGCGCGGCCGCACGGAATCGGGGGACATCCGCGCCGACTGGCTGGTCCACTCGTTCGCCAAACTCGTGCTGAACATGGGCCACAGCAACGGGGAACTGCTGGTGCTGCAGGACGAACAGATCAATCGTCATGCCCCCCAGCTGACCTATCCGCAGCAGAACGACGGCTCGCTCTACGACCAGCGCAATCCCGCCCTGCTGGTGGCCCTGAAACTGCAGCAGCGGTTCGGCAACGTCAAGGCGAACCTGCAGTTTGACGTCCTCCGTTCGCGGCAGGTGGTCGATCCCCGCGGGGCCGACGTCGACAGCACGGGTCATCTGATCGGGAACGAACTCACCCGGGTGACCGACCCGGTCATGCAGCTGGACGCCAACCCCTACCGCAACACCAAGCGCAACCAGTTCCACGTCGGGATCGGTGGCGAGTACTTCCGCGAAGGGGTGCTCGGCGGCAACCACGCCATGCGGTTGGGACTCGATCTGAGCAAGGCAAGCACGAAAGCCACGATCCTCTACCCCAATCAGCGGGCCATCCAATGGCCCTCCCTGTCCGCTACCTCCGGACAGACGGTCCTGCTGGTGCCCGACTTCGTCAGCGACGTCTACCTCAAACGCTATTCCGCCTACCTGGGCGACACTTCCACCTTCGACCGGCTGACCGTTTCGCTGGGGGTACGCTACGACTACGAACAGGCCGGCCTGAACGACGACATCACCTTGCCGGCCTTCTCCTGGATCGACTCCGGTACCGTCAGTGACAAGACCCTCTTCTCCGGCTCGCTCGGGGAACTCGACGTGACCGCGGTGGACATCCCCCGACCCTGGAAAACCATCTCTCCGCGGGCCTCGGTCGCGATCGACCTCGACGGCCGGAAGGGGGCGCTGCTCCGCCTGTCGGTGGCCCGCTACGCCACCATGGGCCAGCAGGCCCTGGCCGAAGCCCTGGTGCCTCATCGGGTCATCGAGGCGATATGGAACGACGACGGCGACGGCCTGGTGGAGTACAGCGAGATCGGCGCCGCCACCTCCGCCTACAATCCCCATATCGCCACGGTCGACGCCGATACCGGTCTGGTCGTCTCCCAGTACGCCCTGAACCTGACCGCGCCCAAACTCGACGAGCTGACTGCGTCGCTGGAGAAGACGATCGGCACTGACTTTTCCGCCCGCCTCGGCGGGTTCTACCGCAAACACCACCACCTGCTGGCGGTGCGCGGCGTGCTGGCTGGTGGCCTGGTGGAGACTGCCGCCAACTGGGTCCGCCAGCCCGACGTGACGGTGAACGGCAGCGTGGTCCATGCCTATGCCCGGGTCGAGCAGCCCAGCGGCTACTACTACTTCAACCTGCCGCGGGCCTACGACCGGTACCTCGGGTTGCAGCTGGGCCTGACCAAGAAGTGGTCGCACCGCTGGTCGGGCCGGGCGACCTTCGTGTGGCAGGACTGGCAGAAGCACCGCTTCGCGGATGAGACCTACGACGGCAACAACTTCGACTACTTCGACGGGGGGGTGGTGGCCCCGAGCGGACTGGGCGTCACCGGCTCCGGCGCGTTGCTGAACGCCCGCTGGCTGGCCAACGTGCAGTTCCGCGTCGGTCTGCCCTGGAGTTTCCAGCTGTCGGGAGCCCTCACGGCCCGGGACGGCTTCCCGATCGCCTACCACACCCTCGCCACGCTGACCGGGCTCGGCCGGGTGGCGTTCTACGAGGCGGACAAGAAGCTCGGCGACGACCGGTACCCGTCCCTGTGGCTGGCCGATTTCGGCCTGGAACGTAGCTTCCGGGCGGGCAGCGGCGCGACCGCCACCCTGTCGGCCGAGGTGCACAACCTGGGCAACCGGCGGACCGTCGTGGCCCGCCAGGCCCAGTTCGGTTCCACCCTGGACCAGACCCTGGCGGTCGTCGACCAGACGGTCGTCCAGCTCGGGTTCCGACTCAAGTTTTGACCGGCCGGGGGGAGGCGGCGAGCTGGCCGCGGCGGGGGGACGACTGGACCCTCCGCAACCGGCAGGCGCTCGCTCTCTTCCTGGAGCGCTGCCGGCCGGGCGAGGTCGCGGTATTCGACTGGGACAACACCTGCGGCGGCGGCGATATCGGGGACGCCTTCTTCTGGGAACAGGGCCGGCAGGGGGCCTTCCTGCCCCCGGCGGCCGAGCTGGTCCGCCTGCTGGATGACGCCGTACGGGGGAGGACCACCCTGCGCTTTTCCGGGGGGGAAGCGCCCATCGCCCCCTGGCGGGAGCGGCTGGCCGCGGGAGGCGACCTGTTCCTGCCGCTGGCCGGCATCGTGGCCGCCCTGAGTGCCACGGCGGGCTTGGGCGACCCCGTGGCCTTCGCCTTTCAGGCCGCCCTCCTCGCCGGAGAGCCCGCGGAGGCGGTGGCGCGGCGGGCCGGGGAGATCTTTCTGGCAGAGACCAAAAGCCCGGCGCGGTCGGAGCGGGCGATCGATCCGGCCAGCGGGGAGGAGGTTTACTGGCGCTCCGGCCTCCGTCCCTACCCGCCGATGGCCGGTCTCGCCGCGGATTTGCGGCGACGGGGCGTGGAAGTGGCGATCGTTTCGGCCACCGCCACCCCGGTGGTCCGGGGGGCGGTGGCGGCCGCCGGTTTTTCCGCAAGCGAGGTGCTCGGCCAGGATCCGCTCCGGGCGGCCCAGGTGCTGCGCGGGCAGCTCGATCCCGCCGCCGGACTGGTCCATGGCCCCGGCAAGGTGTCCGCCATCCGGGCCCGCTTCGCCACGGACCCGGTGCTGGTGGCCGGCGACAGCCCGGGCGACGTGCCCATGCTGACCGCTTTTCCGGGAACCCGCCTGCGCCTGCTGATCGATCGTGGCCGGTCCGGGCCCGGGGTTTTCGGCCCGCTGCTCGAGCGGGCCCGGTCCGGCGAAGAGGGCTGGCTGGCACAGCCCGCGGACCCGGATACCGGACTCTTTCTGGACCTCCGGTCC
>Ga0116171_10006073_pt1 | contig 10498 bp, 6 predicted proteins | sample AD_JPNHW2_MetaG_FD_89798 | JGI IMG/M metagenome (GOLD analysis project Ga0116171, IMG submission 89798) | Active sludge microbial communities of municipal wastewater-treating anaerobic digesters from Japan - AD_JPNHW2_MetaG | ecosystem: Engineered > Bioreactor > Anaerobic > Digestate | place...
AGCGTTTCGGCCGCTGTCGGTATTGTGTTTTCGCTGATGGCAATCATTCAGGCGATCGGCTTTATGATCGGCATGGGTTCGGGAAGCATGATCTCGCGACTTCTCGGTGCCTGCGAGAATGACCGGGCAAATGAGGTCGCGGCGAGCGGTTTTTATCTTTCTTTTTGTCTTGGCCTGTTGCTGGCCATCGCCGGCATGTATTACCTCGACCCGTTGATGCATCTGCTCGGGGCCACCAGAAGCATTTTGCCCTTCGCCCGGCAATATGCATTCTATATTCTGTTCGCTGCGCCGGTTATGACCGCCTGTTTTCTGCTGAACAACGTTTTAAGATCTGAGGGCAAGGCGCAGCTGGCGATGTTTGGCATTGTTTCGGGTGGGGTGCTTAATTGTTTTCTTGACCCTCTGTTTATTTTTACTTTCAAGATGGGCATTGGTGGGGCTGCAATCGCCACCGCCCTCAGTCAATGTGTCAGTTTTGTGATTTTGTTGTCGCCTTTTCTCAGGGGCAAAACGGTTACCAGGTTAAAAATGGCTTCGGTTGCCAGAAACCCGGTTGTTTATCTGCAGATTCTCAAAAATGGTTTGCCTTCATTCTGCCGTCAGGGCCTGTCGAGTGTCGCTACCGTTGCCCTGAACGTTAACGCGGCGGTCTATGGTGACGCGGCGGTTGCCGGGGTTTCGATCGTCGGCCGGATATTTATGACTGTTTTTTCGATCACCCTCGGCATCGGGCAAGGGTTTCAGCCGGTGCTCGGTTACAACTATGGTGCTAAAAAATACGGGCGGGTGCGCGAAGCCATTTTTTTTACACTCAAGAGCAGTTCTGTTGCGATGATTGTTTGCGCTTTGGTTGGCTATTGCAAAGCCTCAGCCCTGATGCGATTATTCATTGCCGATGATGCAGCGGTTATCAGCATAGGGTCTGTGGCTCTGCAGGCTCAATCGCTGGCGGTGCCGCTCATTCCGATGATGGTGGTCTGCAATATGACTTTTCAGGGCCTTGGCCGCTCAATGACGGCAACTATTCTGTCGATGGCCCGCCAGGGTATCTTTTTTATGCCGATTATCCTGGTTTTTCCGCGTCTGTTCGGCTTGTTTGGTGTGCAGATCGCTCAAGCGCTCGCCGATGTCTGCACGTTTCTTGTTTGCCTGCCGTTTATGTATAAATTTCTCAAGGAACTTGACGCCGAAACAGCGAAACTCGACACCACTGAAGCCTGAGAACGTAACGTTATTCAGGGCAAGACCCAACTGATCGCCAGTCGGGCTGTGACAAATTGCTGGTCAACGCTACACTCTGGCTCGGGCGAGCCTGGTCGCTGTTCTGATTCCTTTTAAATGAATCGAGTTCACGACTGGATGTTCGTTTGACTATCGGTTAGAATATACGGGCAAAGTGAAAATCATGGGGGAACTATATGAAAAAACCGTTCTGGTCGTGTTGTGCTATGCTCGTCTTTTTGCTTTTATTGCTCTGCTCGCCGGTCAAAGCAGCCGAGCCTGAGCTTGGGGCCAGACTGCTTTTTTACCCCATCGGCAGTGATGCCCATTTTCTCGTAAAAGCCGTTAAGAGGTCTGATACCGATAGTTCATGGTTTTATTACCGTAACCAGGCTGTTTCAATCATAGAACCCCGGCCTGGCGAATGGGTTTCTTCTTTTATAAACACAATCTGGGAAGAAAACCAGGTAACCCATGAAATTTTCGCCTGGGGCAAGCTTTCTGGCAATTCTGAAGATTTCGCAGGGCGCTTGCAGGCCTTTACCGGCAAAGAACCGGTTGGCATTGCTTTCAATAAAATCGAGAAAAGCCCTCTGGCTCGTCTGGTTTGCGCGGGCGCCGAAAGCGGCAAAGCGCTGAGTGGTATCCCCGCCTACAAAAAATGGGCAAAAGTCAGCGACGGCGAATTACAGCACTGGGAAGCACTTTTCCAACATCTTGCCTCGCTGAACCGGCAGCGCAATGTTCGGGGCGAGAATCTCGATCTATACAGTGTTTTTACCGGCATCAGCGCTATCCGTGAAACCCTGCAGATCGATGTCGATCTCGCCAATGAGAATCCGGTTCTTGATCGGGCCTGTAACGCCAACCTGCGCATTATTCAGAGTGCGGTCGAAATGTACAACATGGACCACTCGACCATGATGCAAACTCTTGATCTGCAGGCTCTCGTCGAAGGTGGCTACCTGAAAAGCAAACCGACATGCCGGTCCGGTCGTGAATATTATGGCAAGAACCTGGGGTCTGATGGCATGATTCGCTGCCCGGCTCACGGCGATATCAATAACCCGCGCCCTGATGATGGTCTGGTTGTCGATAATACAGCGAGAGTCAAAGTAGCTGGGCTGGAAGGCCCTAAAGCGCCATCGCACCCCTGGCGCAAAATGATCAAAAACCCCAATCTGGTTTTGCCCGAAGTCTATCGTCTGATACCGTCTGACTGCGCGTTTATTCATTTTCCTTCTTACAGCTCGTTTCGCAAGGCTTTTGACTTTTTTGCCGACTGGGCATCGGCTCTGGGCACCATGGCTGGCGGCGATTCGGGCAGTTCAAATTTCGGTCTTGAGAAGCGCATCAAAGACCAGTTGTTGCTCAAAACCGACATGCTGACCAGACTATTTGCAGACCTGGCGCTCAGTGATATTGTTTTTGTCTGTGAAGACCCGTTTATCTTTGAAGGCAGCGCAGTGGCGGTAGTGCTTAAAATAACCAACGAAACAATGTTGCGCGAGAAGCTTGCAATGACCGCCAACGAATTTCGCAGCGAAAACCCTGCGATCAGCGAGAATACGCTGATGATGGGTGGCAGAAAGGTGCAGGCCTTCACCTCGCCTGATTTCCGCTATCGTTCTTATCGCCTGCTTGCCGATGGGCACCAGATCATCTGCAATTCGCCCCTGTTAATGGAAAAATTCATTTCGGTGCTTGACGGCAAGACCCCGGCGCTTACAGAGTTTCTTGATCTGCATTATTTTTATGAACATATCGAGAAGAATTTTAAGCAACCGGGTCGCATTTTCAGCTTTCTTTCTGATGCCTTTATCAGAAAAATCATCGGGCCTGCCTGCAAAATCGCCACCAGACGCCGACTCGAATGCATTCGCCAGTCACTGCTGCAGACCCATGAATTGATGGTGAATGATGGCAAACTCGACGAGACCCTTACCTGCCCCGAGGGTGGCGTCTACGAGGTCGTAGATGGCGAAATCAGTTGCACGGTGCATCGGGTTTTTGGGCGAATGACGCCGGTAAGCGAAAGACTTCCGGTTGAAGCGACCCCTGAAGAAGCCAGCAGCTATGCAACTTTCGTTGCCCAATACAATCAGTATTTTTCGCAATTTTTTGACCCGATCGGTTTTGTATTTTCAACTGAACCCGAATTCACCGGGCGACTTCTAATTATGCCGCTGGTTGAAAACGGCATTTACAGCGAATTGCAAAAAAATGTCCGCCATGAGCCGATGAATGCCGGCCCGCAACCGCAGAACGGCATTCTCAAGGTCGGTGTGAATCTTCAAGCCGCTAATCTGCCGGTGCCCGGTTACTGGCTCAGTAACATCGCTTATCAGAAACGTCTTGAACTCGTCGGCCGCTGGTTCACTGGTTGTGTCTGGGCACATCTTGCTGACCACCCCCTGTTGTTCCACTGGGATTCAAACCTGCTGGCGCGTGGTATTCTCGGTGCTTTCAGCGGCGGGCGAACTGGTATGATGGGGTTATCACCGGCAATACTCAGCTTTTTTTCGCCGGTGCTTTTCGCGATCGAGCTGACCGATGAGTCGCATTTTGACTCTATAATTGACTGGGTTCGCAACGAAATCGCGGGCAGCATCAACAATTCTGGCTTCATGGGGCCGGCATTCAAGCTCGATCAGCTCGAAGAGAATGGCGTCAAAATGTATGTGTTCTCGTTTGAACTTTTTGCGATCAGAAAAACCTATTACCTGACGCTTCGTGATGGTTTTTTTCTGGTGGCCAGCAAAAAAGAACTGCTCTTCAATCTTGAAGAAGCGCCTGCTTATGAAAAAAATGCCTTTTCAGGCAATTTCAACCTCGTCTTTTACCCGGCGAAAATAAGACTGATGCGCCCTGATCTTCTCGAAGTGCGTGCCCGTTCGCAACGCGAAACCTGCCTCGAAAACCTTAAAAACCTGCATTTCGTCTCGACCTTTCACCCAGACCAGACCGAAAAATTTTATCAGATTGTTTACGCTGCGCAACCGGTCTGCCCGGCCGGCGGCACTTATTCAAGCGTCATGCCGGTTTCCTGCTCTCAACATGGCACAATTTCGGGAGGCGTGCTCAAGCCGGTTTCTGACTTTTTCAAAGGGGTTGGCGCCATCTCGATTCAGAGTTTCATCGACTCCGAAGGCTTTCAGAGTGAGGTTAGATTTTTCCCCGAGTAAAGTGCTTCTATATAAGAGCGCATTGAGTATTTTTCGCCGATTCGACGGCGTGGCCTGTCAGCCGGTTTTGTATAGACTTAAAAATGGGGCTGTTTCATAGCAATGTGAAGCAGCCCCTTTTTTTGAACTGAAACACGGCGCCATTTAAAAAATTTTGGCAAATGTAAACAATTGGCGGCAGGGGCTGACCGATTTTGCGTATGTAAGTTTACATAATATTCTGTAGCCCCGTTGTTTTTGATGAACTATTCGGCGAGCATGAGCCAGAGGCGGCCGTAGTGGTGCAGATCGCCGGCACTGTCGCCAGCTTCACGGCCCTGGCCGTGATAGAGGTCGATATGGCCGGGCCCCTTGATGGCGCCGCCGGTATCGTGGGCGAAGAGAATATCGTAGCGATGACCGGTCAGAACGCCGTGTTCATCAAGCACGGGGATCTCGGCCAGCAGACAGGCGCCATAGGGAATACATGACCGATCTACAGCGATTGAATGCATGGCAGTCACTGGCACGCCGGCGGCCCCGGTTGGCGCGGTTGAGCGCCATGCAAAAAATGCGTAAGACGGGTTGTGGTTGAGCATTGGCACCAGTTGCTCGGGGTGCGTGGCAAACCATTCGCGGATTGCTCGCAGCGAGATTTTTTCTGCGGGTATCGAGCCATTGGTGACCAGCATTTTTCCGATACTGCGGTAGGGGTGCCCGTTGCCTCCGGCAAAGCCGATGTGCCTGATATTGCCGTTGCCGAAATCGAGCACTCCAGAACCCTGCACCGACAAAAAGAAATTGTCGAGCAGGCTGTCGGTATAAGCCAGTTCGAGGCCGTGTCCGGCCAGCGCTTTATCCTGGTCGATTTCTTTTCGCGACGGCATTCTGTCAAACTTTGGCATGGCGTAAACCGGGTATTTAAAAACGTTGTCTGGCTTTTCACGCGCCGCCAGTCTCGGTGTAAAATAGCCGGTAAAATGCACGTTGCCGCGATTATCTTCGCCATTGATCTGGTAAAACGACAGCTGTTGCAGCGCTTCAGCCTGGTCATAGATCGCAAAGCGGCCAATAATTTCGGTGGCTTTAATCAGCTGGTTGACGGTGATCTCCAGGTTTCCAGCTGTAAAAACTGCGTCGACAGTCATACGCGAAAGATAGTGGGCGTTTCTCTGCGCGGCTTCCCGCAGGCCGGGTGTGATCTTCAGCCTGTTCGGTTGCTGTGAGGTCTTGACGTACATCTGCAAAAACTCAACTCCAGGAACTTTTCCGTTATTCTCAAATTCATAGCCGTGCCCAAGCGGCGCCGCCTCTATTTGCGCAACGGGAAAATGCGCGAGCAGCAAAATCTGAAAAACAACCAGCAGAATTTTCGTCATAGTTCCCCCTGATCTGGCGATCTAAAATTCATTTTAACACGTCAAAGGTTTTTTAAAAATTGTCGGCCTGTTTCGGTCAGGTGGTATTTTTGCAGGCGTCGGGGCGATTTCCGTTCAGGCCTGCATTGACCCTGAAGGAATGAGCGAGATCATGTTTCTGCCACTAGAATAACGAATTTTGTCATGCACCAGAGGGTTCATGTACACGGGCACATGAAAAATTATGCACCGTTGCCTGTCTGGTAAGCCAATAAAATACCTGCCGATGGCAACGGCTGAATGTCTGCAAAACGACAAATGATGCGGGGAACGGGCATGTAAAAAATTTTTTCTGCAAGTCTTCCGATTTTAGATTTAACGAGTATAATCAAAGAATATGATAACCAATGTAATAAAAACTGGTGTTTTAGTATTCGGTTTCGTTGCTGCTTCCGGGGTTATGGGTGTATCGGCACAGGAAGGAACACTTGACGTAAGTGCCCGCGAAAAACTGCTCCAGGAAACGCTGCAACTGCTCGACAGAGTTGAAAATGAATCGCCAAAGGCCCACGCTGATCTGGTTAAGATCCGTGAACGCCTGTTGGCTATTCATAAGAACCCTGTTGTAGAAGGCATTCAGAGTGCTGATGTCAACCCCGAACTTGTCTACTACCGTCAGCGCAACACCCCGGCTCGTCAGGCCAAAAAAGCCCGGCGCACCAACTTCCAGGAATCTGTAAAGGGTCTGCGTGATGATGCTCTGCGTCAGCGCCTGCACGATGCGATTGCCAACCAGAAGGTTTATGATTATGGCGATGCCAGGCGTCTGGTCATGCTTAAAATCGATAATCACGAAGGTTACATCGAATGTATTTACACCGGCAGAGTCATTTCGGCTGATACAATGCCGAAAACTTCCGAAATGAACATCGAGCACACCTGGCCCCAGTCAAAGGGCGCGACTGGTCCCGCCAAGTCAGATATGCATCATCTGTTCCCGACTGACCCGGTTGCTAACTCGACCCGCAGCAGTCTGCCCTTCGGCGAAGTATCGAACCCGAAATGGCAGAATGGTGGCAGCGAATGTGACCAGAAGCGCTTCGAAATCCGCAAAAAATACCGTGGCAACTCAGCACGTGCTATGTTTTACTTTGCCGTCAGATATAACAAGAACATCTCAGCCCCCGAAGAAGACATTTTGCGGCAATGGCATAAAGAAGACCCGGTCGATGCCACCGAAAAATCGCGCAACGAAATAGTTGAATCAGTTCAGGGTAATCGCAATCCTTTTATTGATAACCCTGAATATGTCGATCAGATTACTGATTTCTAGATCCTAACCAACCTTTTGGGGCGGCTTCCTAAGCCGCCTTTTTTTTTGGTCGCTTTTTTTCGCGTTCGTGATATATTTTGTGGTTCAGCATGAGTAACATGGAGGTTAATTATGGGCAGTAGCATTCGCAATCTTGTCATTATCGCTTTTCTGGTGTGCCTGCTGCAGCCTGCAAGCTTGCAGGCGGGCGGGTATGTTTACAACAAGGTGCAGCAAGGGGCACCGTTCATTCACTTCGACATCGAAGACATTTACCACCAGCGCTGGGTAAGCACCTATCTGCGTGGCAAACCGATCATCATTCTCACCGGTCATCGTAACCAGCGCTACGAGATTCTTAAATGGGCCGAAACCTTCAGACAGGAATACGGTCTGCCGGGTCACGTTCATCTGCTCTGGGCAGTGAATCTGCGCAAGTTTCCCTGGTCGACGAGTCGGGCAACCGTAATCAGGCAATGGCGCGATTTTAATCCGCCGATTCCGGTCCTCATGGACTGGAGCGGCATTATCGGGCGTGGCCTGCGCATTAACTATAATGTTCCGAACATTATTGTCATTGATGCCTTCGGTCGTCTCGCTCTGCATGAAATGCATACCTACAACCCCGAAGTCTACGCGGCGCTTTCAGCACGTATCATGAGCCTGCTCTCGGTTAACCCTGGTTATGCCGTCGGCCCAGGCGTGCAGGGTGGCATGTTGCCAACCCAGCCTGTGCCACTCGGGCAGATTGTACCGAACCCGACCGGTCGCAAGGGCGACTCTAACTGAGTAAAAGTCATTAAAACAAACCCGGGTCTGGCAGAATTGCCAGGCCCGGGTTTGTTTTTGAGGTTGCTTTTCGTTAAGCCTGGGCGATTATTTTGATTTCAGAGGGGTGCAGAGTGTAGTTAAGGCAACGTGGCACGGTGCCGAGTTCAAAATCAAGACTGACGTCTACGCATGAACCGGGGCCTGTAATCGCCGTAACATCAGGAATAAATACATTCTGATTGTTGCAGCGGTCTTTGTTGAGAATTACAAACAATGTTTTCATGCCAGGCTGCGAGCGTTTGAAGCAGAAGACATTCGGCCAGTTGGCCTGATCAACAATTTCAAGGCCGGTTTCAATGTTGAGAACATCGAATTTCTGCTTGAGAGCCGCAATTTTGCGCAGATAATCGCTAAGATCGATTTCGGTTTCTTCCCACCAGGTGGGGTCAGTTTTAACGACATTCAGACTTTTGCGAAAACCGTACTCAAAGCCAGTCGTGATCATATACCCCTTGCTGAACAGCGCCGAAAAAAGAATCTGACGCTTCACGGCGGCGAGGTCACCATTGAGTTCGCTGATCAGGCGTGCAGTGTCGTGAGATTCCGGGAATGCGATCGAAGGTGTAAGGGGTGAAGTCTTATAGTATTGTTCCATGCCCCAGGGAGCGTTAAAATCCCAGTATTTTACTGAGTTGAACAGGTAGTCAAAGCCATGCTTCGCGAGTTCTTGCACCTGTTTGAAATCACAGCCGAGCGACTCAGCCAGAAACAGGCACCCAGGCCGGTTTTGCCGCGATTTATCGATGAGAAAGTTCCAGAGGGGGGCGGGCACCTGATAGGCCATATCACACCTGAAGCCATCGACGCCCATTTCAAGATAATAGGCCATCATTTTCCACCAGAAATTCCAGAGATTCTGGCGATCTTTTGAATTCTCGTTATCGACTTCGGCGAGATCGCCCCAGGTAACCCATTTGCCGTCGTGCATGGCGCCGGGGTTGAGAACTTTGCCGCTGGCATCATGTCTGTACCAGTCTGGGTGTTCCTGTATCAGCTGGCAGTCGATGGCGGTATGATTGATGACCAGATCCATTATAAAAAGAATGCCGTGGTTGTGGCAGGCGCTGATAAAATCACGCAACTGCTCAGTCGGAGCCTTTGAGGCACCATTATCGATAAACATCGGGTTGAATTTGTAATAATCTTTCGGCGAATAGAGGCTGCCGCTGAAACCCGGGTAATGAAACGGGTTGACCCAGATGGCATTGAACCCCATATCTTTGATGTGGTCGAGTTGCTCGGCCCACTTGCTCATACTGCCCACCAGTCGCGGGTAAAGATTGTAGAGACGGATGCCCTGATTGCCCAGAAGCGGGTGTGTCATTTCGTAGCCTCCTCAGCTTTTTTATGTAGTTCATTCAACGCACCAACCAGCGCAGCAATCTCTTTTTTGTTTACACTGCGATAAAAATCGATTTCTCCGTCGGGAGTCTTGAGTTTAAGCAAAGTCATGGTTTCATTGCCATCCTGCTCTTCGGAAGTTTTGATGCCGAGCCACTGCCGGCGCGTCAGTCGGTGCGCGGTCGGTGGTTCTCGCATGTTCTGAGAAAAGCTGAAGCCATCAGCGGTCATGCCGGCATTCAGAGATTGAAAGGTCAAGGATTTGCCCATGAACATGAACAAGAGAAAAAAACCGGCGCAAAAAAGCAATTCGGCCCATTGCTCGGTTTTAACGCCATTGTAGACAAAAAAGAGAACCGGCAATACCAGAGCCGCAACCATGAGAAAAACCCCGGTGCCTATTTCAAGGAGCGGGTAATAAGCGAATCCGGGCAATTTGTCTTCGGTAACGATCCAACGTACCATTAGTTTCCTGGCTTTCTGGCGGGGGCTGCGATTTTCCAGTCGCCCTCACCGGTAATGATCTCGAGATCCATGCCAAGAAGCGTGCCATAGCTGGCAACTGCTTTTGCAGGCAACACAAGGTAAGTGTCTGAGTCGATGGCCTTTTTTAGAGCTTCAACATCGTTTAATACTAATGCGGCAGCGGCCTGATTGTCAAACCTGGTGATGCGTTGAATATTAAAAGTCGGCACCGGTCGCCCGACATAGAAATACCATCCCTCAATCATCTCATCGACGAGAATCAGTTTATGTGTCTGGGGAAGGGTCGCAGCGATTCGTTTGAGCAGATACCACTGGCTGGGCAAGTAGCGGGTGCGCTCGCTGTGCCTCTGGTCGGGGTAAGGTTCGTTGCCACGAATACCATGCAGAATGAAAAACATAAACCCCGGAACCAGCATTGCCAGTATTACAAGCATTCCGACACGGCTCTTTTTTAAAATAAAAGCCAGCAGCATCAGTGAAGCGAAGAGCCAGAACATGCCTGCAAAAATGGCTGTCTGCGCGATAATGCGGTAACCGGCAAAATATTGATAACCCCAGACCGAAAGGGCCATGCCCGCAAGCGATGCAAAGGCCGCGATGCCAATGCAATGTTGCCGGGCGGTTTCGCTGCCTTCAGGTTCAGTCGAAAAAAAGGCTTTTTTAACCGCGTTACCGGTAAGCAAAGCCACCGGAACCAGAAGCGGCAGTGCGTAGCCGGCGAGCTTTGAGCGACTCAACGAAAAAACGACAAGTGGCACAATCAGCCAGAGAAGCAGATAAAC
>Ga0116171_10006075_pt1 | contig 10497 bp, 4 predicted proteins | sample AD_JPNHW2_MetaG_FD_89798 | JGI IMG/M metagenome (GOLD analysis project Ga0116171, IMG submission 89798) | Active sludge microbial communities of municipal wastewater-treating anaerobic digesters from Japan - AD_JPNHW2_MetaG | ecosystem: Engineered > Bioreactor > Anaerobic > Digestate | place...
ATCATTAGCAGCAATATCGAAGAAATCTGTTGTGGCATATACCACTCTGATTATTCCCTGGTCATCTGTCACCAGCAAGTCATTATTTGCAGCAATGATCTCGTCCAATGTAGGATTGATCTTGATTGCACCTCCTGTTTTGCCGGTATTTGACATGGAGGCGCTTACAAGTTTGTATTTATCACTTGGATAACTTAACTCCAGGCCCACTGCGGAAAGCTCGTTCATTTTTGTACTTATCCGTAACGGAACTTCAAAATATTCGGGATCACTCATCATGATAGATTCATCTGACCTTATGATGATATTTTCATCAGGTAATACTTTTGCCATGCCCCAGTTTGTTGATGCACCCTGGTATTTTATACTGGAAGCATCGTAATCACCGTAGGCGACCGTTTGAAGGGTGACGTTTAAGTCGGCGCCGGCCACTGTTACTACTGTATCAAATGCTACCCAGTTTCCTTTCGGGAAGTTTCTGGCCGGATCGTATGGCAACCCGATCTTAGCGCTGATTCTCGCCACGTCAACAGTATTAACTGACGCATTATTATCCACATTCGCGCCCCTCCTGTGTTTGTCTGAAAAATTTCTCGACGGATCAGTCAATGGATTGTGCCCTATGTTATATTTTAGTAATGCTAAGTCAACAGCATTGACATGATTAACATATTGCATGGTATCTGGATAAGGGATGTGGTCATAAGTTAATGTATAGTCTCCGTCCGGAACATTGGTAAATTGATAAACCCCGCTGGCATTGCTCATGGTGGTGGCCACTAAAACCCCACCAGGACTAGTCTTCAGTTTCACTTCCACATTATCGATATTATATGTTGCAGCATTGTATGTGGGCGGATTAGGCGCCGGGTTCCCTGCGATAGCCTTTTTAAGATAACGTGTTTTGCCTGCGATGATATGTCCTAATATTCCATAATCAACAGTAACGACATCCGTACTTACGCAACCATTATTATTAACAGTTAATATATAAGTTGTGGTTGTAGTCGGGGATGCCAATGGGTTGCCGATAAACGGATCATTTAATCCTGAAACAGGTGACCAGCTAATGGTTCCCGGGCCATTACCAGGATCACCTATCTGCACAGGCGTACCCATATAGGTCGCATCAGGACCGGCTTCTGCTGTTGGCACCAAATTAAATACCATATGGATCGTATTAGACCATTGGGGATTGTTAATAACACAGTTTTCATCTGAAGTAATCAGGCATCTGACAGAGTCTCCGTTGTTAAGAGCACTACTGGAAAAAGTGCTGCTGTTGTTGCCCACTGGAGATTCGTTTACGTACCATTGATATGTAGGTGAGCCTCCGCCATTTACGGGTGACGCTGTATAAGTAATATTGGTATTTACACAGGTATTATTATCTGACTCACTAATATTAACACCTACCATTAAGCCCGGGGTTACCGTTATTGTTCCTGAAGATGTTATTGTTCCGCAACCAGTTAGCTCGATCGTGTAGACAAATGTTCCTGAAACTGTCGGAGTACCGCTGATGGTAATCACATTTGATGCCCATAAAACAGTGACACCGTTAGGCAAACCGGAGGCTGCCATAACCCAGGCACCTGCTGGTGAATAAGTGATATCCGTGATTGGTGTGTTGATACAAAGGGTTTGTTCATCTGTGCCTGGTGCTGAAATCATTGTATTTGAAATATCAGGAACACCAAAGATCATTCCTGTGGCATAAACTGTTCCACAGCCACCTGTTAAGGGTATGCTGTAGTTAAAAGTTCCCGATTCGGTGGGTGTACCGCTGATGGTAATCACATTCGAGGCCCATTCGGCTGTTATCCCTGCTGGCAGACCCATCGGGGTTCCAATACCTGTGGCCCCTACGGTTAAATGGGTAATCGGTGTCAATGGGGTATTGATACAAAAAGGATTAGATGTAGCATCTCCTGCTGTCATTTCCGGTGTTACGATGATCGTTCCTGTGGCATATACTGTTCCGCAATCTCCTGTTAATGGTATACTATAGTTAAAGGTCCCTGATTCATATGGCATACCACTGATGGTTATTACATCAGATGCCCAGGCGGCTGTTACCCCTGCCGGCAGGCCTGTCGGGGTTCCTATGCCGGTGGCCAGGGTCGTAGTATGGGTGATTACTGGCAGGACAGTATTGATACAAAGGGTCGGGTAGGAAGATGCAGCACTTACAGTCATATCCGGTGTTACAATGAACATTCCTGTGGCTGTAGCTGTTCCACAGCCCCCTGCTAAGGGTATGCTGTAATTAAAGGTTCCTAATGCACCCGGAGCGCCGCTGATGGTTATTACATCAGAGGCCCACGTAGCTAATAAGCCGATTGGCAAACCTGTCGGGGTGCCTATGCCAGTGGCTCCTGTGGTCGCATGGGTAATCGCTGTCAAGGGGGTATTGATACACACGATCGGATTAGATGATGCAGCCCCGGCTGTCATATCCGGCATGACGACGATCGTGCCCGTGGCATAAACTGTTCCACAGCCGCCTGTTAAAGGGATACTGTAGTTAAAGGTTCCTGATTCACTTGGTGTGCCTGTAAGGAATATTACATTAGTTGCCCACACGGCTGATACGCCGGCTGGCAGACCTGTCGCCGTGCCTATGCCGGTGGCAAGGGTGGTTGTATGAATGATTGTCGTCATAGCGGTATTGATACACAAGGTCGGACTGGACGATGCAGCACCGGCTGTCATATTCGGTGTTACAATGATTGTTCCCGTGGCATTTACTGTTCCACAGCCTCCTGTTAATGGGATGCTGTAGTTAAAGGTTCCTGTTACACTTGGTGTACCGCTGATGGTAATTAAATTTGAGGCCCACGCGGCTGTTACGCCGGCTGGCAGGCCTGTCGGAATGCCTATACCGGTTGCAAGTGTGGTAGTATGAGTTATCGCTGTCAAAGCGGTATTGATACACAAGGTCGGGCTGGATGATGCAGCACCGGCTGTCATATTCGGTGTCACAATGATCGTTCCCGTGGCATATACTGTGCCACAGCCTCCTGTTAACGGGATACTGTAGTTAAAGGTACCTGAAACGCTTGGCGTACCGCTGATGGTTATTACATTAGAGGCCCACCCTGCTGTTACACCTGCTGGCATGCCTGTCGGGGCTCCTATACCGGTGGCCTGTGTGGTTGCATGAGTAATCGCTGTCAATGGATTATTGATACACAAGGTCGGACTGTATGATGCTGCACCGGCTGTCATATTCGGTGCGACAATGATCGTTCCCGTGGCATATACTGTGCCACAGCCGCCTGTTAACGGGATACTGTAGTTAAAGGTACCTGAAACGCTTGGCGTGCCGCTGATGGTTATTACATTTGAGGCCCATGCGGCTGTTACACCTGCTGGCAGACCTGTCGGTGCTCCTATACCGGTGGCCCGTGTGGTTGCATGAGTGATCGCTGTCAAAGCGGTATTGATACACAAGGTCGGACTGGATGATGCAGCACCGGCTGTCATATTCGGTGTTACAATGATCGTTCCTGTGGCATTTGCTGTCCCACAACCCCCAGTTAATGGTATACTGTAATTAAAGGTTCCTGATACACTTGGCGTGCCGTTGATTGTTATTATATTAGAGGCCCACACGGCTGTCACCCCGGCTGGCAGACCTGCCGGAATGCCTATTCCGGTTGCAAGTGTGGTTGTATGAGTGATCGCTGTCAATGTGGTGTTGATACATACGGTCGGACTAGATGACGCAGCACCTGCTGTCATAGCCGTTCTTACGATAATTGTCCCTGTGGCATAAACTGTTCCACAGCCTCCTGTTAATGGGATACTGTAGTTAAAGGTGCCGGATGCACTTGGTGTACCACTGATGGTTATTATATTAGAGGCCCACACGGCGGTTACCCCGGCTGGCAAACCTGTCGGGGCACCTATACCGGTGGCTTGTGTGGTTGTATGAGTGATCGCTGTCAATGGGGTATTGATACACAAGGTCGGACTGGACGATGCAGCACCGGCTGTCATATTCGGTACGACAATGATTGTTCCCGTGGCATTTACTGTTCCGCAGCCCCCTGTTAATGGGATGCTGTAGTTAAAGGTTCCTGATGCACCTGGTGTACCGCTGATGGTTATTACATTAGAGGCCCACGCGGCTGTTACACCGGCTGGCAGACCTGCCGGAATACCTATTCCGGTTGTAAGAGTGGTGGTATGAGTTATCACTGTCAAAGCGGTATTGATACACAAGGTCGGACTGGATGATGCAGCACCTGCTGTCATATTCGGTGTCACAATGATTGTTCCCGTGGCATTTACTGTTCCACAGCCTCCAGTTAACGGTATACTGTAATTAAAGGTTCCCGATGCACCTGGCGTGCCGCTGATGGTTATTACATTTGATGCCCACGCGGCTGTTACCCCGGCTGGCAGACCTGTCGGGGATCCTATTCCGGTGGCCCGTGTGGTTGCATGTGTAATCGCTGTCAATGGCGTATTTATACATAAGGTCGGACTGGATGATGCAGCACCGGCTGTCATATTCGGGACCACAATGATTGTTCCCGTGGCATATACGGTGCCGCAGCCGCCTGTTAACGGGATACTATAGTTAAAAGTTCCTGAAACGCTTGGCGTGCCGCTGATGGATATTACATTTGATGCCCATGCGGCTGTTATGCCGGCTGGCAGACCTGTCGGGGCACCTATACCTGTGGCTTGTGTGGTTGTATGAGTGATCGCTGTCAGGGCAGTATTGATACACAAGGTCGGGCTGGATGATGCAGCGCCGGCTGTCATATTCGGCCTTACAACGATCGTTCCCGTGGCATTTACTGTTCCACAGCCGCCTGTTAATGGGATGCTGTAGTTAAAGGTTCCTGATACACTTGGTGTACCGCTGATAGTAATTAAATTTGAGGCCCATGCGGCTGTTACACCTGCTGGCAGACCTGTCGGAATGCCTATACCGGTTGCAAGTGTGGTGGTATGAGTTATCGCAGTCAAAGCGGTATTGATACACAAGGTCGGGCTGGATGATGCAGCTCCGGCTGTCATATTCGGTCTTACAATGATTGTTCCTGTAGCATTTGCTGTTCCACAGCCGCCTGTTAATGGTATAGTGTAGTTAAAGGTTCCAGAAGCACCCGGCGTGCCGCTGATGGTTATGACATTCGAGGCCCAGGTGGCTGTTACGCCTACCGGCAGACCTGTCGGGGCACCTATACCTGTAGCTTGTGTGGTTGCATGAGTAATTGCTGTCAACGGGGTATTGATACACAAAGTCGGGCTGGATGATGCAGCACCGGCTGTCATATTCGGCCTTACAATGATCGCTCCTGTGGTACTTACTGTTCCACAGCCCCCGGTTAATGATATACTGTAGTTAAAGGTCCCTGAGGCTGCCGGCGTGCCGCTAATTGTTACTACATTCGATGACCACGCGCCTGTGACTCCGGCTGGCAAACCTGTGACTGAAGCCCCTGTGGCTCCTGTTGTGTTATAGGTGATATTAGAGATTGCGGTATTGATACATACGGTTTGCGGAACATTACCGGAGGTCAGGGATATCGTATTGTTAGGGGTTACAGTCAAAGTAGCCGCATTTGAAGTAGCTGTTTGTGTTGCGGCACAGTTTGTAACATAACACCTGTATTGATATGTATTGGCTGCTGTAATCCCGGCGACTGTCATAGTTGTCGTGTTAGCATTGGTATATGTTGCACCGGCCGGTGTTCCATTTACAACACTATTCCATGAACTGCCGTTATAATATTGCCATTGATAAATGAATGGCGAGTCACCATTCGCTGCCACTGAAAAATTTGCAGAGCCGGTAGTGTTACAAAAGCTCTGGTTTGACGGCTGGCTTACTATGGATACAGGGATACAAAGGCATAATTGTCCGTCCGTATAATTGACCGAATATTCATTATACAAATCATCAGCAAACAATCGTGGTGTTGGGCTGTCAGACCAGTTTATAGGCATGCAACCTGATGCTGTTGATTTGTACTTAAAATTCAATTTACATAACACGCTCCCGTTTGGAATAACAAGGCCTACGACTTCTGCCCAATTACAAGTAATTACCCTGGAATTCGACATTGTGTTCCAGTATGAAAAAAATGCAACACCGGTTATTCCAGGATACCAATCTGTAATACCCGCTACACTATCAAATTCAACATAATTCGTATCAAAAGTAATTGTAAACTGAAACGATCCTAAATTCGGAGTAAAATCGCTTACCACAATATCCACAGTAGAATTAAGACCGGGAACTGCTCCACCAGCACTTTGGATAGTGGCTGTTTGTGAATTTGCTGTGAACCCGAAAAAGGTCAGCAAAAAAAGGAGTAAAATGAATTTTTTCATAATTCTTAATTTTAAAATTTGTTATCAATAGTGAATATTTCGATCAAAGCAGGCCATCGATGCCACAACAAAGCGGTTTACCAAAATAGTATACCAAGTTGAAGACTTTTGACTGCTTATTTCATTTATAACCATATCGTTTATTTTTACTGAATGCTTTCTCCCGGGTCAATAAGCAAGCCCGGGCGTTTTTTTTTTGTTCTTTCCAAAGATTGTTCATAACGCCATTTTACAATTTCAGCTTCATTACCAGATAAAAGCACAGCAGGCACAGTCATCCCCTGATAATCAGCAGGCCTGGTATAGACGGGAGGCGCAAGCAGACCATCCTGAAAGGAGTCTGACAAGGCAGAAGTTTCGTCTCCAAGCACGCCGGGGATCAACCTTATGACGCTGTCACATATTATTGCTGCAGCAAGTTCACCTCCAGACAATACATAATCCCCGATGGAAATTTCACTTGTGATATATTTTTCCCTGATACGCTCATCAATACCTTTGAAATGGCCGCATAAAATAATGATGTTTTTCATGGTGGAAATATGATTCGCCAGACCCTGATCTAACAGTTTCCCATCGGGAGATGTATAAATAATCTCATCATAATCACGTTCCGACTTTAATTTTTCGATGCAGGCAGCAATTGGTTCGATCATCATCACCATGCCGGCACCACCGCCGTAAGGATAGTCATCAACACTTTTATATTTGTTTTTTGCATAATCACGCAACTGGTGGAGATGTATCTCTACCAAGCCCTTTTCCTGTGCTCTTTTGATAATGGAATAGCTGAAAGGGCTTTCGAAAATACCGGGAAATATGGTGATTATATCAATTCGCATCTTTTTCATACAAATTTATACAAATATACGAAAAAAATCACCATTTGTACAATAAATTTTCATGTTAATAGGCACTATTTACTTGAAAGCCTCTGAAAAGCCTATCAGAAGTATAATTGAGAAATTTATAAGTTAAAAAAATTGTTTTGGATGAGAGGCAAAATATTATAAAGGACTGTTTTCAGGATTATGTGCGACGATAAAGATGTGCATCTTGTGGTTAACAATTTATGGCCATTGAACTTTCAAAATTTAAACAGTTTTTCCCTATTGTGAAATATGCCGGAATTGACTTTTATGAAATACAAAACAGCAGAGGTATGGCGAGCACAGGATGTACAGGTACTATTTCCACGAAAAACAATAGGCTATTATAAATTTAAAAAAAGATCAGGCTTTGTTTTGTTTCAAAGGATGGGCATAAAGTTTTACATCCTGCCCTGTAATTTCTTTATCACAAAGGATGATCAGCCTTTCCACCACATTTCTTAGTTCGCGTATATTACCGGTCCATTGAATTTTCTGCAGTTCTTCAATAGCCGATGGCTGAACTTTTAATAGCGGGCTACCCTGATTGCTGCAAATATCTTTGACAAAATGGTCGACCAAAAGCGGAATATCCTCCAAACGCTGATTCAGCGAAGGCACCTCGATCAGAATCACGCTGATACGGTGATAAAGGTCTTCCCTGAAATTTTTGTTGCTGATCTCTTCGTTCATATTTTTGTTGGTGGCAGCGATCACCCTGACATTGATGGTAATATCTTTTTCACCGCCTACACGTGTGATCTTATTTTCCTGCAAAGCACGCAGCACCTTGGCCTGAGCCGAAAGGCTCATATCGCCTATTTCATCCAGAAAGATAGTGCCGCCGTCTGCCTGTTCAAAATCTCCTTTGCGCTGTTTGATCGCTGAAGTAAATGAGCCTTTTTCGTGTCCGAACAACTGGCTTTCGATGAGCTCTGAAGGAATAGCAGCGCAATTCACCTCAATAAAAGGATGCCCTGCGCGATTGCTTTTTTCGTGAAGCCAGCGGGCCACCAGTTCTTTGCCAGTACCGTTATCGCCGGTAATAAGTACCCGGGCGTCCGTAGGAGCTACGCGGTCAATCATATCTTTGATCTGTTTGATAGCCGGAGATTCTCCTATCATTTCCCAGGTTTTACTGATCTTTTTCTTCAACACTTTTGTTTCACTGATCAGCGTGGATTTATCCATTGCATTACGAATGGTAACCAGCAGGCGGTTCAGTTCGAGCGGTTTGGCAATATAATCGTAGGCACCGAGTTTTATTGAATCAACAGCTGTTTCGATGTTCCCGTGCCCTGAAATCATAACTACCGGAGTATCGGTTTTGCTCAATACAGTTTTCAGAACTTCCATCCCGTCCATTTTTGGCATCTTGATGTCGCATAAAATAACATCATATTTTTCTTTATCCACGAACTGAATTCCTTCGGCACCGTCGGCAGCAAGGTCTACCTGATATTTTTCATATTCGAGAATTTCCCGCAGGGTGTTGCGGATACTTTTTTCGTCATCGATCACTAGGATTCTTGCCATTTTTTTTAGTTGATTAGGTAGATTGAGTTAATTGAGTTGATTGAGTTGATTGAGTTAAATGAGTTAAATGAGTTAAATGAGTTGATTGAGTTGATTGAGTTGATTAAGTTGATTGGGTAAATGGGTTGATTGAGTTAATTGAGTTAAATGAGTTGATTGAGTTAATTGAGTTGATTGAGTTAATTGAGTTGATTGAGTTGATTAAGTTGATTGGGCTAAATGGGTTGATTGAGTTGATTGAGTTGATTGAGTTGATTGAGTTGATTGAGTTGATTGAGTTGATTAAGTTAATTGAGTTAATTAAGGTGATTAGGTGGTTGGGATTGATTGGCTCTTTAGTCACAGGTTACAGGTTTTACACTTTAACTATTTTATTTTATTATACTTTTAATTTTCTGTATTTTATTCTTTTAGGTCCGACATCGCCGAGGCGTTTCTTTTTGTTTTCTTCATATTCCGAATAGGTTCCTTCAAAATAATACACCTGCGAATCGCCTTCAAAGGCAAGGATATGTGTAGCAATGCGGTCGAGGAACCACCGGTCGTGCGAGATTATTACGGCGCATCCGGCAAAATTTTCGAGGCCTTCTTCCAGGGCACGGAGTGTGTTAACATCTATGTCGTTGGTAGGTTCATCGAGCAACAGTACATTTGCTTCCTGTTTCAATGTGAGTGCCAAATGCAAGCGGTTACGCTCTCCACCGGACAGCACCCCTGCCCTTTTTCCCTGATCGGGCCCACTGAAATTAAAGCGTGATACATAAGCCCTGGAATTCATGGTACGGTTTCCAAGTATGATATTTTCATTTCCTTCGGAGATAACTTCCCACACGTTTTTTTCCGGATCAATTTCTACGTGTGCCTGATCCACATAAGCTATTTTTACCGTTTCGCCGACTTTAAAAATCCCTGAATCCGGGTTCTCAAGCCCCATCATCAGCCGGAACAAGGTAGTCTTTCCCGCGCCGTTAGGGCCGATTACCCCCACGATGCCGCCCGGAGGCAACATAAACTCGAGATTTTCAAATAAAAGTTTATCACCATATGCTTTTGATACTTTTTTTGCTTCGATTACTACATCGCCGAGGCGGGGACCATTAGGAATAAATATTTCCAGCTTTTCGTCTTTCTGTTTTACATCCTCGTTCAACATGCTTTCGTAGGCTTTTAGCCTGGCCTTACCTTTTGCCTGACGGGCTTTAGGAGCCATGCGTACCCATTCCAGCTCGCGTTCGAGGGTTTTTGCACGTTTGCTTTCAGTCTTTTCTTCCATTTTCATACGCGTGGTTTTCTGCTCCAGCCATGAAGAATAATTCCCCTTCCAGGGTATGCCTTCACCCCTGTCGAGTTCGAGTATCCAGCCGGCTACATTATCCAGAAAATAACGGTCGTGAGTTACGGCGATCACAGTTCCTTTGTATTGTTGGAGATGGTGTTCGAGCCATTCCACGGACTCAGCATCGAGATGGTTGGTAGGCTCATCGAGCAACAAAATATCCGGTTCCGAAAGCAACAAGCGGCACAAAGCCACACGACGGCGTTCACCACCCGAAAGGTTTTCGACCAGCGCATCGCTTTCAGGACAGCGCAAAGCATCCATAGCACGCTCCAACTTGTTGTCAAGTTCCCATGCATCATGATGGTCAATAAGCTCGGTGAGCTTCCCCTGACGTTCAATAAGCTTGTTCATTTCATCATCCGACATAGGCTCGGAAAATTTGTTGTTCACATCTTC
>Ga0116171_10006076_pt1 | contig 10496 bp, 5 predicted proteins | sample AD_JPNHW2_MetaG_FD_89798 | JGI IMG/M metagenome (GOLD analysis project Ga0116171, IMG submission 89798) | Active sludge microbial communities of municipal wastewater-treating anaerobic digesters from Japan - AD_JPNHW2_MetaG | ecosystem: Engineered > Bioreactor > Anaerobic > Digestate | place...
CATTAGGCATTTCGGTGCCTGTCCCGGTAAATACAGAACAAGTAGTTGAAGCAATCTTTGAAGGATTGCTCTTGAAATCCAATCCGAATGTATTGCAGGGTTATCTGCCTGGTTTTGACGAGTACATTAAACCGCAAAAAGATGACTTGTACGGCAAATGGGAAGCAGCCTCAGAACGGGAAAAACGTTCGCGAACCCTGTTTGCCCAGGAAACCATAAAAGTGGATGAGGTAGCCCAGGAATTGCACGCTGTGCAGGCTGCCATTGGGTCCGGAGTGGATGTCGCCGATTTCACCCGCCGAACATTAGCTGTATTTGGTGCTCAAACCACAGGAACAGATCCTCTGGATACCAACCTGACAGAGGCATCTTCAGCGCTAAAAGATGTATTAGCTCAATCTTCAGGGTTTGATCTTAAGAATCCAAAATTCAGATTCCGGTTCAACCAGCCAGTCCAGGAAGATGAACACTACCTGCAACGTACCCATCCTTTTGTGGAAACGCTGGCAAATCATGTTCTTGAAACCGCACTCGATCCTCTTTCGGGTGATGCGGTGCGTTACCCAGCCGCTCGACGCTGCGGGGCCATCCGTACCAAAGCGGTGGATAAACGCACCACACTGCTGGTGATACGTTTCCGTTATCACATCATCCAAACACAGAATAATGTTGAAAGACCTCTGCTTGCTGAAGACTGCCGGCTGCTCGCTTTCTCTGGGAGTCCACAAAGCGCGGTTTGGTTAGAAGAAAACGAAGCCGAAAAACTTCTTTTGGCTCAACCGGATGGCAATATCGCTGCTGATCAGGCTGCCGAATTTGTTGGAAGAGTCATCGATGGATTTGAACTCCTTCGCTCTCACCTAGACCAAGCTGCCATGCAACGGGGTGAGGAATTGCTGGAAGCACATCAGCGGGTACGCTTGGCGACTAAAACCCGAAATGTACGCTATCGGGTGGAACCACAGTTGCCCCCAGATATCCTGGGAATTTACATTTTCCTGCCAGCAATTTAATTAATAAGGGAAGCGATACTGACCTATGCAAACTCGTAACCGAAACACATTTACCACCATCCATACCGAGGGAGCCTTGCTCCCTGTTGATTTGCTTCAGCGTATCAGCGAGAACGATAAAAACCTGGAAGGACTCAACCCGGAGAGTTATCACCTTGCGCCAGGTGAAAAACTCAATGAAGCAATCAACCGTTCATGGAACCGGTTAAGCGGGTTGTGGGGCACATTCCAGGCAGCGCGTGGTCGGTTAGGCTCAACGGACCCCCTTGGTGGGGGTGGTGCAGGCACGACATTGACACGCGAACGCTGGCTATTGCCATTGTTTCAGGAATTAGGTTTCGGTCGTTTGAGCACTTCAAAAGCGGTTGACATTGAAGGGAAATCTTATCCGATCTCTCATCGTTGGCAAAATGTTCCCCTTCATTTAGTTGGGTGTGGAATTGAAATGGATAAACGCACACCAGGTGCGGCCGGCGCTTCTCGAACCAGCCCGCACAGCCTGATGCAGGAATACCTCAACCGGTCAGATGATGTTCAGTGGGGTGTTATTTCGAACGGGTTAGGTTTACGTATCTTACGTGATAATGCCACCCTCACCCGCCAGGCATATATTGAATTTGACCTTGAATCGATGTTTGATGGTGAGATCTACTCCGACTTTGTCTTGTTGTGGCTGATGTGTCATCAATCCCGTTTTGAAACCACCGAGAAACAGACGGAGTGCCTTCTGGAGAAATGGTCAAAGAGCGCGCAGGAGAGCGGTACGCGTGCGTTGGATGACCTGCGCCGCGGTGTGGAAGAAGCCATTGTCAGCTTTGGGCAGGGCTTTTTGCAGCACCCGTTGAATGGAGAGCTGCGCAACCGGCTAAAAAATGGCGATCTTTCCGCCCAGGATTACTATCGCCAACTGTTGCGCCTCGTTTATCGGTTGATTTTCCTCTTTGCCGCTGAGGACCGCGACCTGCTGCTTCTACCGGGTGCAGCGGTGGAAACTCGGCAGCGATTCCTGAATTACTACTCCACAACCCGTTTACGAGCTTTAGCCCAAAGACAACGCGGCAGCCGGCACCACGACCGTTATGAAGCACTACGCCTGGTGATGACCTTACTGGGTTCTGATTCGGGCTGCCCGGAGCTGGCCATCCCGGCTTTGGGTGGATTCTTGTTTGATGCGCGTTCTACGGCGGACCTTAATGAAGCCAGATTGGATAACCAGGCTTTATTGGTCGCTGTACGCAGCCTGGCTTTCATCACTGAAGGAAATACCCGCCGGGCAGTGGATTATCGCAACCTGGGACCCGAAGAACTGGGCAGCGTTTACGAATCTTTGCTGGAACTGCATCCCCTGCTGAATACCGACGCAGGTACTTTCCAGTTAACCAGCGCCGCCGGGAACGAACGGAAAACAACCGGAAGTTATTACACACCATCCAGTCTGATCCAGGTTCTGTTGGACTCGGCTTTGGATCCAGTTATTCAAGATCGTTTGAAGGGAAAGCAGGATGCTGCACAACAGGAACAAGCCCTGCTTGATCTGAAAGTCTGCGACCCAGCCTGCGGTAGCGGGCATTTTCTGATTGCGGCGGCGCACCGTATTGCCGGACGGCTAGCAGAGGTGCGTGCCGGTGATAACGAACCCTCACCCAACGAAACCCGCCGGGCATTGCGGGACGTGATTCGCCATTGTATTTATGGCGTGGATATCAACCCGATGGCAGTGGAGTTGTGCAAGGTAAATTTGTGGCTTGAGTCGCTCGAACCAGGCAAGCCCCTTTCGTTTCTTGATGCACATATTCAGTGTGGTGATAGTTTAGTAGGAGTAGGACCACGCTTAGATATTTCTGAGATTCCTGACGAAGCCTTCAACTCGGCTGTAGGAGATGATAAAGAAACAAGTATTGCCCTTAAAAAACGGAATAAACGCGAACGTAGTGGGCAGTTAGGTTTCCGATGGAAAACGACTGAATTAACGAATCCCGAAGATTTGGCGCGCTGGCGGTCAGAACAGTCCAGTCAAGTAGAAGCAATGCCAGAAGATGAAGCTTGCCAAGTGGTGGCTAAAGCCAAAGCCTATGCCGAATTCCTGCAAACCCAAGAATACATACAAAATCGATTGGAATACGATATGTGGACTGCAGCATTTTTCTGGCCAATGCCAAAATGCGATGCAGAACATTTGCTAGCCCCGACTCAACAAGAATTAAGGATGCTTCGCTCAGGTGGGAATCCTGACCCTCATTTGATTAAAAAAATCCTCAAATTGGCGGAAGAAATAAGATTTTTCCACTGGGAACTTGCGTTTCCCCAAGTATTTGGTAAAGGAATACATGGGTTTGATTGTTTATTGGGAAATCCTCCTTGGGAAAAAATAAAACTTCAGGAGGAAGAATTCTTTGCTGTACGAGATCCAAACATAGCATCAGCGGCAAATAAGGCGGCTCGCCACAAATTAATAATTTTATTAGAAAAAAGTAATCCGTCTCTCTTGAAAGATTTTTATGACGCAAAACACGCTGCGGATTCCACAAGCAAGTTTATTCGTCATTCAAACAGGTTCCCCTTAGGATCAATTGGAGATGTCAATACATATCCTCTCTTCACAGAATTAGCTATTAGCTCCATTTCAAAAACTGGCTTTGTTGGTATGGTGATTCCAACTGGAATTGTCACAGATGATCCATTAAAAACCTTTTTCCAATTCTTAATAACAAACAGGAAAATTAATTCATTAATTGGGTTTGAGAATGAGGATTTCCTTTTTCCTGGAATTGCGAACGTTGTGCGGTTCTGCCTACTAGTGGTATCTGGTGAAACTTATGAACTAAAACCCAGATTTGCATTTTATCTACGGAGAGTTGAGCAGATTAAAGAAGACCTGAGATTCTTTGAAATCGATCAAAACGATTTGAATCTTCTTAATTCAAATACGTTAACTTGCCCAGTTTTTAGGAATAAAATTGACCATGAATTAACTAAAGCAATATATGAACGAATTCCAATTTTTGAAAATGAGAATAAAAAGAATAACCCTTGGAGCATCACTTTTTCCGCTATGTTCCATACATCGAATGATAGTGGGCTCTTTTATGATTCATTGAACCATGGTCTAGTGCCATTATATGAAGCGAAAATGATCTGGCACTACGATCATAGATTTGCATCATATGAATTAAAAGGTATCCTTCCAGGAAAAGGTGGACGGGGATTACCTGAGCTTCCATTGGAACTACACCAAAACCCTAACTTTTCAATCACCCCGCGATATTGGCTTTCAGAAGATGAAGTTGAGAATAGGATCCCTAAATATTGGACAAACCGATGGTTTGTTTGCTTTCGAAATATTACTAGTGCTAAACTCGAGCGAACTGCTGTTTTTAGCATTATCCCTAGAGGAGGGGTAGCAGATACTGCTCCAGTCATATATTTCCAGGGTTTGAGTTCAAATAAATTAATGTGTTGTTTTCTGGCAAATGCCAATAGCATGATATTTGATTTCGTAACTCGCCAAAAAGTGTCCGGGACTCATATGAATTTCTATTTTGTGAAACAACTCCCAGTTTTATCCCCAAGTTCTTATTCCGAAACTAACATTGAATTCATTGTTCCTCGCGTATTGGAATTGGTTTACACTGCCTTTGATCTAAAAGCATTCGCCGAAGACATGGACTACCACGGGGAACCATTCGCCTGGGATGAAGATCGCCGCTCGCTATTGCGCGCCGAGTTGGACGCATATTATGCCAAGCTTTATGGATTAAGTCGCGAAGAGCTGCGTTATGTCCTCGATCCAGAGGAGGTTTATGGCCCTGATTTCCCCGGAGAGACATTCAGGGTTTTAAAAGAGAAAGAGATCAAACTTTATGGCGAGTACCGCACGCGCCGGCTAGTTCTAGAAGCCTGGGATCGACTGGAGGGTGTCGAAGTTAGCAATCCTGATGGCCACTCAGCACAAAGTTCTGCAGTTTCAACAAGACAGGAAACGATTACCGTCGCGCAGCCCAGACCGGAAAGCCGACCAGCAGCAGTTCGGACCCAGTTTCCCGCACCGGCGAAGCCGTCTTTGTCGGTGACACCGCCTGATAAGGTGGTAAAAGAGATCGATCCGCCTGCAGATCAGCCGACGTTATCAGATTTTGGGTTATATAAGTGCGAAGTCTGCGGGAAGATGGTGATGGGATTTGAGAAGGCAAACCACGAACAGGAAAAGCATGGCGGGAAAAGCGTGGATTGGAAGAAGATGAGATGAAAAAATTCTTAATCCGGTTACTTCACAAATGCATAGTTATGGTGGAAAGAATGGCACAAATAAAAAAAGATCCATTAGAGCAGTTGGTCGAATTTGAAAATGATATCCACTATCAGGAGTATGCAGACGACGATCAACCGGAATACGTCCACATAAAAGGAAATATGCCCATCCTGTTATCTGCCCCCCATGGAGCTGTACATACCAGAGATGGTGAAAATAAAGAGGAGGATGAATATACAGCAGGGTTAGCCAGGCTAATAGGCAATAGAACGGGTGCACATGTTATTTATGCACGTCGTAAATCAAGAACAGATCCCAATGCTGATCCTGCCGCCCCCTATAAGCAAGCTCTTCAACAGATCATACAAGAAAACGACATTCGTTTTGTGCTGGACTTACACGGTGCAAATATGGATAGGAATTTCGGGATCGCTTTAGGGACTTTGCATGGCAAAAGTTGTTCTGGGCCAGAGAAACAGATTATTGTGAGTGCTTTCGAAAAATACGGGATCTCTGAAACAGGAAGTGGCCTTTCGCGTCTGGATAATAACAATCAACTGGCAGGCGTGGGCAATGCTAATCGGGAGCCCATCGTCAAGTTTTGCAATCGAAATTCCATCCCTGCGGCGCAAATAGAGATCAATGCCTGGCTAAGGGTCCCAAAGCGTCGTGAAGATGCGTCAGCCCCCAACAAGGATTTTAAGGGCGATCAGAGACTGATATCAAATATCATTAAGGCTTTATCTGAAATCGTCCCTTCGATTGGTGAACAAAAAGTCGTTGTGGGCAATACTTGAACAACTTTATTGTTGACCATCTAATGTTCATAAACGATATAAGCGCGAGGAATAGGGAAATGGTGGTGTGTTTTGATTAGGAAAGAAATCAGCTTAAGAATCCTGGTGATATCCAAATGACGTGGAAAAAGTAATAGTGATCGCGTCAAATTTCTCTGGAATCAAATACACCCATGACATATAGAGGGCAATCATGCGAATTAATTTTGTGCGAATAGAAAATTTTCGAAATTTTAAATTAATTGAAGTCCAAACAGGTTCAAATCTTGTATTAGTAGGCGAGAACAAAGCGGGAAAAAGCAACTTCATCCATGCACTACGCCTTGTTTTAGATCCATCATTATCTGATCTGGACAGGCATTTGGAAGCACAAGATTTTTGGGATGGGGAAGACCCTTTTAAAGGAAGGGAAATTAAAATTGTGATTCGATTGACTGATTTTGCTGATGACCCTCATCCTGATTTCTTGCCGATATCTCTATTAAGCGGATCATGTTTAGTTCAGGCTGAGCCAAATATGGTTGCACAACTGACTTATCTGTATTCGAATACTAAGCGGCCAGCCGAACCTGAAAAATCTGATATCAACGATTATGAATCCAAAGTGTATGGAGGCATTGATCCAAATATCCCGATAAATATTCGCGAGATCCGCAAAAATATTCCTATTCAATTCATTGAAGCTCTTCGAGATATTGCCGCGGATAATCGAGTTTGGCGAAGATCCCCTTTAAAGCAATTAGTAGAATTGTCAGATTTGGACATAAAACAATTAGAACCCTTCGCTGACCGAGTAAAAACAGTCAGTGATGAAGTCCTTGGACTTGCCCCATTAAATTCATTAAGCGACCAGATTAAAAACCGTCTCGAAGAAATGATTGGTGGGCTTTATGCAATAGATCCTCAATTAGGACTAAACGCAACGACGGCGGCTGCGCTTCAAGAGGATTTACGTTTGTATGCGGACGGAGAAAAACATCGTGTGCTTGATCGAACAAGCCTTGGGCTTCAAAATGCTCTTTATTTGGCCTTACTTTCTTTGTTGGTTGAAAGACAGGAAATTAAAAGAAGTCTAAAAGAAGAGCGATTTTTACCCATTGTTGCGTTAGAGGAGCCAGAAGCCCACCTTCATCCTCATCTACAGCGATTGGTGTTTAATGACTTTTTAGCTAGAGCGCGTAATCGCAAACAACCGGTCATAATTTCAACACATTCACCTCACCTGGTATGTTCGGCAGAAATTGAGGATTTGATTTTATTGAGAGATAAAGCTGATAATGGCTGTGTAGCAAGGTCAGCATTTAGTTTTATGCAAGGGCTGGATAAAAGAGCCCGTAAAGATTTGGCTCGCTTCATGGATATCACAAAATCTGAGATGCTGTTTTCAAAGGGGATAATTTTTGTTGAAGGTGATGTTGAAGTATTGCTTATTGGTGAGTTTGCCGAAATATTGGGACACTCTCTTGATAAATATGGGATTTCGATTTGTAATGTATATGGAGCTCAATTTAAAAATGTTGTGGTTCTGGCATCCCAATTTGGAATACCTTGGGTGGTTCTGACAGATGGTGACCCTTATGTGCAAGTCACAGGCATTATGAGATGTTTAGATTTAGCACAACAAATCGTCCCAGAACAGGATGGAGCTCTCAAGGAATTATTTGATGCTGAAGATACCGTTGGACTGCGAAATGAATTAAAAAAGCTAGGTCTATTTGTCAATGATTGGACTTTCGAGAAAACTTTAATAGATGCGGGTTTTGTCATTGATCGGCCGTATACTTACCAGACGTAGCCGCCCGAATGTTTACCAGGCATGATCGGCCGAATACTTACCAGGCGCAGCCGCCCGAATACTTACCAGGTATAGCCGCCCGAATGCTTACCACTCCATGAATGTGGCACAATACCTCCAGAAAAATACTGGAGGAAAAGAACATGGAGCGAAAGCATATGAATTTGATAAAAGAAATCATCCGGCGGATACAGCTGGGAGAAAGCGAACGGCGCATCGCGCAGGATTTACAAATCTCTCGGCCAACCGTGCACAAATATCATAAAATAGCCAAAGAGGCAGGATATTTGAAAGAAAAACAAGTCTTACCCGGAGACGAAGAAATCCACAAGGTATTAGGCCCGGGTGTGCAACCGCCCAAAATTATTTCAACGGTTGAGCCGTATCGTGAAGTAGTGAGAGAATATCTGAAACAGGGAGTGGAAATGACCGCCATCTGGCAGCGGCTGCGAGAGAACTATCAATATACAGGTAGTTATTCATCGGTACGTCGTTTTGTGGCCCAGCTTGAACCCCGGCAACCAGAAGCAGTGGTGCGGGTACACAGCGAACCAGGAGAAGATATGCAGGTGGACTTTGGGACGGTTGGGCAGCTATATGATCCGGTGAGCAAGAGAATGCGCACAGCCTATGTATTTGTAGCCACCTTGTGTTACAGTCGCCACCAATACGCCGAATTGGTCTTTGACCAAAAAATAGCCACCTGGATCGGGCTGCACAAACGAGCATTTGCGTTTTTTGGAGGTGTGCCGAGGCGGATCATCCCGGATAATTTAAAATCGGCAGTCTTGAAAGCCCTGGTGCACGACCCAATTCTGGGAGAAGCCTACCGCAAGCTGGCGTTACACTATTATTTTCTCGTCAGTCCCACGATTCCCCATACACCGGAGCACAAAGGCAAGGTGGAATCGGGAGTGCATTATGTGAAACGCAACTTTTTTGCTGGCCAGAAATTTGTGGATATTCGGACAGCCAACCAGCATTTGCGCGACTGGGTGATGAATACGGCCGGGGTGCGCCATCACGGCACGACAGCGGAAGCACCTTTGCATTTGTTCAACAGCATTGAAAAAGAGCGCTTGCTGCCGCTTCCGAGTGAAACCTTTGAATTGCTGGAAATCCGGCCAGTGAACGTACATCCAGATTGCCACGTGAATATCGCGGGCAGCTTTTATTCCGTTCCTTTTGCCCTGGTTAACCAGGAACTTACCGCCCATATCAGCGAACGGTTTGTGGAAATCTACAAAGGGCTGGAACTGGTTTCCACCCATCCACGCAGCACCCGCCCCGGGCAGTGGCAAACCCGTCTGGAAGATTACCCACCGGCCAAAGCCGCCTATCTGACCCACACACCAGAATATTGCAAAAAACTGGGAGCCAAAGTGGGACCGTCCACCCTGCAAGTAGTTGAAAAGCTGCTCGATGATCGCCCTCTCGACCGTCTGCGCACGGTTCAAGCCATTCTCCGCCTGGAAGAAAGTGTGGGAACCAAACGATTGGAAGCAGCCTGCGCCCGAGCCTTGTACTTCGGCGATATTCGTTACCGCCAGATCAAGAGCATCCTCAATGCAGCTTTGGACTGCGAGCCGTTACCTGAGACTCAACTTTCTCTGCCGCTGCGTAACTTTACTTTCGCGCGCAAACAGGAAGAATTTTGGAGGACAAACTGATGTTGTCCCATCCTCTCTACCCCAAACTGCGCCAGCTCAAACTCTCAGGCATGCTCCAGACCCTGGATCTGAGGGTTTCTCAATCCATTGACCAACAGTTGGCTCCTTTGGAATTCCTGGCTTTGCTGTTGGACGACGAACTGGAACGACGTCGACAACAGGCTCAGGTCCTCAGGTTGGCTCAATCCGGTTGTGATTGCAACAAAACGTTAGCCCACTTTGATTTTCTGGCTGCCCCGGGAATTAACCGCACCTTTATCCAGGATCTGGCTTCCTGCCTGTTTATCCAACGTCATGAAAACTTACTGATGTGCGGCCCGACCGGGGTGGGAAAAAGTCATATCGCCAATGCGATTGCCATTGAAGCGATTAAACACAACTTCAAGGTCATGGCTAAAACAACACACCGCTTGTTGAACGAACTTCAAACCTCTCGGGCGAATGGCACTTATCATCGTTTGATTGGCCGGGTCTTATCTTGTGATTTATTGGTCCTGGATGACTTTGGCCTTCAATCTGTCCTTCCGCAGTCTTCCCAGGATCTTTACGAGATTATTTCAGAACGTTATGAACGGGGTTCGATTATTGTCACCAGTAACCGTGCCTTTGAGGAGTGGGGCGATATTTTCGCCAACGATCTTTTATCCAGTGCTGCCCTGGATCGTCTCACTCATCACGCCCACACATTAATTATTCGCGGGGATAGCTTCAGGCAGCGTAACCGCAGAAAGGAACCTATTAATCAAGAAATTCTTCCCGATTCAATTTGATTTTTAACCCCCGCCACATTCATTTCAGTGGTATACACCAAGGCGGCTATGGGTGGTATTAATCACCCGGCTATTGACATCAACAACACCCGATATGCCTCAGAATGCTGCGCCATATGTTCAAAAACCAGGGTGGCTCGGGGATAAGGCTGGTCAATTTTTTGGCCGTATTCAATGAGCTCATCTATTATTTGCTGTTGAC
>Ga0116171_10006078_pt1 | contig 10494 bp, 9 predicted proteins | sample AD_JPNHW2_MetaG_FD_89798 | JGI IMG/M metagenome (GOLD analysis project Ga0116171, IMG submission 89798) | Active sludge microbial communities of municipal wastewater-treating anaerobic digesters from Japan - AD_JPNHW2_MetaG | ecosystem: Engineered > Bioreactor > Anaerobic > Digestate | place...
ACTTTTTCTTTGGCAGACGATCCCACCTATACCCTGGCCATTCCCGGAGACTTTTCCTGGAAGTATTGCAGAGGGCAGAGGGTGAGGCTCCAGCAGGCCGGTGGGGCGATCAAGTACTTCATCATAAATGGCGTGAGCTATTCCTCGCCCAGCACGATTCTGAAGCTCTACGGCGGCACTGACTACGACCTGGCTAATTCGCCCATAATCGAACCCTATTTTTCGATGGCAAAAGCTCCCTATGGCTTTCCTCTGGATGAGGCCAAATGGAGGGTGGAGAGCCTGGTGACAGCCGACAGCTCTCAAGCGTCGCCTGCGGCAGGGACCTGGTATAATAAGGGCGGCTCTCTGGCGGTTCCTATTGGGCGGTGGAGGGTCGAGTATGCGGCGGAGCTGGAGGTTGCGAGGGCCGCGGCGGGGGCGCTGGACGTCTTCGCGACGCTGTCAACGGCAGCCAGCTCTGAGGTGAATAAGGAGACCACGACGAAGATAGGCATCAGCTCCGGGGTTTCTATGAGGGGATCCGTAAGCCATTGCGGCTTCCTGTTGGATCTGGCGGCCAAGGCGACATACTATCTGAACTGCAAAACGGGTCAGGCGTCCATGACAGCGATCGCCTTCAAGGGAAGCGAGCAGAAGACGAAGGTTAGGGCGGTGTGCGCGTATTTATGATTTGGATTGAATCTCCGATCAGTGATAGACTAACTTGCGTTCTTGGGCAGATGAGAAAGCACTCGCCGGGAGCATCTCTGAGTGGGCTCTTCTTCAAGACATTTCAGCACGATGAAGAACTGCAATATTTCAGGAAGCGATCTGGCATCATGGCGGAGAGGGGGAGTTCTAGGTTACATCCATCACAGATGAGGTGGTAGATGGGGAGAGAAACTCTCGTACTATTATAATGGTTAATATTATAAGAAAACTAATTCAGCTACTGATGGATTATCATATAAGGCTAATTATAGAAGATAGATCTGCAGCTAGGTCAAGGATGGGGCATTCAGGTAGCGCCTTTAGGGCTTGCAGCTTGTTTAGGAGCTCCTGTCTTAAGATACTTTTGCCTCTCGGGACCATCAAGATCGTCCTTTTTGATGATCGCTTCGAGCCCCCATGTAAGCGTAGGCGCACTATTCTGCAGCGGTTAGAGCGGCTGCTGCTGACGAATGCTGAGGTCATCCAGCTACTGTCCAATTCGGAAACTCGGATATTTAGTTCATGAGAGTCTACTACTAGGGGTGCACTTCATTAATCCTTAAGAAGCATAAGCCTATAGTGCATGGAAAGGCTGAGGAAAGAGTAAGCCAAATAAAAGGAAGAATGGATTAGGAGGGGAAACTACGACGGTCTGTTTTAAACTTGCAGTGGATAAAGAAGAATTACAAGGGGTTTACTTTGTAAGGCAGCAGGTCTTTGTTGAGGAACAAGGATTCCCAGAGGAATCGGAATTTAACGATTGTGATAATGATGCAATGTATGCAGTGGCTATTAGTGATGAAGGAGTCATCGGAACCATCATGGTGAACATAATTCATCAAAGCCAGGCAAAAGTAGAGAGAATTGCGATCCTAAAGCCGTTACGACGAAGAGGAATCGGAAGAGCATTGATTAATTATATGGAAGAAGAATTAAGTCAGAAGAATGTAAAGGAAATCGTGTTGCATGCTCAATGTACGGTGGTGAATTTTTATAGAAATATTGGGTACGAAAAAATTGGCGGAATCTTCATAGAAGAAGGTGTTCCTCACATTAAAATGTGGAAAAAAATATGAAGGGACGAAAAGTAATTATCGATAGAGATAAGTAAGTCAAACAGCGCGCCCGCCATCCCAACCTAAAGGATTGGGTCTGCTTCTAGCCGCGCGCCCCGGTTAGACGGAATCCGAAATCATCAATCAAGTCTTCGTTAGCCCAAATCTCCTGCTCTAAGATTATCGCCCACATCCCGCAGGTGTACTATTAAATGAGCCACTATTTTTCTTGCTATCGATTCTGAATTTTAAAATTTAAGATATTAGTAATATTTAAAATTAAAATTTTTAAATGTTAACATTTATTTGATTTGAATACACTTTAATGACAGCACTCTGTATGGCGTAAACACGAGTAAAGAGAAGCCGAAATACAAGGGAAAAAGAGCCTGTGACAATTTTACTGCATCAATGACATTTTTACGAATTATTTAATCTTTAATTTGTCAAAATAAAATATGATTTCGCATTTCCTTACTGCAGGATGCGGGTTATCGTGATTCTGCTTTCTATACCAAAGGAGCCTTGTTAATCAATATCAATCTAAGAAAATATGAAAACCAAGCGAGGGTTCACTTCATCCCCACCCTAAACGCCCATGTGCCTCAGGATAATGGCACATACGAGGCAAATGAAAAACAAGATCTATCGACATCATAAGTCTTGTTTTTCATGTAAAAGGTTGGGGGGTATTCGCGATCCCCCCCTCGATGTAATAAATATATTTTTATTGCTGCTTGCTTTTTATTCAATTGATAAATATATTTTTATCGCTGCTTGCTTTTTATTCGATTGTTGTAATGACTTGTTCTCTTCCTCTACCACCTGTCTTACGTTTTAATTTAATTTTGCCAATTTCTTTGGTATTCTTTACATGTGTCCCTCCGCATGGCATTAAAATTTCACCGCATTTCCACCAACGATAGTATTGTTTATTCTCATCTGGATATGTTTCGATTAGGTGGCCTTCGGCGATGAATTTGTTGGCATTATTTTCAACTTCTTGCAACTTATCTTTCGGTAACTTATCCTCCACCTCGTAAGTACTTTGATCATGACGTTCATTAAGATGTGAGCCAACAAGTTTCAATTTACCGAATACTTGAAATAAAAAATATTCCATAATGTGCGACGCACTATGGATACGCATAATTCTGTAACGACGCTCAGTATCTATCATGCCGTGAACATCATCGCCCAAATGAAGAGTGCTTTGTTTTTCGAGAATGTGAATAATATTTTTTTCCTGGTCTAATTGTGTATCGATTACTCGCTCCGACCCTAAAAGGCCAGTATCTCCTGCTTGGCCCCCTGACTCAGGGTAAAAACAAGTTTGGTCTAGCCAAACATGGTTGCCATCAATCTTAACCACCTTACCGTCGAATTCTTGTTGATAGGGATCTATCCAATAAAGCCGTTTTGTTGCAATATTACTTTGCATCATACCTCATTTCTCCCGACATTTTAAAGGGATTAGTGCTTAATAGTATATGAGAACCACGCTTAACCGATGAATAATGGACGCAAGATCAGATTTTATAGCCGAAATTTAGAGGTCATTCTAATGTTGCAGATACTATCCGAATGTCTTCAATTGATGGTTTAATATTTATACATAATTTTATATTTTGCTTTTGCGCCAAAATTGGAACCAATTTTAACCGCTGACCTCCAAATCCGAGCTAACATAGCAAGCCTCGCGCATAAAAAAAGTTTAGAAGCCTAATCCTACGCATGTTGGTCTTAACCGATGAAGCATGAGATATCATCAAACGGTTCCGGTTCAGCCTGCTTCAAGGGTGAAGAAATGGGTATATCTCTGTATTAAGTGGCATATTTTTTGCCAGATACTTGATTGCGTCGCACACCTGCGGCTTAATCCCAAAAATTGAGCCAGTTTCATTTAATGCCTCACCAAGGCACGCTCCTGCGCAATTATATAATACCTCACACCCATGGCAAAACGGCATATTTTGAGCTGTTCTATTTTGAATCTGCTTAATTTTGTTTTGATCATAAATAATTGTATCGCTATTTGCTTCGTATTTACCATAGACAAGATCGCTCATTTTTTGGTCGCTTCCGCTAGTTGCCATATCACAGCAGCTTACATATCCATCAGGTAATAAATGAGGATATGGAACGCATGCTCTACAAAACAGATTCGTTTTCTCATCAAAGTTAACGGTAAAGATGCTGCCATAAAAAATCCCAATCTCTTCTGCGTGCCTTCTCGCTTCGAGAAAATTTTTTGCGTAATTCATTAAATCGATTTTGTCCTTTGAATCCGATAAATTATTTGAAATAGGAATAAATAAAGGATCTGACATAACTACTCTTACTCCGAGTTGATGGAAATAGTTGATCATTTCTACTTGCCGAGAAACATTGCACGCGGAAATAGTTGCGCGACAACCAAGCACGATCGATTGCGATGCCAAGAACTTGATATTTCTCTCTATAATCTCGGATGTTGACTTTCCTGTTTTTGTTGGTCGATAATAATTTTGAACATCTGGCATGCCATCACAAGAGATCCAACAAATATCGATATTACTACCTATCCAATTTGCGATATTACGACTAAAATATCCATTCGTCTGCAATTCGAAGCTGCAATCCCCACCATCAACATGCTTCACCCAATTAGAGATTTCTTGCATCCTCTTGAAAGATAGTGTGGGCTCACCAGCTGCAAAAAATCTAATTTCTCGACTGGAATAGCTGTTAAAAAAATCGAGAATTCCGCGTTTAGCAAAATCTAATTCTATTTCTAATTTTTTAGTTAAATTTTCCCTACCAACAAAACAATATTTGCATTTCAAATTACAAAAATTATTAAGCAAAACAGAGAGCTGTGTTTTCCTGCAATGTGCCATTCTCTTTATCCTCCAAGTCCTTAATCTACTAAGGCAAGATTCTCATTGGGTTATATGTAGGTTTCCAATATAGCTTGGCGGGTGGAGTCTTGAATATTTGACCTCAAATATCTATTAAACTAACATATTGAAATTTATAAAATTATATGTATATATAAATATTACTCAGCAAATAATAATATTCCAATTACCATTATAATTGTGGCCAAGACTTTAACCCAAAACCCTGTGATCTGATCTGTATATATCTTTTGGATTGCTCTATTATTTATTTTAAGAATAGAGGAGAGAAGTAGAATCACAATGCTGTAAACTAAAATAAAGACGGGAACAAATGCATCCACTGCAGCTACATAAGATGCTGACGGTGCTATGTTAAGAGCCTGTTGGGAAAATACGTTTCCTAAATAATAAATAGTTTCGATGGAAATAAATGGTTTATAGTATATTCTTATAAGTGGCCACGGGCTTCTCTTGGATGAAATGGCAAATAAAGTTCCTGCTACAAAAGCACCAAAACTAAAAAAAACCATTCCAATCCAAAAACCTTTGTTCCCATAGGCTATGCTCAATAGATCATAGGTATTTTTTCCTATGATCATGCTAAGTGATAAAAAGATTGTTGCTCCGAGTACAGAATAAATATACTTTCGAGAAAATTTTTCAGTTATCTTTGAATGAAAGAGGGGAACGATTGCTCCAATCAATACAATCATAAGACCTATATATTTATAAGGCTGTAAAATTTCTCCTAGTAGAAAAAAGGAAAGTACCGGAACGACTATTATATTAGAGCTCCACAATAAGAATTGTAGTATAGTGACATCATTTTTATTAAATAAAGATTTAAAATAAAAATAAATAGCTAACATATAAATAAATCCTCCCACAAAAGAAAGAGCGAGCACATTAACTAAACCTTCTGCTAATTTGAAATTTATAAAATCAATAATTTTAAAATTTGAGAAAAAAAGAAAAAAAGGCAAAAAAGCGATTTGAACAAGTCCTGAAATAATGACACCATCTAGTTCATCTTTATAAACTCTATCAACAAAATATACATCTATAATATTAACAAATGCCCAAAAAATTGGCGCTAGAAATGCAAAAAATAACCACTGATTAGGAGTCTCGAGCACACGATTGTCTATAAATTCCTGCTATTTAAATCCTAGGCAAATTTTGTCAACCTATCTATGTAGGCACCAGGCAGGCTTAATAGTTGAACTCATCTCAAAATCACACTTTCCATTGATTTCGAAGTCTCAGCGGTCTTAGGGCCCCGCCCCCATATCGTAAAAGTCTCCAAGAGCGATCATGAAACTAGGTCATTAGTCATCGGTTAAGAGCTGTCGCTTTCCGCATGTCAATGTCTTCGGCTTACTAGAAGTAGGTGGTTGGCTATATCATTACGGACATCGATTCACATCATAGCCGGCAAAACAATCCGTGCGCGGATAACTTTTTGCTGTCCTGTTTTATAACGACTATCAAGAAATTCAATACCTTTGCGCTCAACGCCTTTCAAGTTCATTGCTGATGGTTTCGGATCCGGCATTATACTCCTCCTTTGTGGAGAATCTATTAAGTATTATATATAATATTATCCATAGGTTTATATCAGCAGAGATTTGCTAGCTCGACCTTTGCTAAATAGATTAAGTCTAGAGATTAGATAATTAGGTGTAATATCTAATTATTTATAGAAAATTCTCTAGTAATAAATGCGCTGCTTGCTTTCTGATCGAAGAGCTTAAAGCCGAGTACTGATCTCTTTGTGGGCGATGAGAGAAACTAAGCAAGATGAATTTGAAAAATACAAGCATGAGGTTGATGAGTCCGTACTTACCGCTATTGATTCAACCAAAAGAAGTCGTAAGTACGTTAGCTTCAATGACTATCCTTGGGCAAAGCTAAAGAATGAATTAAAAAAAGCAGTAAGTGAGGTCACAGGAGAAACACCTGAGCAAATAGAACTCACAATGCCACCCAACTATGTTGCTGGAGATTTTTCATTAGAAGTTTTTTCTCTTGCGAAGAAGCTGGGCGAAAAGCCAAATGTTTTGGCACAAAAAATTGCTGAATATATCAATCAGCATGAGTTAGTGATTATTGAAAAAGCAACTGTTGTTGGCCCATTTATAAATGTGGATGCTCGCAAACAAAAACTCTATAGGATCATTCTTTCCACAATTAGCGAGATGATGTGGTATTACGGCGAGAGCGATACAAATGCAGGAAAGGTAGTAGTTATCGATTATTCCGCTCCGAATATTGCAAAACAAATTGGAGTAGGTCATCTGAGATCAACGATTATTGGACATGCTCTTTCAAACATTTACTACGAGACAGGATTTAACGTAATCCGCGATAACCATATTGGCGATTGGGGCACTCAATTTGGCAAACTTCTTTATGCCTACTTAAACTGGGGAAATGAAGAAAAGGTTGCTAAAAATCCGATTGAAGAGTTAAAAAAGCTCTACATTAAATTCCACGAATATGCAAAGGAGAATCCTCAAGCAAACGATTGCGCACGAGAGTTATTCGCTAGACTTGACGCAAAAGACTCCGAATTGATCGCTCTGTGGAAGTATTTTAGGGATTTAAGTGTTGAGAGCTTTGATAAGATATATCAGCAGCTTGGCGTTAGATTCGATACAGTAATCGGAGAGAGTTATTTTGCTGACCAAGCAGATGCAATTGTAAATGAGTGCATTGATAAGCATCTATGCAGGAAAGACGAGATCTCTAACGCAATAGTAGTTGATAAAATCGGAGATATCCCTTCCTTTCTGCTGAAGAAACAGGATGGATCAAGCTTATATATTACTAGAGATTTAGCAACTCTGAAATTTAGGATTGAAACATTTAATCCAAGTGTTATCCTCTATGTAGTTGGAAGCGAGCAAGAACTAAACTTTAAGCAAATGTTCGCGCTTGCAAAGCTGGTTGGCTATTTGCCGCAAAACGTGGAGGCAAAACATATAGGTTTTGGACTAGTGCTAATCGGTGGAAAGAAGATGTCTACTAGGGGTGGTACTGTCATTGAACTGCAAGACCTTATCTATACGGCCATAAAAAAGTCAAGAGAAATATTGCTTCAGAAAAATCCAGAGATAAGCCCATCAGACTTAGATTATGTATCTAAAATTGTGGGGATTGGCGCAATCCTTTATAACGACCTGTCACAATCTAGGATAAAAAATATTTCTTTTGACTGGAAAAAGATGCTCGATATGGAAGGTGGCAGTGCAGTTTATCTGCAATATACCTATGCTCGCATTAATTCTATTCAAAAGAAATTGATAGATGTCTATGGAGATGTCGATTCGAATCAAGATAATGAGGACATCACATTTGCTAGTAATTCGGAATTTGATCTTGCGAAGAAATTAATGATTTTCCCTGAGATAATCCTACAAGCTCAGCGATCTGACTTCCCGCATTACGTTAGTAAATATCTAGAAGAACTGGCGCAACTGTTCAATAGCTTCTACAGTGAGGTTTCGATTCTAAAAACTGAGGAGAAGAAACTTCGCAAATCACGGACGCTTCTGATTAAAGACGTAGCTCTAGTAATTAAGAAAGGCCTGTTTCTATTTGGAATTGACGTACCAGAAAGAATGTAGGGGGTTGAACGAGATATACTCCTTGCCCGTGCTGGCCTCAAGATATGCAGGCCACGATCTCACACTAAACAGGTGAACGTATATGACCTATTATACCATCTCACGAATGGTCATAGACGCATCGAGAGAAGAATTAATTGAGATTTTTCGGTGGCTGCAGTTTCAAGGTGATATTGAGAGCAATCCGACCACCATTCTAATCGGCGGCTGGGCGGTATACAGCTACAACAAATGGCATGGATCTGTGGATATCGATCTCGTCACTAATAACAAAACCAGGCAAAAACTAATGTGGTACCTAAGGAATAAGCGCAAGTTTGTTCACCAACGGGATTCGCTCGCTCCCACCACGGTGGCAAAAATTATTCCTAACGGAAAGATTTTGATCGATTTCGGGTCGCGAGAAGATATCTGCAAGTTTGAAGGGAGAGACGAGCAATGTCCGTTCTCGCTCCTTGACGATCGTATTGAAGCGCGAGATATAGGAGCAGGTTTCCCTGTGATTGTGCCGGAACAAACTCTGCTTCTCATTTTCAAGCTCAAAGCGGCATGGGACCGGTCATTCAGGATACAAAAGGGATTATCAAGTAACGAGGAATTGGAGAAGAGTAAGCTGCGCAAGGATCGTGCTGATATTCTCGCACTCATTGACCCTGATGTCGTGGGTACCGAAATTGATATTCAGTATCTAGGTGAGCGGCTCCGTGAGTTCTCGTTCCTAGTAGAATTGCTGAAGGAGATCCCCGATTACTTAGATTCAATCAATATGTACCGTAGGATGAATCAAAATGAAGCCCGAGATTTTATTGAGAAGCTGCTCCTAAGGACTGGCATCTCATAGATGAAGATTCGCCAAATCGATAAAAATCTCAACTCACGATGATCTTGAGTAAAGTTCGCGAGGGGGAGGTTGGATTCTTCAGGAGAATCCGCAAATCCTTTTTATAACCTATAATCCCCACTCGTTTTTCGATCAAGGGGGCATTAACGTCTGCCCTATCCTCTCATTCAGGTTGACCTGGGCGCACGAGTAAGCACGTTCTGCGCGCGGATCCCTACCATTGGGATTCGTATTCGTCGCTTTTGGAGCTAACGCAAAATGCCCGCTCGGGCGGTGGAGGGTGGAGTATGCGGCTGAGCTGGAGGTCACCAGGGCTGCGGCTGAGGCGCTCGATGTCTTCGCGACTCTTTCCACGGCGTCGGGCACTGAGGCGATAAAGAGACGACCACGAAGATAGGCATCAGCCCAGGCACTTCGATGAGAGTATCGGTAAGCCATTTCGGCTACATACTGGACCTGGCGGCCAAGGGCACGTTCACTTGAATTGCAGGACGGGGCAAGCATCCATGACGGCGATCGCCTTCAAGGGAAGCGAGCAAAAGACGAAGGTGAGGGCGGTGTGTGCTTATTTATAGGGGGCTCGGCCCGCACTTCAGCAAGGTAGCAGTCCTGGGAGATCCCCTCGCCTAGGCCCATGTCGGCCAGCTCGTCATCACAACCTTGACAGTAGCCAAACATAATTCACCGCGGGACCAAGAGGCCACGCGGGGACGAGGGCGGCGCACGGCAGAGATCCGGGCTGTTCAGGAGCGCCACGTTCTCTCTGGAGGGTGATCTAGTGGAGGCTGGCCGGAGATTTACACAAGAGACGATCAAAGCCTTCGGACAGCATCCCACCTCCTGGTTGTCACAGTTCTTTACGCGAGGCTTTCGCATCTAGGCTGAAGCCTTTAATGATCATTCATAGATATCAACTGTTGGAATTTATCGGCGGCATCTTCTATGAGTTTTCCAACCTCTTCAATCTTTCTTGCGATGACATAATCCCATAAACCATAGTGTCCATCGGCATTTACAGCATTGACCCAGCGTCTCGCAGCATGCGTTTTGATCTCCACAAGATCATCATATCCCTTTGTTTCCAAGATCAAGGTGCAATTCGGGAGATCTTTTAGCCGAATGATAAAATCTGGCTCGTACTCATGGTCTTCTCCGTTATGCAGATAGGGAATGGCAAACCCTAATCCAGAGTTCTTTACGAAGGCAGCAACTCTTGGGTGCGTGTCAATCACATATGCGGCTGATTGCTCCCACTGCTTGGTGTCAGCGACAACGTAGTTTAAATGGGAATGAACTATCTCTCGAACTTCCCGGCTGCTCCAGAAATCAACCTCGGATGTTGAGCCTGAACCCCGGCTTTTTTCTGTCCTCGGGAGTTCCGGTGTTTCACCCTG
>Ga0116171_10006082_pt1 | contig 10486 bp, 8 predicted proteins | sample AD_JPNHW2_MetaG_FD_89798 | JGI IMG/M metagenome (GOLD analysis project Ga0116171, IMG submission 89798) | Active sludge microbial communities of municipal wastewater-treating anaerobic digesters from Japan - AD_JPNHW2_MetaG | ecosystem: Engineered > Bioreactor > Anaerobic > Digestate | place...
CTAGAAACGGATGACTATTCTGTCTTGTTCCCCTCTGAAACCTTCTCTCCCGGAGACATCCTCAGTGTCGATGGCATGAAGCTTGGCACGCATAACGGATTAATCCACTATACAATAGGTCAACGTCGCAACCTGGGACTAAGCGGCATGAGCGAGCCATATTACGTGGTCGAGATCGACGCGAAGGCGAACCGGATCATCGTCGGACCTCAGAACTATCTCTACAAAAAGGAACTTACCGCTGAGGGTATGAACTGGATCTCTGTTCCAGGTCTTGGCAAAGCAGCTAAACTCAGCGCCAAGATACGGCTTGGCCACGACGCGGCGGATTGCATGGTCTATCCTGAGTCCGAGACCTCAATAAGGCTGGTCTTTGATGAACCTCAGCTATCCATAACCCCGGGGCAGGTCGTTGCAATATATGATTCTGAGCTGCTTCTGGGGGGAGGAATAATCCAATGATCTATTATATCATCAAGGTTCTGACTTCCGCGTTATTGATCGTGTTGATCAGTGAGTTCTCCAAGCGCAGTAGCTTTCTTGGCTCTGTGCTCGCCTCCGTGCCTCTGGTATCCTTCATCGCCATCTTTTGGATCTACTTTGAGACCAAGGACGTGAAACGTATTGGCGCTCTTTCGACTGACATTTTCTGGCTGGTCATCCCCTCGCTGCTCTTCTTCGTGATCTTTCCGGCTTTGCTGAAGCGCTCAGTGAATTTTTACCTGGCTTTCGGCATCTCCACGCTGGTCATGATCGGAGGCTATTTCCTGTTGACCTTTCTGCTTAAACTGAAGTGAAGCTAAAGAAACTCAGTAATTTCCTTGCCCTCAAGCCAGCCATGCTCGGTGCTCTGAGCATGGTCATTCTGGTGGGCATGGGGGAAAAGATGGCTGAACGCTTTCTGCCGATCTATCTGATCGCCTTGGGCGGAACTCCGATCCTCATCGGTTTACTGAATGGGCTGGATAACCTGCTCAGCGCACTCTACAGCTTCCCCGGAGGCTGGCTTGCCGATCGTCTTGGTTATCGTAAAGCTCTGACCATCTTCAATCTCATGGCGATGTTCGGCTATCTCATCGTGGTGATCTTCCCTTCCTGGCAGGCAGTGCTGATCGGAGCGGTTTTCTTTATCTCGTGGACGGCAATATCTCTGCCTGCCACGATGACCCTGGTTTCCGCGGTCGTTCCGCCCAATAAACGCGCCATGGGCATCTCCATGAATTCCATTGTGAAGCGCATACCTATGTCCCTTGGTCCCATTCTTGGCGGGGCTTTAATCCTCCGCTACGGCAGGATACAGGGAGTTCGTTATGCCTTCGGAGTTGCTCTGATCCTCGCTTTCGTCGCACTCATTATCCAGCAGAAGTACATCACAGAAAAGCCGGTGGAACGAAAAGCCAAGTCCGGAGCCAAGCCCTGGAAGTTCTCGACGAATCTCTCTCACCTCCTGGTCTCCGATATCCTCGTCCGGTTCTGTGAACAGATTCCCTATGCGTTCGTGGTCGTCTGGGTCGTGGAGAATAATCACATCAACGAGCTGCAATTCGGCGTCCTGACCATGATCGAGATGGTGACGGCGATGCTCATGTATATCCCGGTCGCCTATCTGGCGGATAAAAGCACGAGGAAACCCTTCATCGCGATCACCTTTGCCAATTTTACCCTGTTCCCTCTGGTACTGCTGTTCAGCCGGTCGTTCCCGGCAATGGTCGTCGCCTTTATCATCAGGGGATTCAAGGAATTCGGCGAGCCTACCCGTAAGGCACTGATCATGGATCTTGCGCCTGAGGATGCCAAAGCTACAACGTTTGGCACATACTATCTGATCCGTGATGTGATCGTCTCCGTGGCTGCATTTGGGGGAGCTTTCCTCTGGCAAAGAAGCCCGGGATTGAACTTTATCACCGCCTCATGTTTTGGAGTTCTCGGAACTCTCTATTTTATCTACTTCGTGCGCGAAAGACCCATCAGTCAAGCCTGAGTAACCTCGTCTATACTCTAAATATCATGAAGTACTACTTCGTTCCACCAGACAGAACGATCTGAACAATCCTGCCTCTCCCCTATTGCATGACGCTACGCCTGTCGTATGCCTCCCGTACGCTGTCCGTACGATTACCGTACGAGTATTCGGAATGCGAATGGTCGTTATGCAGTATTCATTCATCATCCATATCTTAGGGCAAGGAGCGGCAAGAAAGCTGTTTCCGGATCAGGGATAAGAATTCGAGTGCTTTGTTCCAGAGTCTCTGAATATAAGATCGTGGGAAAAAAAGAGAGCCCTTTATCAGGGCTCTCTCGTTATATTGTTTGGTTTTGAACTACTTGATCAGTATTGCGCGGGCGGTGTACTGTCTGTCACCGGAGATCATCCGGAAGATGTACACGCCGGAATTGCATTCGACACCCTGGGCATTTCTGCCATCCCAAGCCAGAGAATACTCACCGGAAGCTCTGACACCTTCGTCAAAGCTACGGACCTGCTGTCCCCTGGAGTTGAAGATGGTGATCATAACAGATTGTTCATTGCTCACGGAGTATCTCAGCGTTGTCGAAGGGTTGAAGGGATTCGGATATACTGAATGGATACGCGTGACTACGGGTATGCCGGGGATTTCCCCGCTTCCGGGATCGGTGAGACTGACCATGACCGGCCCAAAGGTATCGTCCGTGCCGTCAAAATCTACACTCTGTAACCAATAATACCAGACACCGGGGACAACTTCGTCATCCTCAAATGTATAGTTGGTCTGGATCGAGGTATTTGTAGCTTCGATCATCGGACTGATGCGCAGGGCGTTGCTGAGATCATTCGTCTCATTGCGATAGACATAATAGCCGGCAAGATTGGTCTCAGACTGGCTGATCCATTGCAGGACTACAAAGTTGTTCGCGGTGATCGTCGAAGTAAAGGAACTCAATTCGACGGGAAGCGTAAGGTCACTGGCGGTGAAGAAAGCTCCGTTACCCAAAGTACCGTTCTGAGCAGTACCTGCCTGATCGTAGGCAGTAAGCCCGGACACTTCGTCATAAGGCCAGTATCCGACGAGACCGGCAGAGCTTGGTGAAACAGGAACCAGATAATTGGAGGCGATCTCCATGGGAGTTCTGATCGTGTTCCATACTCTAACTTCGTCGATCAAACCTGCAAAAGGAAGGTTGCTTGTGGGTCTGGATGGACGGATGGCACCAACTGTGAAAGTGGCAGGCCATGTTGTGGTTGTCCCGCTTGAATATGTTCCGATCGGGGAACCGTTTACATATACGACTGTTTGTCCGCCTTTGACAGCTGAGACTGCTATATGGTACCAGGTGTTAACCGTGAGACCGGCGCTAATTGTGAGATGAGTGGTATTTGTGGTCCAGGTGCGAACCAGGAGCTGAGTCCCAAGCAGAGTTACCCATAAAGGATAAGATCCACTGACATCTGATGATGAGAAGATCGTTCTTCCAAAAGTAGGGATATCTGGGGGTCCGGTGAGATTGGTGGGATAGATCCACCCCTCGACCGTGTATTGATTCGAAATACCTAAGGAACTGGTATATTGGACGTAAGAGTCAACTCCGTCAAATTGAACGGCGTTACCGGCAGCATAGACCATTGTCGCAAGAACTAAGAACATTACTGCCATAAGCAATCTTGTTTTCATATTTCCTCCTTTTCTTATTTCGACCTATGAAAACTCTATTTAATCTTACAAGTTTCTTGAAATCCGTGTACACCGATATGATAACCTGTTCGCCGATACTGTCAAGACATATTTTCGAGGTAAAGTAATTTGCAGGATTCTTATGCCTCTATCTTAATGATATATCGACTGTTACTAGTCTGAACACATTCATTTGGCTAATCTGATTTGCGGCAAATCGGCACAGAAAAATAAATCGCCGGCAGGGGGACGCCGGCGATTCGCAAGCGCATCGGGGAGATGCGCCTGATCCTGTACTTAATGGTAGCTTATGGTTGGTTAGTCTAAAGCTTTCAGAAATGAAGGTACGTCGGTCTTGAAGGCGTTTATCCTATTAGTATCCTCATTCCTGGGTTTATCTTCGTTATTCTGTCTGTTCGAGCCTGAGATCGCGGTGAGACGCCCCAGAATATCCTCGATGTCCTCATCAGATTTGTCTGGTACGGGTTTTGAATTCACTGTACCCGCCGGCTGAACGCTCTGCTGGGGACGAAAGTCGATCACGCGGTCGTTCTCAGTATTTCTCAGACCTGTCGCAATGAGGGTCACGGAAACCTTATCCACCATGTTGTCATCGATGATCCAGCCGGAAATGATATTTGCGGCTGAGCCGGTCTCATTGCTGATAACCTGGGATATTTCGGCATACTCGCTCATCTTGAGATCAAAGCCGGAAGTGACGTTGATCAGCATCGACTGGCAACCCGCAAGATTGACATCGGCAAGCAGAGGATTGTTGATCGCTGCTTTAGCCGCATTAACTGCCTTATTCTCGCCTTCGGCGATACCGGTTCCCATCAGAGCATAACCCATATTCTGTGTGATCGCCTTGACGTCTGCGAAGTCCACGTTGATATAACCGGTAAGATTTATAATATCAGAAACCGCTTTAGCAGCTTCAAAGAGGATGTTGTCCGCATGCTGGAAAGCTTCGATCAAAGACAGATCCGGATAGATGTCATTGAGTTTCTCGTTCGGAATGACGATCAGAGTATCCACGTATTCTTTAAGGTTTCTAATTCCTTCGGCAGCGTTGTCCTGACGTTTTTGCCCCTCAAATGAGAAAGGAGTCGTGACGATACCCAAGGTTAGAATTCCCATTTCACGGGCTATTTTGGCTAAGACAGGAGCTCCGCCTGTGCCAGTTCCGCCCCCCATTCCGGCAGCTATGAAAACCATGTCCGCGTCCTGAAGGTTGCTCTTGATCTCGTCCTTGGATTCTTCTGCTGCGCGGCTCCCCATTTCAGGGTTGGCTCCTGTGCCCAGTCCACGGGTGATCTTCTTGCCTAACTGAAGAGTCATCTTGGCTTGTGACTTCTGGATATCGCTTGAATCGGTATTGGCAGCGATGAATTCCACTCCGAAAAGATTGTTGTTGATCATGGTATTGATCGCGTTTCCACCGGCTCCGCCGATTCCTACGATCTTGATGTTGGTGCCTATCTTGGCAGGTTTTTCGTCAAATTCGATCATGGTTCCCCCATTTAGGTAAAGTCTTTTAGTAGTTTTTTCAGCTTGTCCAGGATCTTGACAGACTGAATATTAGGTAGATTGAAAGAGCCGGTCTTGGGTTCTTTCTCCAAATTAGAAGCGTAATATAGCAAGCCTACGACTGTTGCGTAAGCGGGATCATCAAGTTGGTTGACCAGGCCGAAGAGTCTGCTCGTATCCGGCGAGGCGATCTTGACATGGAGATTGAATGATTTCTCGACGATCTCACCAATGTTACGCAGATTTGCCGTACCACCGGTAAGAACTATCCCTGCCGTGACAAGCTCGGGCGTGTAATAATCCATGGCTTTGTTGTAGCAAAGGGAAAGCATCTCTTCCACACGATGCTGGATCACGTGACTGACAAGAGCGACTGACTTTCTCGTAGAAGCTCTGCCGCTGATGCCTTCGATCTCTATATCCTGGGATGGATCGACGCTGGTGGCGCAGGCAGAACCATAGTCCTGCTTGATCTGCTCTGCGCTCGAGAGGGTTGTCTTGAGGCCTATGGCGAGGTCTTCGGTTATATTCATACCTGCCATGGGAACCACGAGTATCCTTTCCAGGACACTGCGGTTGAACAGGGCGATATCACAGGTACCTCCGCCTATATCCATGAGAATGCAGCCCAGACGTTTCTCGTCATCGGACAAGACGGAATTGGCAATGGCTATGTGATTCAGAACGAAGTTCTCAGGGTCAATATGGTATCCCGAAAGTTCGATGCACTTACTCAGATTGCGAAGCGGTGTGACTTCCGCGAATACAGAACAAACACGCGCCAGAAGGACGAAACCATTCATGTTCAGAGGATTGAATATATCTTCATGCCCGTCGATGGCGTAGCTCTGCGGGATGCTGTGCAGGATCTTACAGCGGTCCAGACCCTTCTGGATCTTGACTATGTTCTTAGATTCCTCTATGACCTGCTCGAGATGCTCGCTGGTGATCTCTCCCGGTTCGTTCGAACTGATTGAGGGGATAGAGATCCTCCCATCGGCGATAGCGGTGCGAACGTGGTCGCCGCTGATATTTGTATAGATATTCTGCGCCTTGATATCCGCGACCGTTTCAGCATCAGTTATCGCTTTTCGGATGCATTCGCTGACCTTTTCAATATCACGAACGATGCCCCTTTCAATACCCTGAGAGGGAACAACGCTGATGCCTTTCACTTCGAGACGGTTATCTTTGTGCTGCTGGGCGATGATCACCCGGATGTTTTGGGAGCCAATGTCCAGAGCGGTGATAATATTCGATCTCATTGTGTATCTGCCTTTACCACGACTTGCTTGTTGTATCGCAAGTCGAGAAGTTTGTGGTTGCCGATATTACCGTTTTCCAGGACAAATATATAGCGTCTCAGTTGAGCTGAAAGATCCTCGTCTCCGGGGATTATACGCATTCCAGTATTGGCGTCTATCATGTAAATTGTGTTATCGACCACGTAGTATTCTGAAACACGGGGCAGGAAGTCTGAAGCTTCGTGACTCAGCCTTTTGTGAAAAGCAAGAACTTTGGTGAGTTCCTTACTTTTTAGTTTTATCCCGGGTTTGAGTTGTTTTGAACTGAAGAAAGTGCTCATCACGGGCAGATCTTCTGAATAAACTTTACCATAGCCTGTCAGCACGATAGCGTCCTCATCGACCGGAAAGAGGTCCCCTTCCATCGATTTGACGTATATAGCGCCCATTCTTTCGACAATGGCTATGCTCAGGGTGTGCATGAGCTTTTTCTTCACAATCACGCCTTTGACGCGGGAAAGACTCAGCACGTCTTTCTTGAGTTGCCTGGATGAAACGGCGATCAAATTCTGACCGAGGTACTTCTGGGTGATATGCTGGATCATGCTGTCGCTGACCGCGTGATTGCCGGAAACTTCAATATTCCTGACATCGAAGATGCTTAGAGATCGCAGGAGATAATAAACTCCACCGCCGATAAAGGTAAGCAAGACAAGAGCTAAGATAAAATAGGCATAATATCTGCTATGTCCTCTACGCTTACGATCTAACGAACTCATTCCTTTACCTTTTGTCATTTATATTAGTTATGAATCTACCATTAGTTTTTGCTAAAACTGCTTCATCACCATAAGGCACTAATATTTTTGGAGTTATGTATCTTGTCAACTCTTTTCTCTCAGTCTAGCCAATATTTCTTCGCCATACTGCCAGATGTTACCCGCGCCCATAGTGATCAGAATGTCTCCTTTCTCAATTCTGGAAAGGGTTTCAGGCACAATATCTGAGTTGTTTTCGAGGCAGATCAAATTGTGATGACCGGAGTTAATTGCCGCGTCTGCGATCATTGCTGAACTGACTCCGGGGATGGCTGTTTCTCTTGCAGGATAGATTGGAGCAAGAATGAGGAAGTCGCAGGAGAAGAAAGCTTTGGCGAATTCCGCAAAGAGGTCACGAGTTCTGGAATACAGGTGTGGCTGGAACAGAACAACTATACGCCGCTGAGTACTATCTTTGAATCCTTCCAGGGTCGCGATGATCTCAGTAGGGTGGTGCGCGTAGTCATCATAGACGGTGATACCCTTAGCTTCGCCTTTCAGTTCAAATCGACGATATACTCCGCTGTATTCAGCAAGCCCGTCACGGATAGCTTTGAAGGGAATGTCGAGCTCCAAGCCAATTCCAACAGCCTGTAACGCATTCAAGATATTGTGTTTACCTGTCACTTTCATGGATATACGTCCCAGTTTGTAGCCCTTGTAGGCAACATCGAACGAGGCGGCAAAATCTTTCATCTCAAGATTGAATGCCTGGATATCTGCCTGCCTGGAGAATCCATAAGTGAGGATTTTCTTGTTGATGTTGGGAAGTATGCTTTGCACTCCAGGATCCTCCAGACAAGCTATGACTGAACCAAAGAAAGGAACCTTGTTGGCATATTCGACGAACGCGCCTTTGATATCGTCCAGATTCCGATAACAATCCAGATGATCGGTATCGATATTCGTGATCCCCGCTATACAGGGCGTGAGAGAGAGGAAAGAATGATCATATTCATCTGCTTCTACGACGATGTATTTACCTGAGCCCATAACGTTGTTCGAACCAAAGTTCCGAACCTTACCGCCCACGAAGATCGTTGGATCGAGTCCCGCAGCCTCCAGAACCATCCCCGCCATAGAGGTGGTAGTGGTCTTGCCATGCGTGCCGGAGATCCCAATACTAAAGCTCATCCGGGTAATCTCAGCCAGCATCTCGGCTCTGCGGATCACAGGTATTTTAAGATGTTTGGCAGCCTGGATCTCAGGATTCTCATCCTTAACCGCGGATGATTTGACGACCACATCCACATCTTTGACGTAGTTCGGATCATGACCTTCAATGATCGGAATCCCGATCGACTCAAGGTGATTGGTCACCTCGGACTTTTTCATATCCGATCCACTGATCTCGAGCCCCTGATTATGCAAAAATTCGGCGATACCGGACATGCCGATGCCGCCGATTCCGATAAAATGTATCTTTTTAGTTCGTCCCAGCATTTTGATCACTCCTTTCCGGAAATGTCTTTGATGATGTAGTTTGTGATATTGGCCGCCACGTTTTCGAGCGGGATGCTTTCCAGTTTTTCCTTATAGACCGAATAGGAGGATCTCATCGAAGTGATGCATTCGAGCAAGCTCTCCCCCGTCAGTTTGGACTGTTCCAGGAGTTTGGCTACTCCCTTGCGCTCCTGCTCCAGGGCGTTGTAATACTGATGATTCTCAGCGGCAGTCGGCAAGGGAATCAGGATCGCGGGAAGCTTCGCGCCTTGCAATTCGGCAATCGTCATCGCTCCGGCACGTGTCACCGCCAGCCAGGCATAGTTCATGATCGCGGGGAGTTCATCTGAGAAACCAAAGATATAGACTCCCTTCTGACCATTGTATTTGTTCAGATAGTATTCAGAATGAGTCTTTCCTGTTTGCCAGATCAGTTCGAAACCCTGTTCCAACATCCCGTTGATGGCGGAATCCACAGCCTCGTTCAAAGCTTTTGAACCCTGTGAACCTCCTGTGACGAAGATCGCCTGCTTTGATTCGCTCAGACCATACTTCTTAGCGTCCCAAACGCTGTCCGTACGGAAATCGCTTCGGAGCGGGATCCATGTGTTTATCGTACGGGCGGCGTTCAGGTGGCGTTCGGTATCCCTAAAGGCGACGAAGATGCCTTTCATGTACCTGGCCAGGAGACGGGTCGTCAGTCCGGGATAGCTGTTCCCGTCCCAGAAATAGAGAGGTCGCTTCAGCAAGATCGCCGCGAGAGCTATCGGGCCGGAGACGAAGCCACCGGTGCAGATAACCGCGTCCGGCTTGATCCTACGAAGGAAACTCATACAGCTGAAGAAGCTTTTGGAGAATAATACGGGGAAATTCAGATGCTTGAGCGTGAGTTTGCGGTAGAGTTTCTGGACGTTGATCGCCAGGAAGGGATAGCCTTCTTTTGGGATCAGGCGGGATTCCATGCTGTCCCTATTCCCGATAAAGGAGACTTCGTGACCACCCTTGCGGAGTTCCTCCGCGATCGCCACCAGGGGATAGATATGCCCGCCGGTTCCACCGCCGCCAAGCACGAATCTCATACATATCTCCGTTTGGCGCTGATATTGAGAATAACGCCAACTCCTGCGGAATCCATGAGGAGAGCGCTGCCACCGTAACTGACGAAGGGAAGAGTATTACCCGTCGGCGGAAGGATAGATATTGACACTCCGATATTGACCAGAGCATTGAAGAAGATATTCATCGCGACGCCGGCGCAGAGTAGCCTAAGGTAAAGATTCTCCTGCTTGTTGGCGATCTGGAAACTTCGGAAGAACAACAGACAATGTAAAAGTAAAACGACCAGAGCTCCGAAGAAGCCGAATTCCTCGCCGATAATTGTAAAAATATAGTCAGTTCTGGCTTCAGGTAAATAGTAGTGCTTTGCCCGCCCCCTGGAAATGCCTGTCCCGAATAGATTTCCTCGTGATAATGCTGTCAGGCTTTCCTTGACCTGATATTCATCCGCTGGATCGACCTTGGTGCTGTCAGAACGGAAGAGCAGGCTGTATTTCTTATAAATCTGAATACGTGTGGAACGATATTCTGCACCCTGAGTCAGGATGATCACAGCTCCTAATATACCCACAAGCACGATCATGATAACGAGCCGCTTCTTCAAGCCTGCGTAGGTCAACATACCCAGAAGAGTCAAACCGGAAATGATCAATGTGCTGAGGTGTCTTTCCAGGATGATCAAGCCGAACACTGCTCCGGTAACGACGATCAGGGGTAGATACTCCGTAAAGAGGAGCTTATTATC
>Ga0116171_10006086_pt1 | contig 10481 bp, 16 predicted proteins | sample AD_JPNHW2_MetaG_FD_89798 | JGI IMG/M metagenome (GOLD analysis project Ga0116171, IMG submission 89798) | Active sludge microbial communities of municipal wastewater-treating anaerobic digesters from Japan - AD_JPNHW2_MetaG | ecosystem: Engineered > Bioreactor > Anaerobic > Digestate | place...
GAGGAAATAGCTATAGTTGACTTCCTTGAGAAAATAGTTCCCACCTCAAAGAGAATTGAACTTCTTATGGAGAGCCGGCTCCAGAGCAACATGGTGAGCCTTATAGCTCCGAAAGAAAAGGAAAGTAAATCATTGTTTAAATGGAATAATAACTTCTCGTGGAGTTATATATCCGATACAACAGACTCCATGAAACAGCTTGTAAAGCAGGCTGGGGGAAATGTTGAGGGTGTTCTTCGCTTCTCTATTCAGTGGAACGATGATCGTGGCAAAAACCAGAACGACTATGATGCACATTGTATAGAACCTAAAGGATTTCGTATTTACTACATGAACAGGGGTAGACCAAGCCCTACTACTGGTGGAAATCTTGATGTAGATATACGTTATCCTGGTGATAAAATTGCAGTTGAGAATATTACCTGGCAAAGTCTTGATAAAATGGCTGAGGGTATGTATGAATTTAAGGTTCATAATTACTCACATAATGGTGGAACAAATGGCTTTGACGCTGAAATTGAGTTTGATGGTCAAATCCACTCGTTCTCATACCACAAGGATCTTAAGCAAAGTGAATTCGTGACAGTGGCTAAGGTGGAATATAAAAAGTCTACTGGTTTCCGTATTGTATCCTCCCTTGAAGCAAGCATGTCAACCAAGGACATCTGGGGTATAACCACAAATAAATGGGTTGATGTAGAGACTCTTATGTTCAGTCCTAACTACTGGGATGAGCAAAAAGGAACTGGCAACAGACATTATTTATTCATGCTGAATGGCTGCATTAATGCAACTAACCCAAGAGGATTCTACAACGAATTTCTTAATGAAGAGCTTGTTAAGCACAAAAGGGTATTCGAAGCCCTGGGAGCTAAAACAAGAGTTGATGACAGCGCTGTGCAGCTGTCAGGATTAGGTTTCTCTGATACCCAGAGGAACAGCGTGTACGCAAGAGTAGAAGGTTCTTTTACCCGCATACTTAAAATAAATTTCTAAAGACGGAGAAACGCATGTACAAAAATGCAGCTAGACTTAAATTAAGATTCGAGACACCAAAAGGAATGCTTTCCGCAGAGGATCTTTGGGACCTTACACTTCCCCAGCTTAATGAGCTGGCTAAGAAGCTCAACAAAAGAATCAAAGAATTCGGTGAGGATGATTTCCTCAAAGTTAAGAATGATGAAGAGAAGATCGTTAAGCTCCAGTTTGACATTGTTCTTGATATCCTTAAAACAAAGCAGGAAGATATCGAAGCAGCTGTTGCAAGGAAGCTTAAGATGGAACAGAAGCAGAAGCTTATGGCTGCTCTTGATGCAAAAAGAGATGCAGACATCGGAGCTATGACGGTAGAAGAGATTCAGGCAAAATTGAATGAGCTGGGCGACTAGCTCTAAAGTTAATAACACAGTAAGGGGGCCCTTGGTGGCCCCTTTTTAATTGGAGATAATCATGACAACTAAAGTTTTCTGTAAAAATTGTAAGCATAAATATAGAGTTATATATGAAGCTGGAGAGAGATGTATCGCTGTAGCTGAGATAAAATATCATCCCGTGCACGGTGAACAATATATCCACCCCAAGTGTTGCGATAAGAATGCAAACTTTAATTGTCCTGATTATAAAGAGCCTGGGGTTTTTGATGGTGTAAGTGGTATCATGTTGTCCATGGTTGGATTTTTAATAGTAGTATTCTTTATTGGGTTTGTACTCTATAAATTAACTATGGTGGGATAATCATGGCTATTCCTTTTACGCCACATATACCAATAATAGTACCAAGACCATATAACCCTGATTATAAGCCTGATGATAACCAAGAAACTCATACACACAGTTCTAAAGGTATATGCAGCGGGTCTGAAGAATATACCTTTTGTGATAAAATGGCTCTTAGTACTACCATTACGGTATTTATAGTAATGTTCTTAGTTATAGCGTGGATGTTGCCATAAGCACAGGTGAAAACTCCATGTGGGTTCAAGTCCCACCTTAGTCTAACTTTAATTTAAAGGAGAATTTTATGCAGAGTATAAGAATTGGCGTTGGGTTAATGTTGGTGGCTTTGGTTTTATCTGTGATAGTAGTTTTGGCTACTGGCAATAAATCAGAATCTAAAAAGTCTTATGAAGAAGACTCCTACCAAAAAAATAACAGGGTTCAAATTGAGATTGCCCTGGAAGAGTGTAAAGCAAAACTTGATTCAGCTGGATCTACAAGAACTAAGCCCACATCAAGCTATGGTCCGAAGTATATGTTAACTTACCAGTATCCCTGGGATTTAACAGCAGTACCTTCTGATGTTTTAGAACCAGGTGGTGTTTTCGTGGCTGAAAAATATTTATTTAATTACTGTATGGGAAACCATGCTTGCTTATGTCTAGAAGATACTTATAATGAGTGCTTTAGTGACTGCGAAAAGGCTGGGTTTAATGACTCTGGATGCATTCAAGACTGCAGCAGGGTTCAGGAAGACTATCTTAGCACACCAGAAGGTGAGCGAGTTAGATCCCAATGCTATTAAAACATGGAGTAATTATGAAAGAATTCAAGCGATATAGGGTCCTAATAAACAGCTATCAGGAAGGTAAGGCCATTGAGTTTGGCTGGAATTGGATGGCGTTTATTTTTGGAACACCTTATTCAATATATAAACGCAACTGGGAGTCGGTTGTTAACTTCTGCATTATATATATCAGCAGCAGTCTTGGAATTTTGCTAGCTGGATTGAAGCCTGATACTATTAGCCTGTTGATACAGTACATACTGATTTCTAATTTAAGTACAGGATTTAGGTTCAGTTCTGATATGTTAGAAACTTTACTCAATACTGGGTGGAGTGCCTCAGAAAATGTATGGGAAGCTTCATGTGAGGGAAGTGCGATAACTAAGTGCTCTGTGTACTGGAATGCAGTGCATAGACTTAATAATGATCCATTTATAACCTTCATGGCTGGAATAAGATTACCTGAAGATAAACAATGATATGGCTGGAGGCCAACAACGATGGGCAATAAAAGAATGAAACAACTGAATGGAACTAACCTTGTTAACCTCAAAGTAATAGTTCGTCATAAGACAAACATAATTGAAAAGGCTGAGAAGCTTAGGAATAAGCCTCAGCACTGCAGCGGGTGTAATTCTACTAATCTTGTAAGAATAGCTAACTCAACTTCCAACTATGGAAGACCTGCTATTAAGTGTAAGGACTGTGGGCATTCACGGGACGTTCCAAATAAGGAGAGGTGGTAAACATGAAATATTACGGGTAAGCTTACGGTAAGGGTTCTCTTAAGTACAAGAGGGAGATAATATTGGTAGATAGGTCCCATGATGAATCAAATAAAGCCATAGGAGTATCTGCTAAAAAATTTGAAAGCATATTTCATGGTGAGCATGACTATGGGGTTATTATCGAAATATTTGGCAATTACATTTGCCTGGGTTGGTTCATAAGCGAATGTGGGGTGCGGTAATGAGTAAACTTAAAATAACAACAAATTCAACTGGTATAAGTATGTCAGTCTTGGCCACTATTTTCATTGTCCTTAAGCTTACGAATAACATCAGTTGGTCATGGTGGTATGTTCTAATGCCTATATGGCTGCCTATGCTAGGCACCGTTGTGGTGGTGTTAGTGGCAGCTGGGCTTGCTATTTATGTGGAATGGGATAAGATGAAGACTAACGAGAGGGCTATTAACCGGAAGCGGTAGTGTGCTAGATATGTACCTAATAAGGAGGGGTGGTGAAATGATAGTATTCGATAAAGGTGTTAAACCCATAAAAGCCTGGGTTAAGAATAAGTGGGATATTGAGCCGGGAGCTATGACCCAGGCTCTTAACTTATCACAGCTACCATTTCTGCATAAACATGTGGCTCTGATGCCAGACGTGCATCAGGGTTATGGCATGCCAATTGGGGGTGTTATAGCTACTGATGGAGTTGTTATACCCAATGCAGTGGGGGTGGATATTGGTTGTGGTATGCTGGCTTGTAAAACTAGTTTTACTAATATCAGTGTTGAGAATCTTAGGAGTATTAAACAAAAAATACAGGCTACAATACCTACTGGTTTTAAGCACAGATCCAATGATCATGATCTATACTTGCAAGTGTATAAAGAGGAATTTGAATCAGATCTAAGAATCGGGTTACTTCCCGTAGTGAGACCGGAAATTGAAAGCAACAATGCAATCAATCAAATAGGTACTTTGGGTAGTGGTAATCATTTCATAGAAATACAGAAGGGTAGTGATGGATTTATATGGATCATGATTCACTCTGGTTCTAGGAATCTGGGTAAAAAAGTAGCCGAGTATTACAATAAGATGGCTGTAAGTATAAATGAAAAATGGTATTCATCTGTACCAAAAGCATTTGACTTGGCCTTTATACCCTATGATGACAGAAATGAAAGTCTCTATAGTTGCTACATGTCTGAAATGATGATGTGTCTCAAGTTTGCGGCTATAAATAGAAGAGCTATGCTTAGAGATATAGAAAGAGCTATGGACTGCCCTGACGCTATGTTCAGCGAACCTATTGAGTCTTTACATAATTACGCCAGAATGGAAAACCACTTTGGGAAAAACGTCATGGTACACCGTAAAGGTGCCACCTCTGCTAAAGCTGGTGAGATAGGCATCATTCCTGGAAGTATGGGTACAGCGTCCTATGTTGTTGAGGGACTTGGTAACCCAGACTCTTTTATGAGCTGCTCACATGGCGCTGGAAGGATTATGGGGCGCAACGAAGCTAAGAGGAGTCTTAATCTAGCTAATGAAATTGATATCCTTGATAAGCAGGGAATATTACATGACATTGTAGATGCCTCTGGACTTGATGAAGCATCTGGTGCTTACAAGAGCATAGCTGATGTTATGGACAACCAGAAAGATCTGGTTAAGATATTGGTTGAACTTAAGCCACTGGCTGTGGTAAAGGGGTAACAGTAACATGATTCACATTCAAAAACTAAGGATAGTAGCTATAGATCTTGATTCTGGTGCTAAGGTCCTTAAAAAGGATTTCGAGTTTGATTGCTCTCATATTAACCTCCTTGTGGGGGATCAGGGTTGTGGTAAAAGCACGCTACTTAGAATGCTTCAGAAAAATAGCAAGGGTCTGCAACTTACACTTGCAGACCATGTTCTTAAGTGTGGTGTTAGTTCCTATTACTTTGATAGTGAAAAGGACAATCCACGTGTTAAAGATCCTGAGATGTATACAACACCTTCTGGAGAAGACATTGGCATAGGCGTAGGTGGGGCAATAGGTAGCAGGTTTAGATCTCATGGTGAGATAATGCAGTCTATGATATTGACTCCTATATCTAAAGCTAAGGATTGTGTGGTTATCCTGGATGAACCTGAATCAGGATTATCTATAACTAATCAGTTCAAATTGATTAAGGTTATCAACGCAGCTGTTAAAAGAGGGTGCCAGTTCTTCATAGCGACACACTGCTATCCTTTGATAGAGGCTAACAATGTGGTGTCGTTGGAGCACTGGGATGTGATGACAGGTGGGGAGTTTATAAAGAAGGTTAGTTCTAAATAAAACTTATTACTAGGGTAACCTATGTAGGAGGAATTTATGGTAGATGTTTTGCTTTTTAGTTTCATTATGTTAAATATCGGCGCAATGATATCCCTTGTTGTGCAGGCCTCGTTCAGTGTAAATGGTGAGGATATATTCAAACCTAACCATCCTGTTAGGTTGGGTTATAGCTGGATTAATAATACTCTTAAAAAATTAAGGGAATGGAATTCAATACCAGGCAGACTAATGTTTGTTATAAGCTATCTTATACAATACCTTGTTTGTGCCATATACACATGGGTAGTAGCCTCTGTATTTCCCTACTATTACTTGGTTAAGCTAATGCGGTGTTGTTTTAGATGGCTAATTTATGGAACTTGGGCATTTGAGTGGAAACTTAAAAAGAGCTCCAAAGTTGAGCTATCATGTGAGGACTGCTATTATTATAAAGATGGAAAGTGTCATTCACAACCCAGCCCACAATGTTATAGTGTTGAGAATATGCCTAAAAATTAAAGTAAGCTGAAGGAGGTTATCTTGAGCACACCACAGCACATGAAATAGCGCACGTCATGGACATAAGATCTGACATTTTACCGATGCCACTTAAACCCACAAGGAGGGGTGATATTAAAACTGAGAATGGGGCTGAGCTATTTGCTATCTACGCCTTCTGTAAGAATAGTGTTATGTACATGAGTCCAGCTTTGGACTCCTATACCAGAAAATATGGGTATAGTAAAATTATGGATATTATTACTGATTTTGTAGTGGATCAAAATAAAATAGATTGTTGGAGTATAACATGATAAAGAAAAAAGAACGGGTAGTCTGGCTAGTCAGAGCCTATTCCAATAAGGAGAAAACACATATATATTCAGAAATAAAGGTAAAGGCTACTCACAGGGAAAAAGTCAAAATCTTTCTGGATAATATGTCCGATAAGGATAAAGTCAAGTACAATTGGAACCCAGTCAATAAGACATGGGTTACCATTGGAAGACAGTGGAAACATATATAGGGCTCCGGCCCTTTTTTTCTCAAAAATTACAGCTAGCTGTCCTAGCTATAATATTAATGTAGAAAAATATAGTATATACAGAGGGTGTTAACATGAGTCTTTTTGATCAGATTGATGACATTGAACTTAGTAAGCTGTCGTCACTTTTAAACAACTTCATGCCTTATGATTGGTTTGAGCATTCAGTTAATCCTATTGAGGATATCCTTCCTATGCTGCTTAATCATGGTGGAGATGGGGTTAAGATGCTCTTTGATTCACCTCCTGAATCAAATGTTAAAGTAATAGAGACTCCTAATGGTAAAATAATCATGGGGTCTATGAAGAAGAAACATTCTGCTATTATGTCAGGCGGAGATGATATAAGCGATATTATACCATCTATACTTAGACAGCATATGTCAGAGTGTGGTTCACCTTTTGCTTATGCTAATAAGTTCCCAATTAATACTCCTATGGAAGCCCTTATATCTTTACTGTATGCGGCTGGACAGAAAGGGGATATGGGCAGTGATACATTTGATTCAGTTGTTAAACCTAGAATATCTGATGTGCTTGGTGAAGATACCGTTAACAAGGTTATGGCGTTTCTAAGTAAATTGGAAAACGGATCAGAAGAGATAGTTGATGAGAACCTTAAGAAGAAAATAACTATAACTGTAGATGATTTCTCTGATGCTTCTAAGAAAGCCCAGACAGCTGAAGTTATTGACGCTGAAGTAGAAGACAAGCCCGTTGCTAAAGAAGCAGCTATGAAGTATATCTATACAAGTAATATGTATAGAATAAATAAGCACAATAAGATGCTTAAGAAAGCTGGTCAGGTTCAGACATCTTTATATAAACTCTCTGAAATGCTCCAGCCTTTTAGACATCTTAATAGAATGCAGAACTTCATTAATATGCTTAAGAACGCCATGCTCGTAGACCAGATGTTTACTATAGCTTCTGCTAATATTCAGAAAGATCTTATTGAGAAACTAAGTACAGTATTTAAGAATGTGGACGACGGTTCTAATGATGACTTCATAAAGGAACTTATTTATAATACAGATATTCCTAGTGATACAGGTGAGATAATTTATGTTGACGCTATAAACAACAGCTACGATGAAGCTACCAAGAAATATACGTTTGAGAAGATAAAGGCTCCAGTCGATGTAGAGAAGATGAATAACCTTTCCTATGAAGAAGCAGAGAAAGCATTAACTGGTTCGGTAGCTAATGAAATATTTGATGATGCGCATACCAAAGTTGACCTTACCAAGTTTAAAGACTTCATGGAAGGCATTCAGAAACTTAATTCTAATGATGAAGAGAAACAGGAAATAATTGAGCGCATCGTAGAACCCATATTACTTATGTTTAGCCCTGATAATGAAGTTATGGATAACATAGGTGTTCCATCAGAAGAGGTCTAAAAATGCCAGAGGGGGATATTAAATATAATCAGTTAGTTAAGGTTGTCGAAAGTTGGAAAGCTAAGGACTTCCTGTTACCTATAGAACAGATATCTAAAGATTTATTTACTGTGTATACTTATGAAGAGTTGCAGGACTTAGAGTTTGAATACTTGGCTTCTCAAGTAGCTAAGGTTCTAGGGTTCTCGGAAAGTGATAAGTATGTTAAGGTGCTAGATGAGAACTTCTTCCCTAAGTTAGATTGCATATTGGCATTACTTAAGAACCCTTATGAGCTTCTTGATGATGTTATTGCTTTCGTTAATACAATATTGGTGTGTAATGATGCTCCTATATGTGGTGAAGACATAGTCCTAGTTCCCACTCATTTCATAGAGCGTGGATTATATGCCATCAATAAGATACTCCCGAAAGATATGGAACTTCATGATGTATACTGGAGCTCCAATATACAGCACTACATATTTACTTGCTTCAGTGCTGATAGCTGCTACATGCTGCCAAAGATGATACAGCACTTGGAAGATGATATGTTTAACTCGGTACTCAAGTCAGATGAAATACGTAAAGATATGAAACTTCAGAATGCTAGACTTAGAGAGTTGGCTCATGGCATAGTGCAAGAGATAAAGACTGATACTGATGAAGTTGTTACTGCTATGGATAAAGAAAGTCAGGAAAATATAATTAATAACTTCATAGATGTTATTAATAGTAATGACAATATGTCTGAACCAGATAAGTTAGCTATGATGAAGTATATTAAAAATTATGTGTATAAGAGATTCTATAGACAGCTTACACCTAAAATGGATGAATTTGAATAAGGAGCTTACCATGACCCCAATGACAAAGATTGTAACCATAGTTGCAGCAGTAATTATATTGGCACTTGGAACTACTGCCACTATATTCTTTTTTATGTTTAAAGCAGAAGCAAAGAAGTTCACTGAAGCTAGTGAGAAGATAGTAACTCTTGAAAAAGACGTTAAAATGCTTCAGGATACTAACAAGATGAAGGACGAGCAGCTGGCTATTAAGGATGATCTGGCTGATGCTACTTATGATGCACAAGAAGCTATCAAGGCTCTTGAGATGGAAAGCCGTAAGAAACAGGCAACTATTAATAATTTAATAGAGAAAATAAGGGACAAGGAAGCTAGCGGTGAATATGATTATACTAAATGCCCGGACACCACTGATGTAATAGATACTATTAACTTTATAACTAAGAAGAGACACTTAAATGAAGAAACTAATAAGTAGTATTATAATAGCAGCATCTTTTTTTATATTATCATGTGCTACACCTGAGACTAAATATGTATACTTGCCTAACTATGTTGCCCCTAATAAAATATCTGCACCTGAGATTCTCCAGTTTCAGAAAATGGATAGAAACAGGCACTTACTACATTCATACAATGTAAATATTCTCACAATTATGTTAAAAGAATATGAGGACTATATAAACGCCCTCGAAATAATTGTGGCTAAGTATGAATCACAAATCGACCTTATTAGATCTAAGGCTGATGAAGCTAAGCAGATCGAGAAGGACGCAAAGGCTAAAGAAGAATCAAAATAATCTTGACAATCTAAAGTAAGTTCCATATAATCATTTTGTTATTAATTTAGCCTAGGAGGCGAAAGATGAAGTTAACTAAAGAACATTTGAAGAAACTGGGTTTAGCTCTTAAAGGGGCTGCTGGAAAAGAAAGTTGGGCAGAGATATCAGAAGCTCTGTATAAGATTCCTGGAGTATCAGAAGCTATAAAGTACATTAATGTTAAGATCCATGGCAGAGATCCCAAAGATGACATGCTTAGGTGCATGTTGATGTGCGATGCTCTGGATTACTTAGTTGGTTGTGAGGATGAAGATTTTCTTAAACGGGGGTTTGTTGATGAAAAGAGCATCAGCGACGTACTAGACATGATTAAAAACATGGAGAGAAAGTATGATCCAACTTCTCCACTTAAGGTTAGCATGGCTGGAATAACCTTGTCTAAATGCAAAGAATACCTTTCTGATATGCGTAATACAGTAGCTGATCCATTTATAATATGTGCCATGATCCACTGCGAAGCAGTTGATCCTGAGAAGTGGCCAAAAATTTATAATGAGCTAGTAGTATCAGTTGCTGTTAGCCGTATAGCTAAAGAACTCCTTAAGTCTGGGGCTAAAGACACCAAAGAGGAAATCAAGGTTGACCCGGATGGTATCATAAGGCAGATAGTTCATAAGAATGCAAAACTGGTTGCCATGTTTGTCAACACAGAAAATTTAATGGATTATCTTGCTAGTGAACTCCCCAAGGGATTCAGGTTTACAGAAGACACACTGGATAAAATATCTTTAGCTCTTGATAACTTGGGCCTTGAGGCTAAGCTTCAGGAGAAGAAGCCTGCTCCAAAGGAATCTAAGTGCAAACAGAATTTTGATCATAATGAAGATCGCTGTGGTGCTGTGGCTCTCGGATTCAAAATGGTTGATCC
>Ga0116171_10006087_pt1 | contig 10480 bp, 4 predicted proteins | sample AD_JPNHW2_MetaG_FD_89798 | JGI IMG/M metagenome (GOLD analysis project Ga0116171, IMG submission 89798) | Active sludge microbial communities of municipal wastewater-treating anaerobic digesters from Japan - AD_JPNHW2_MetaG | ecosystem: Engineered > Bioreactor > Anaerobic > Digestate | place...
TCAAGCTTTATAGCGCCATGTACCCCCCGAAATCTTATTCCCACCTGACATCTCGTGCCGTTCACTTTGCAAGCTTTTATCACCAGTAGCCCACTATTATTAATGATATTAAAGCCGGGTGGGACCCAGATTTTGGGGGGTGTCAAGCTTTATGGCGGGCTCTTTTGGGATGCGCGGAGGCAGCGGCGGCAAAGCCCTGATTGGGGGAGGATCAGCTTGGCGAGGTCTCCCGCCGGAGGCCGGCGAGGTAGTCGCGCGTCGCTTCATCCATCTCCGCGTCCGTGAAATCGGCAGAACCCACTCCCCTGGCCGTCGTGAGGTTCCGGACACGCAGAAGATTGGCTCCCCTGAGGTTGGCGTTGGTGAGATCCGCGCCAGCGAAATCGGCCTCGTGAAGGGCGGCACGAGAGAGATCCGCTCCCTGCAGATTGGCATGGCGGAAAATCGCGCCGGCCGGATTGGCGCCATGGAGGTTGGCACCGCGAAGGTCCGCGCCGGTTAAATCCGCTTTCCAGAGATGGGCATCGCGAAGGTCGGCGCCGGCGAGATTGGCACCGGTCAGGTTAGCAAAACCGAGGAACGCCCTGGCGAGCGAGGCCCCCTGCAGGTCCGCGCCGTAAAGATCGGCCATGCCGAGGGCGGCGCTGGCGAGTTCGGCACCGGGCAGACTGGCGTCGTGCAGATCGCTCTTGATGAGATGGGCCGCATCGCCGCTGTCATGGCTCCGGCGCTCCCGAACCCACCCGGCATGGCGGGCGAGGATCTGGTCGAGAGGCAAGCCGTTGATCAGAATCTCGTGGGATGGACGCGTACCTCCTCCTGTGCTATGGGTTCGCTGCGGTGCTGTACGTACCAGCCGCTGCGGCGTTCCGCCCGGCCTGGGGCCTGCACTTTTAATATAACGAAATATTCGATAAAATCAACCTGAATAGGAACACACCCGCCCGCGCTACCGCCCTTCCTTCAGGATCCCGACTTTATCGGCAGTCGATTTTCCTCTTGCTTATTGCCGGATTTTGCGATATACTTAATTACAATCCTCCACCTCTTCTACCGCGTAACGGAGTCCACCATGGCTATATCAGATCCTGTCGTCCTCGTCACCGGGGATGTGATGGTCGATCATCACCTCTATGGCGGCGACCGCCCGGAGCCGCATGCCGCCGCCAAAACCGGCACCCGGGAGTTCATCGCCGACGGCGGAGCCGGCTTGCTCTTCCATCTCCTCGCTGAACTCAGCAGGACCACGCGCGCAAGCGCCGCTCCCCTAGGTACCTTTACGCCCCGTTTCGGATTGAGCGCCGAGATCTTCCAACATCTTCCTGAGGCCATGCACGGCTATGCCCTCTGGAAACCCTTTCCTGCCGACAAGGAGCACAAGGTGTGGCGCATCGCCGAGCCCCTGGGCTACGGCAGTGCCTGCAGCGGCACCTTTTCCTATGCTGAGCACGTTGTGGAGGTGCCGGGCATCCCCAAAGTGGTGGTCATCGACGACGGTGGACTGGGGTTCAGACAAGCCATGCAGCAAGCCGCCTGGCCCGGCACCCTCCGCAAGGAGCCTGCCTCCGGACTGGACTGGGCGGTGCTCAAGATGTCGAGTCCGCTTGGACAGGGCGATCTCTGGCGCTGTCTCAGCAAGGACTTTCGGCAAAAACTGGTGGTCGTGGTGTCGATCAGCGACATCCGCAAGGAATCGGTCAAAGTGAGCAAGGGGATCTCCTGGGAGCGCACTGTGCTCGACCTGGCTGAGGAGCTTTGCGGCAACGCGGCCGTCAGCGGACTGCTGGCCTGCCGCCACCTCGTCGTCCATTTCGGCATGGAGGGGGCGCTGCACGTCGACATCAAGGGCGAGAACAAAAGCTTCGAGCTGATCTACGATCCCGAGCATCTCGAACGGGAATGGAATGCCTTCGGTTCCGGTGAAGGCTTCGGCTACAAGGCCTGCCTCACCGCCGGAATCGTCAGCCAGCTGCTGCATCCCGATTCGCCGGAGCGGATCCAGGACGGCATTCGCGCCGGCCTCTCCGCCATGCGCACCATGCATCTCAAAGGGCACGGCCCGGCCGGGTGCGAAACGCCGCACTTCCCGTTTGACCTGGTGGCGCGGGATATCCTCCAGCCGGCCCATGGCTATGCCAAAATCCGGCTGCCGGAAATCGAGAAGACTACAGCGGCTGAACGCCGAAACTGGACCATCCTCACCACAATCCTTGAAAAAATGCAGAAAAATCCGCGCCCCCTTTACGGCATCGGCCGGCGCGTGGCGGTGACCGGCCCCAAAGCCCTGGCGCAAATTCCCTGCATCCGCTTCGGCAATCTCTTCACCGCTGACCGGAACGAGATCGAGGGACTACGCAACATCCGCCTGCTCATCGAACAATACGAGCATCAAGACAAGGGCAAAAAGCCGCTCTGCCTCGCCGTCTTCGGGCCTCCGGGAGCCGGGAAGAGTTTTGGCATTTGCGAGATTGCCCGGGGGATCCTCGGCAAGGAGGTTCCCATTCTCGAGTTCAACCTCTCGCAATTCAAGCGGCCGGAGGATCTGATCGGCGCATTTCATCAGGTCCGCGACAAGGTCCTGCTCGGCACTACCCCCGTGGTATTCTGGGATGAATTCGACTCGGATGAATACAAGTGGCTGCAATACTTCCTGGTTCCGATGCAGGATGGCAAATTTCTCGAAGGGCAGATCACCCATCCGGTCGGCAAGAGCATCTTTATCTTCGCCGGCGGCACCAGCTATGACATGGAAAATTTCGGTCCTGCTGAAACGGACCTCGCCCGGTGGGCCGACTTTAAGCTGAAAAAGGGGCCGGACTTTAAAAGCCGGCTCGGCGGGTATCTGAATGTTCTCGGCCCCAACCGCCGCCAGCGCTTCGATCCGGTCGCGGGCGTTTGGGCCGACGATCCGCAGGACATTTGTTTCCCGGTGCGGCGGGCCCTGCTGCTGCGGAGCATGCTCCGGCTGAACGAGAACGAACGGCTGGCCATCGACCATGGGGTATTATCCGCCCTGATCGAGATCGACCGGTATCGTCATGGCGCCCGGTCGCTCGAAAAGATCCTGCTTCAGCTGAAAAAACCGGGGAGTGCGGCCATCCATCGCTCCGACCTCCCCGCGGATGAATCTCTGGCCATGCAGGTCGATGTGGCGAATTTCACCGCCATTTACAACCGCAACCTGAAATTCCAGACCCGGGCCGACGAACTGGCGCCCTTCGTCCATGATTTTTATCGCAAACTGGGCAAAAAGGAAAAATGGCTCCGGCCGGAGATGGACCGGCCATATAACGAATTGGCGGAAAATTATCAGGAGGATAACCGTGCCGCCGCCGCGCGGATCCCCGAGGTGCTCGATCTCGTCGGCCTCCTGGTTGTGCCGTCGGATCAAGCTCATGAACACGTGCAGCCGGCGATCCGGGCGATCATCGCGGCGAACATGGAACTCCTGGCGGAGGCCGAGCACAATGAATGGCAGGCCTTCAAACTCCGCAATGGCTGGACATTTGGGGTGCCCCGGGATGAAGAGCACCACATCCATGACCTGCTGAAACCCTACCATGAACTGAGCGAGCGGGCCAGGGAGAAGGACCGCAACGCGGTACGGCACTATCCTGAAATTCTCAAAAAGGCCGGGTACGGCATCGTGGCCACTCCTGAGGCGGCCGCCGCGGCTCAGCCAGCCGGCCGCTAGACGTGGATCCCGGACGGCTTGAAGCATCACTGATCCATGCCTGCGCTGCACGTCCGGCATATCAACCCGGAGGGTGTCGATCCCCGGGTAACCGGGATCGGCATCAGGCAGAGCCTGCAGGAGAACCCTGGTTTTTAAGCTGTTGATTTTCATGCTTGATAATTGATCGGGGATCCATATGCCCTCCGCCCAGCTCTGGCATTCCCGCCCCATTTTCATTACCTCCACGTTTCGCGATATGCATGCCGAGCGCGACTACCTGCGCACTGTGGTCTTTCCCGAGCTTGAGGAGCGGCTCAAGGAGCGACGCCATCGCCTTGAACCCATAGATCTGCGCTGGGGTGTGGAATCCGTCAGCATTGACGAGGAGCACGCCAAGGAGCTGCTGGTCCTCAAGGTCTGCCTCGCTGAAATCGAGCGCAGCCGTCCTTTCCTCATCGCCCTGATCGGCGACCGCTATGGCTGGATTCCACCGCAGGAACGCCTTGCTGCCGCCGCCTCTGAAGCCGGATTCAAAGGCGATCTGCGCGATAAAAGCATTACTTCGCTGGAAATTGAATTTGGCATTCTCGACAAGCCCGGCGGCCCCCGCCGCAGCCGCTTCTATTTTCGCCAGTCCCTGCCCTACAACGCGATGCCGCCGGAAATTGCAGCTATTTTCAGCGACCTGCATAATCCAGGCGGAGAGGCGTCGCACCTGCGCCTGCAAGCTCTCAAGGAACATATCCGCCAGGACCCACGATTTCAAGGCCGCGTGCGCGACTACCAGGCCGGCTGGGATATCCGAGCCGGGAAGGTCATCGGGCTGGAAATGTGGGGACGGCAGGTGCTCGAGGATCTCTGGACCGATCTCGAGGAGGACACCCGTCCCTTTCTTCATGCCCCCGCGCCTTCCTGGCAGGAACAGGAACGATGGGCCCTGGAGGAGTTTGTCCAGGACCGCAGCCGCGGATTCGCCGGCCGCAGCGAGATCACCGCGGAGATACTCCATTACGCTCTCGCGCCGGATGCTGCGGATGAGCCCTGGGGGCTGTGCCTGACCGGCGAATCCGGCTCAGGCAAGAGTGCGCTTTTCAGCCACCTCTTTCAGCTCCTGCAGGAGCAGGATGTGCTGCTCCTGGCTAACGCCGCCGGCATCAACCCACGTTCGGCCGAGGTGGATGCCGTTCTGTGGCGCTGGGTCGAAGAGCTGGCCCGCTTTCTCGGCGAAGCCTCTCCTCTGCCGGACAAGCCGAAGCCGGATGAACTGCAGGAGCAGTTTGCCCGGCTTCTCGGCCGCGCCGGCAGCCGCATCCGCGTCGTGGTGCTTCTCGATGCGCTCAACCAGCTGGAGCTGACGCCGCGCGCCCGTCAGTTCACCTGGCTCCCCAAACTCTGGCCGGCCAATGTCCGCCTGATCACTACCACCCTGCCGGGCGTTGAAGGCAATATCCTCTCTGGCCGTCCGGGTGTCCTGCTCAAAACCCTGACACCATTGCAGACGCCGGAAGCTCGGGAAATCATCGCTTATATTTGCGGCCGTTATCACCGCACCGTCTCCCCTGAAGTCACACACGTGCTGCTCGAGAAGCAGGAGGATTCCGGCAAACAGGCCTGCGGCAATCCTCTGTGGCTGGAGCTGGCCATTGAAGAACTCAATCTGCTGGATGCCGATGATTTCAGCCGCGCCGAAAAAGAGTATTCCGGCAGCAGTGAAGAACGGCTGCACCGGCTGCTACTGGATACGGTCACGCAAATGCCGGGCGATGTCACGGGAATCTACGACTGGATGCTGGCACGCAATGAAAAGATACATGGCGCCTCCTGGAGCAGGGCTTTGGCCGTGCTCATCGCCCTGGGCCGCAGCGGCTGGCGCGAAACGGATCTGCGTGCATTGCTGCCGCAGTTCAGCGGCGAACCGTGGGATGATCTGCGCTTCGCCGTGCTGCGCCGCAGCTTCCGCGCCCATCTCGTGCGGCGCGGCAGCCTGGGACAGTATGACTTTTTCCACCAGCAGATGCGCCAGGCCGTCGCGCGGCGATATCCGGGGGATACGGACCAGCAGAATGAATGGCATGACCAAATCGCCACCTTCCTGGCCACCCTGCCTGCCACGGATCCCCTGAGGCAGAGTGAGGGCATGTATCACCTCATCGCCGCAGACAACCTCGCCGCAGCAGCATTCCAGTATGCCGGAGAGGAGGATTCGGCCCTGCTCGAAGGCGACACCCGCGCCCTGGCCGGTTCTATTCTGCAGGGTATGCACCGGAGCCCCAATCCAGGACTGGAATGGGTGCTGCGTTTGCTCGATGCGCCCGGGTTGACGCCTGAGCAGAAAGGCCGGCTATGCCAAAGATTCGTTTTGGAGCTGAATGCGGCCATAGCAAGTCAAAGCAATCTGGCGACGCAGATGGCCCTGCTGCAGCCGGTCCAGGCTGTACTGAGAGGATTAGCCGCGGCTGATCCCGCCGACAACGCCTTGCAGAGTGCTCTCGCTGCCAGCTTGAACGAAACTGCTTTCATCCTGCGCGATCAGGGCGACAGCGCGGCCGCGCAAGCCGCTTATCAGCAAGCGCTCGCTATCAGACAGCGCCTGGCCGCTGCCGATCCGGACAATGTTATGTGGCAGCACGGCCTGGCGGTCTCACTGGACGGATTGGGCGATGTGCGGCGTCTGCAGAACGATCATACTGCGGCATTGGCCGACTATCAAGAGGCCCTCGCCATCGCTGCAAGATTGGCCGAAGCGCATCCCGAGAATCCGGAGTGGCAGCACGATCTGGCAGTAAGCCATAGTAAAACAGGCGACATGCTTCGCGTCCAGGGCGATCCCGGCGCTGCATTACAGGCCTTTCTGAATGCACACGCTTTGTTCGAAAAGTTGGCAAAGGCCGATCCTGACAATTTCTCCCGCCATCACGCCCTTGCTGTCAGCTCGGATAAATTGGGCGAGCTGTACCGCGACCGGGGGGATCTCGCTGCTGCGCTCGCTGCCTATCAGCAAGCGCTGTCCATCAGAGAAAAACTGACAGCAAATGATCCCGCTTGTGCAGAGTGGCAGCATGACCTTTCGGTCAGCTATTATCAAATGGGCAACGTGCTCAGTGCCCAGGGTGACCTTGCCGCTGCCCACTCCAGTTACCAGAATGCCATCGCACCTGCGGCGAAATTGGCAGAAGCGGACCCCGCCAACAGCGAATGGCAGCACAGCCTCTCGGTGATTTATGAAAAACTGGGCGACCTATACACGGCCAGAGGCGAGCTGGACAATGCCCTGAGCGCCTGCCAAATCTCCTTTACCGCTGCCGAAAAGCTGGCTCAGACTGATCCCGGCAACGCGGAGTGGCAGTTCGGCCTGGCGACCAGCTACGAAAAACTGGGCTATATCTGTGCTGCTCAGGACTATCTTCAGGATGCGCTGGCATGTTACCAAAATTCACTCGCGATCATGGAAAATTTGGCAGCGGCGGATCCCGGTAGCCGCCCCTGGCAGCACGCTCTTGCCGGCGCGCATGCCAACGTCGGGAGTATATTGCATCAGCTGGGTCAGCCGGAAGAGGCGCTGAGATGTCTGATACAATCGCAAACCATCATGGAAAAGTTGACGGCCTCCGACCCGGACAACAGCCTCTGGCAGCGGGACCTCTCGGTGAGTCTGGAAAAGCTGGGCGATGCCTACAGCGCCCAGGGGAATCTCGCCGCCGCCCTTGCCACCTATCAAAAACTGCATGCGATCAGGGCAGAGTTAGCCGCGGCTGATCCTGGGGATAGTTCCCTGCAGCGTGACCTCTCCCTCAGTTTTGGCAGGCTTGGCGATGTCGCCCTCGGCCGGGGCGATCTCCCTGCAGCACTCGCAGCGTTCCAAAATATGCTCGCCATCGCGGAAAGACTGGCGGCTGGCGATCCCGCCAACAGCACCTGGCAGCGGGATCTGGTGGTCTCCTATAACCGGCTGGCCTATATGGCTAAAAAAAGCTATTCCGGAGAGGAGACCCTCTATCTGCAGAAATGCCTGGCGGTTTTACGACACATGCGCGACAGTACTATGTACATCGATTCATCGCTGACCGGGCTGATGGAACAACTGGAGAATCGTTTGGGCAAATAGCACAATGATTCGATAAAAATGCGGACAGCACTTGCCAGGTTTGTCTTTTCAGGCATTGTACCCGGCCACTTCATTCAGCAAGTCCGCTTCGCACTCACTTCAATTTTGGAGGGAGCCTTCCTGGCCATGAGCAAGACTTCTTGTCAATCAGCGCGCCCAAGCGAATCCCAGGCTGGCCGCCATTACAGCCGGTTGTTCGTCCTGCTGCCGGCGATGGGGCTCCTGGTCAACATGCTGCTTCTGTCCTCGGCTACGGGACAGAGTGTGGCGGGTGCCATTACTCATCCAGGGTTGGCGGCCTCCGGGATGGCCGTCTATGAGAAGGGTAACAAGCTATGTGTTTTTGACGATCGCACCAATCACCTGCTGATCTTTGATGGCGCTTCACTCTCCCTCGATAAGGAGATTATCTTTCAGGATTATATCAGCGATCCCTTTTCCTGCATTGGTTTGGTGGTCGATGAGAAAGAGGGCCGGCTTTATGCCTGCCTCGGACATGAAAATTGGCCACAGAAATGGGCAATGGTCGCAATTGTTGATCTTGTCAATGATTCGCCTCCGCTTGAAATCGCGATAAATGGACTGCTGCCTCAGTCCGCCGTCGGGATCGCTTTAGATCCTGAAACAAAAAAAATATTTTTGTGGGGCTTCCATACGGAAGTTTTTGTGCTCGATCTCACCACAAATCTGGTCACCAGGATCAATATGAGTGCAACCCATCTGGCCTTGAATCCCGTGACGCATGAGGTTTTTATCGCGGCCGGAACAGATATCTGGATACTGAATGGCAGCACGCTGCAGCTCTCTTTCGGAATAAAGGCAACCGGAACCCAGGTCTATGATATGGTTGTAAACTATATAGAAAATAGGCTTTACTTGATCACAGTCGCTCCCTTCATAACCTCGATCTATGATCGAGATGATGGCAGCATGAAACAACTCGACGACCTGAACGATTCCATGAGCCTCTTTTTCAGTCCGGGGAGCAATCACGTATATACCAGCGCTGAAATAGCCTGCAGGTCCACCGTGATCGACGGCAAAACCGACCAGTGGTATTATCTTCCCATGGAAGGTGGAGCACCAGCAATGGGATTCCGTCATTCCACCCAACATGCCTATTTTGTCAGCACCCATTTTATTGCCATCTTTGATGAGACCACCCAAATGATGGAGAAAATGGCGTTCAACCATCCCCATGCGGAGATGAGGAGCGGGGAACAGCTCATCGCGGTTAATCAGACGACCGGACAGATCTTCGTTTCCAGCGTCTCCCTCTATGACCCTCCCGACGAAAATCCCGTCTGGGTTCTCCAGGATCTGGAGATGATGACACGCCCTAATATACTTCTGGGCGGGCGAGATATTGCCGTTTTGGATCCGGAGGACAACGGGATCTTGAATTTATGGGGCGTTTTAGCGGGAACGGGCTTCGGCTTCAGGACGGAAGGCGGTACCTGCCGCCCGGATGGCGGCAGAGCCTATTTCGCAAGACGAGGATCATACGGAGCGGCGCAGATCTCCGTGCATGCGGGATGCGGGGCCGCGGATGTCAATTGGATGAGCGCCGGGGATTTTGAGGCCATCGTCGGCTCGCATGATATGCAGGGCCTGGATCCGATAACACCTGTATCGTCACTGGATGGCCGTTTGCTCTATGTGACCTGCTCATCCACCAACCGGGTCCGGATTCTCGATGTCGCTGTGGATTCAAACCTTCAGGTTCTCAATGAGATCGCCGTGGGAAAAACACCCTGGGGAGCAGCGCTGACACCGGACGGCACCCGGTTATATGTCACCAACAAAGGCAGCAATACAGTGTCGGTGATCGATGCATTAACCCAAACCGTTGTCAGTACGGTTCCCGTTGGCTCCCAACCATGGGGGCTGGCCATTAATCCGAGCCAATCCTTCGCGTATGCAGCAAACTCCGGATCAGGGACGGTCTCCGTTATCGATTTATCAACAAACCAGGTTTCAGCCGCGATCACAGTGGGCTCCAACCCCCATTGGATTTCCTTTTCACCGGACGGAAAACTTGCCTGCATCACCAACAATGCGAGCGGATCGGTCTCGGTCATCGACGCAGGAAATCATCAGGTGATCCAGACCATCAGCGCCGGTCCGCATCCGGAAGGACTCGGATTTTACCCGGATGGAAGCAGAGTCTATGTCGCGACGGATTCCGGCGTGAGTGTCATCCCTCTAGCCGATTACAGAGTGGATTCATTTGCGGAATATGATGCACCCTATTATACCATTACCATTCCCGATCCCGCCGCACGTTTTGCCGGGCGCTTGACCGATCAGAAAGGCTTGCCGGTTGTTAATGCTCTGGTTCGGGCCATGCAAGACGGAGTGGAAAAGGGCCGGGCGACACCGAACACAGCGGGCGATTTTTGCATTACCTCTCTGCAAAGCGGCCAATATGATCTTGAGTTGAGCGGTCCAGGCTTTCCCGGAGAGTACGTGCAGGCTCAAACGGTAAATGCCGGGCAAACCAGGATCATCCATTTCAACGGGCCGACAGGAATGAAAGCCCGAGGAGCATCCCCTGAGCAATTCAGTTTAAGCCAGAACTATCCCAATCCATTTAACTCATCCACCCTGATCAGCTATGCTCTGCCCCAGGAAGCGCAGGTCAGGCTGGCGATCTTCGATGCACTGGGCCGTTTGGTGGTCACTCTATTGGACGAAAA
>Ga0116171_10006088_pt1 | contig 10480 bp, 9 predicted proteins | sample AD_JPNHW2_MetaG_FD_89798 | JGI IMG/M metagenome (GOLD analysis project Ga0116171, IMG submission 89798) | Active sludge microbial communities of municipal wastewater-treating anaerobic digesters from Japan - AD_JPNHW2_MetaG | ecosystem: Engineered > Bioreactor > Anaerobic > Digestate | place...
CCAATCCAAACAATTTTACATTAACTTGAGTAGCAGCCGGCACACCTGTTATTGTCATAGTATCAATGACTTTATGAATCGAATCAATTTTATAAATCATTGTTTTATCCAAACAACATGCATATAAATAGGTGCCGTCACTTACCGTTCCTGTAGGTTTAGAACATAGCGGGTCTATGGTATCGGTAAATTGCACTTCCCATGTTTGATTTACTTTTTGGATTAATTCTTTTTGTACATTGCTTTTTTGTACTTGCTTTCCTTTAAGATCTGAAATTTGTGAAAAAACTGTTGTTGTCATAAACAATACTGACAAACAAAACAATACTACTTTTTTCATGCGAATATTTTTTAAAATTAATATTAATGATATTGATGAGCAAATATAATAAAAAAAACAATGATATTTGCCATTTTATAAATAAAATTTTTATTACCTTATCATCATTGTCCGATACAACATAAAAGACTCCTTGTTTCGTCCGACTGACAGATTCATATATTATAAATAGAAAAACGCAGGGATCCTTCAAAAAGAAAATAGTAATATAAAATAGAATTAGTTGCAAATTTCAAACAAACCATACGGAACGCCTGCTTCGTGCAGTAATTCTTCCATGCGTTTCTTTTGGGTGTGTGTTATAAAAACTTGTCCGAAATCTCTATCGGCAACCATAGCCGTTAGTTTCTCTACACGTGTATCGTCAAGTTTATCAAAAACATCATCAAGTAATAACAAAGGTTTTACTCGTTTTATTTGTTTTAAATAACTATAGTGTGCTAATTTCAAAGAGATTAAGAATGTTTTTTGTTGCCCTTGTGATGAAAATTTCTTTACCGGATATTGATGCATCACAAACGAAAAATCGTCTTTATGGATGCCAACCGTTGAATACTGTACTTGAAAATCTTTTCGTTCCGCTTCTTTTATAAGTTGACTGAGTGAATTGTGATGTAATTGGCTTTCATATTCAATGGCAACTTCTTCCTGCTTTGAAGATAATTGATTGAAAAATAGATTAAAAACAGGGATAAACTCATTGACAAAGAGTTTTCGTTTTTGATAAATTTCTTCCCCCAAAAGAATCAATTTTTCGTTCCAAATACTCATCGCATCGGCATCATAGAACGACTTTTCGGCAAATTGTTTTAACAATACATTTCGTTGTAAAAGAACTTTATTGTATTGAATCAGATTATCAAGATACATTTTATCGTATTGCGAAATAACGCTATCAAAATATTTTCTCCGTAATTCACTTCCGCCGTTTATATAATCGCTATCGTAAGGCGATATCATTACCGAGGGAAACAATCCAATGTGATCCGATAAACGGGTGTATTCTTTTTGATTTAGTTTAAATATTTTCTTATAATCTCGCTTTTGAATACAACTCACTTTTTGAATTCCTTGTCCATCTTCGATTTCAAAGGTGCCGTGAACGGCAAAAAAATCGGCAGTATGGTATATATTCGATTGGTCCAATCCATTGAAGTAGCTTTTACACATAGACAAATAATGTATAGCATCCAATAAATTGGTTTTCCCAACGCCATTTAACCCTACAATACCATTAATTCCGGCAGAAAAGGTATAATCGACGTCGGTATAATTTTTAAAATTAATGAGTTGAATCGATTTAAGATACATTTTTATTTCTTCTTACCTCCAAAAATGGTAACATTTATGTATCTTTTCGGATTGGCTTTAATATCTTTGATTAATTCATCCAAATTTAAAATGGTTTTATCCAAATTTTGATACAAGGTATCATTAGTGGTTAATTGACCCAACGTTCCTTTTCCGTTTTCAACATTCGTTAACATTGCTTCTAATTGTTTTAAGCCGTTTGAAAGTTCGTCCAAGGTTTTAGGTATATCGGCATTTTTAAGTGATCCTGAAAATAGATTGACATTATTTATTATGCTATCAATTTTTGAATCATTATGTTTAAGTGTATTGGTAAGATGTTGAACATCGGCAATAATATTTTCAATTTCTCCGGAATGAATAATGGAATCCAAACGAGTGGTTGTAGCATTGATATTACTTAATGAAGCCTGTAAATCTCCATTTTGCATTAAATTTTTCAATGAAATAATTACCGTATCTAAATTTGATTTAATATTATCAACGCCCGATAATAAACTGGGCTTAAGATACCCGACAATAGTATCTCCATCATTAAAATAAGTAGTGGCTTTTCCGAGCATACATTCCAATTGCATAGCTCCCACAATTCCGGGAGCAATAATTTGAATTTTGGTATCGGTGGGTAGTTGTATTTTTTTATTTATAGTAAAAGCAACAATAACTTTTTCGTTTGACGCTCCGAATAGAGAAACTTTTTCTACAATACCAATAGTTACTCCATTGATATTCACTGTATTTGCAGGCATAAGACCGGCAGCTTGATCAAAAACCCCATAATAGGTATATTGTTTTTTAAAAATATTTTTTCCTTTCAAAAAAGTAATTCCCCAAATAAGTAAACTCAAACTGATGATAGCTAAGACGGCTATTTTAATTTCCTGTGTTTTAAATATTTTTTTTGACACTCTGTTAATTTTTTAAATATTTTTTTGCTTCATTAATAGTAATTTTTTCTCCGTTTTTATATGCCACCATAAAGGCATCGGTAAACCCCTTTTGTTTAACTTTTTCCAATAAAGCGGCAGCCCCTTCGTAAGTAGTTTCCTCACCGGTGGTATAACAATAATAACTACCGGACTTCAACGACTGTATTTTTTCCAAACCTTTAAAAACGGGGTCATCCGGTTTTTTATTATCTGCTAAGCAAGAAATTTGTATTCTAAAAATAATTCCACTTTCCTTCGTTTCCGATTGGATAGATTGTTTTCCTTCTGTTTTTTCAGTAGAAAGCGTATCAAATTCTATTAGTTTATTATGTTCAATACTAACTCCGTTTTGTTCTTTGACTAATTGTGTAAATGCGTGAAAAATAGATTTACTAATCTCATTCTGCCCTCTATCGGAAGATAAATAAGCCTCTTCGCTAGGATAACTTAAAAAGCCTGTTTCAACCAAAACACTTGGCATAGTAGTACGCCAAAGCACTAAAAATCCGGCTTGTTTAACCCCCCTATCCATCAGTTTAGTATTGTTTTTTAATTGCGTTTGAATCATGGAAGCAAATTTAATACTTTGATTAAGAAAGGCATTTTGCCATAAGTCAAAAATAATATAAGCATCTATTGAGTTGGGATCAAAACCTTCGTAATTTTCTTTATAATTCGATTCCAATAATATGGAAGCATTTTCTTTCTGAGCTACAGCTAAATTTATTTCATTTTTAGATGTACTCATTACAAAAGTTTCGGTTCCATAACTACTGGCATTAGGAGCAGAATTGCAATGTATAGAGATAAATAAATCCGCATGATTTTCGTTAGCAATTTGTGTTCGTCTTTTTAATTCAACAAAGACATCGGTTTTACGAGTATAAATTACTTTAATATCTTTGAAATTATCTTCTATCAATTTACCAAGTTTCAAGGCTATTTTCAGGTTAACATCTTTTTCATATACATTTGATTTCCCGACTGCTCCCGGATCATGCCCGCCATGTCCGGCATCAACAACCACCACTTTTATAGGAGATGATTGTATTTGTATCGGTATTAATATAAAAACCAACAATAAAACAGTGCTTACTATCGTTATTTGGTGTGCAATTTTCATACTGATTTAAATTGATTTTTTTTTTTTATTTTTTCGCTTAATTAAAGACAAACTCTATGTTGTATTTTTATATTTTTGTAGCCTTAATTTTTTTACAAAAGTATAAAATTTTTTTATATAAAATTCAATTTAATAAAATTGTATAACAATCTTTTAAAAAAACATATACCTATTCTGCTTGTTTTGCAAAGTATCCTGTTTTCAGGATTATATTGTGAAACGATGGCTCAAGAAAGAGATAGTGTTTCTCTTTCGACGACTCAAAATCGGCTTTCTTTGTCGTCGAAACCCCATACAAATATAGATTCTACCTCATCCATTGTATCGAATGATAGCACCATTAAGAAGGATTCCGTTCATCAAAATGATACTCTTTTATTAATTTCTAAAGATGCCATCACTTCAGCGGTTGACTACTATGCCAAAGATTCGATTACCTTTGATATCAAAGGCAAAAAAGCCTATTTACATCATCTCGTTGATGTAAAATATGACGATATTATACTGACAGCTAACTATATGGAAATCGATTTCGATCAAAATGAATTATATGCACGAGGCACAAAAGATAGTGCCGATATATTACAAGGAAATCCGATTTTTAAACAAAACAAAACCGAATTCAAATCACACGAAATAAAATACAACTTTAACACCAAAAAAGGATTAGTAACCAATGTAATTACGCAAGAATCGGATGGTTTTCTTCACGGACAACTAGTTAAAAAATTAGACGATAGCACCAATTATGTTTATAAGGGTTCTTTCACCACTTGCAATTTGGAGCATCCACATTATGGCTTTAACTTTCAAAAAGCTAAAGTAATAGCCAACGATAAAATTGTAACCGGACCTATTCAACTTCAAATTGCCGACATACCGACTCCTTTAGTAGCTCCTTTCGCATTAATTCCCAATCAAAAAGGATATAAAAACGGGATTCTGATTCCTGCTTACGGCGAATCGGCTGAATTAGGTTTTTATTTTAAAGGAATGGGCGTATATTTTGCTTTCCACGATAAAATGGATATTGCTTTAACTGCCGATATTTATACACGGGGATCATACACCATCAATGCCAAATCAAATTATATTAAACGTTATAAATATTCAGGTTTTCTAGATGCATCTTACAGCTTCACGCGTTCAGGCGAACCAACGACTTCTTCGTATTCAACTTCAAATGACTTTAAAATCAATTGGAAACATAATCAAGATGCAAAAGCTCATCCTCGAAATCGCTTTTCAGCAGATGTTAACTTTATAACCAGTAATTATAACAATCGAAATATTGTTGATGTTAGCGATTATGTAAATACTAATTTTACTTCTGCTATCAGTTTTTCAACTTCTTGGCGAAACAATTATTCTTTAGGTATTAATGCCGATCTTTCGCAAAATATTCAAACTAAAATCATGCAATTAACATTGCCCAATATTAATTTTAATATCAGTCAGTTTTATCCCTTCCGTCGACGAAATGTAGTAGGGAAACTTCGTTGGTATGAAAATATATCCATGTCTTACAACACCATTCTGACAAACAATATAAGTTTATGCGATACGATTAACTTATCCAAACAAATTCCTAAAAACATGAAATATGGCATATCTCAGGCAATCCCAATTTCAAGCACCATCAAGATTTTTAAATATATAGATTGGAATAACACGGTTACTTTAAACGAATATTGGCAATTTAGAGGAGCCCTCCGCAGTTGGAGTCAAGACACTAGCGGTCATTCCATAATAACAAAAGATACTATTTATCGTTTTTTTGCCGTCCACAATGTAACTTATAGTTCTACCTTAAAAACAACTTTATATGGTATGTACAGCATGAAAAAAGGAAAAGTGAAAGCTTTCCGCCATGAATTTGTTCCGGCTTTGTCGTTTACTTATAGACCGGCAATAAATAAAAACTATTTCAAGTCATATTATGATTCTATTGAAAAAGAAAAAGTTGTTTATTCTCCTACCGAAGGATTTTTATACGGCACACCCTTAGAAAAACAATCAGCCACTTTAAGTCTTTCCTTTAGTAATAAATTGGAGATGAAAGTTTCCAATAAAAAAGATACGGTCAGTGGTACTAAGAAAGTAACTTTAATCGAAAATTTAACAATCGGTTCAAATTATATTTTAACAGCCGATTCCATGCGTTGGCAACCTTTAACCATTACAGGCAGAACAACTATTTTAAAAACGATTGTATTGAATTTCGGTGTCGGGTTTGATCCCTATATTATTGGCAATAACGGTTCAAGAGTTGATACGTTTGAATTAGATATCAACAATCGCTTATTCCGTTTATCAAACACTTCTTTTGCAGTTTCACTAAGCTATTCTATTAATGATCAAACATTTAAAAAGAAAGAGAATAAAGGTGGGTTCTCATCTTTAGGCAAATGGAATGTAAATGTAAGTTATACTTTTAATTACAATCTTACCGATAATTATAATTATTATAAACTTATTAAACCGGATTCAAACAAATATAATCAACTAATGACCAATACCATCAATCTATCTGGAAGCTTTCAACTTACCGAAAAATGGCGACTTGCATTTACTAGCGGATATGATTTTATAAATAAAAGTATATCCGTTTCCTCCTTTGAAATTTACAGAGATTTGCATTGTTGGGAAATGGGATTTAAATGGCGACCATTCGGGAGTTATCGCGGATTTGAATTTTCAATCAATGTAAAATCGGCTATGTTAAAAGATTTAAAATATGATGTAACCAAAGATTATCGAGATTATTAATACGGTTTGAAATAAATATTTCAATAAACCGTTACATAAAAACATATAATATGTATTTTTATAAATGAACAAAATTTCTTTATTAAAATTCGGGCAGATAAATGTAAACAATATGCGTCTAAATCTTTTAGAATTAATACTTCAAGATATAGGTGAATACCTACTTTTAATGAAGCGTGTCTTTGCAATACCCGAAAACAAACGCTATTTCCGAAAACAAATTGTTGATGAAATCAATTCATTATGCATTGATTCTCTATTAATTGTATCAGTAATATCCATTTTTATGGGTGCTGTAATAACCATTCAAACCAATTTACAAGTCGAAAATCCTTTGCTCCCTTCATGGACCATCGGGTTTGTTGTTCGTCAATCGGTTGTTTTGGAATTTGCTCCAACTATTATCAGTGTTTTTTTAGCCGGAAAAATTGGTTCCCGCATTGCTTCTGAAATTGGCACTATGAAAGTTACCGAACAAGTTGATGCTTTGGAAACGATGGGAATAAATTCCGCTTCACACTTAATTTTTCCAAAAATCATTGGATGTAGCTTAATAAATCCATTATTAATCGTAATAAGTATTTTTCTCGGCTTATTTGGCGGTTGGTGTGCCTGTGAATTCTTAGGCACCATTCCTTCATCACAATATATTGAAGGCATTCGTTCTTGGTTTGTATTACGAGACATTTTCTATGCGTTAATAAAAACATTTTTCTTTGCTTTTCTGATGTCATCCATTTCCGGCTTTTGGGGCTATAAAACAACCGGAGGAGCTCTAGAAGTCGGAAAGACAAGTACACAAGCTGTTGTAAACAGTAGCTTTTTAATTTTATTATTTGACCTTATATTAACTCAAATATTTCTTGGCTAAACATGGTTAAAATTGAACATTTATATAAATTTTTCAATGAAAAAGAAGTCTTACATGACATTTCCTGTGAGTTTGAACCTGGTAAAACCAATTTAATTATCGGGCAAAGCGGTTCCGGAAAAACAGTTTTAATGAAGTGTCTGATAGGATTATATGAGGCAGAAAAGGGCAGAATTTTATACGATCATCGCGATTTTATTAAAATGTCGAAAAAAGAAAAGAAAATAATACGTCAAGAAATGGGAGTTCTTTTTCAAGGAGGAGCTTTATTCGATTCTATGACCGTTAAAGAAAATGTAATGTTTCCTTTAATCATGCTTTCCGATCTGAACGATGCCGAAAAAAATGATAGAGTGAACTTTTGTTTGGAAAGAGTAAAATTACAAGACACTCATCATTTTTACCCATCTCAAATTAGCGGGGGAATGAAAAAACGCGTTGCCATCGCTCGTTCAATTGCATTAAACCCCAAATATCTTTTTTGCGATGAACCCAATTCGGGATTAGATCCTAAAACTTCCTTAGTTATTGATGAATTGATTTCGGAAATCACGCATGAATATCAGATAACTACTATTGTCAATACCCACGATATGAATTCCGTCATGGCAATAGGAGAAACTGTATCGTTTATTTTTGAAGGTAAACTTTGGTGGAAAGGAAACAACGAAAATGTTCTTTTTACCGATAATAAAGAATTGAATGAATTTGTTTACGCTTCGAAATTCGCCCAACAACTTAAAGCTATAAAATAATTTTGTTTATGTTCAAAATAATTGATATTTTGATCGTTCTTGCCATGGTTTGGTTCGGTTATCAAGGAATCAAAAAAGGACTCATTTATGAAACCTTCTCTATTCTTGCTATTTTAATTGGAGGATGGGGAGCTGTTTATCTATCGAATTTTACAGCAAAACTAATTGGAGCCGAATCGGAAGTTATGCACTTAGTTTCGTTGGCATTAACTTTCTTTGTTTGCATAATTCTTGTTATTTTTGTCGGTAAACTTTTTAAAATCAGCATTAGTTTTATTATCCCCGAAATAATTGACAAAATTTTAGGCTTTGTTTTCGGACTTATTAAAGTATTGTTTTTTGTAGGAATTCTATTTTATTATATCGTTGCTGCCGATCAACATGAAAAATTTTTAACGGCACATGCCAAAGAAAGTATACTTTTATTTAAACCAGCTTATAAAACCGCCGCATTTTTATTGCCTAAAATTAAATCGATTCATACTATTGTGGAAGAGAATAATCTATTAAAAAAAACAGATTCAACTCAAACAAAAAAAGCATCATGTACAAAATCATCTCAATAGTCGGAGCAAGACCTCAATTTATTAAAACGGCCGCTTTGTGTAGAGTGATAAACAATGTTTTTTCTACCCAATTGGAACATATCATCTTGCATACCGGACAACATTACGACAAAAACATGTCCGAGATTTTCTTTGATGAATTAGAAATTGATGCTCCTACCTACAATTTAGGAATACATTCAACCGAAGCCTCTTATCCGATGGAAACATCCGTTTCTGCCTTAGAAACAATTTTAAAAGCGGAAAAGCCCGATATGGTTTTGGTATATGGGGATACGTTTTCAACACTTGCCGGAGCCATTGCAACAGAAAATTGCGCACTTCCGCTTGCTCATATCGAAGCCGGAATGCGTTCTTTTGATATGACTATGCCCGAAGAAATCAACCGTATCGAAACCGATAAACGTGCTACTTATCTCTTTTGTGCTACGCAAACTGCTATTGATAATTTAAAAAAAGAAGGCATTTATACAAACAACTCGATACCTTATAATCGGGACAATAAAAATATTCTCTTTTGCGGTGATATTATGTATGACCATGCTTTGTATTTTGAAAAGAAAAAAAATACCGTTACGGAAGAATTTATAAAACAACTGATGGCATTCCCTTCTTACGCATTGGTAACCATTCATCGACAACAAAATACCGACGATAAAGAACGACTTATAAATATATTGACGGGATTAAAATATATAGCTGATGATCAACAACATCTTGTCTTTCCGTTACATCCTCGTACTCAAAAAATGATTGTCGGTTTTTTATCGGAAAAAGAATACACTTCTTTATTTACAAATCCATTTATTCATTTTATAGCACCTCTTTCCTTTTTAGAAATGATGTATGCCGAAAAACATGCATCTATGATATTAACCGATTCGGGAGGTGTACAAAAAGAATCCTATTTTTATCAAAAACCTTGTATTATCTTTCGAAATGAAACCGAATGGACTGAACTTATTAAAACCAAATGTAGTATACTCAGTGATGTAAAACCTGAAAATATTCTTAAAGCATTTAAAGATTTTAAATTAACTCCACCCAAAGAATATCCGCCACTTTTCGGAAATGGAAATACAGCTGATAGCATCTGTCGTGAAATTCTCAATGCTTTAAAAGCGTAACTACCTTTTTTATCTGTATTTTTATAAAATATTTTCCTTTTGTTTCAAAAAAAATTATACTTTTGCAATCGGGTAAGTCTTATACGATCTGCTCCTGTTGAACTCCCCCAGGATTGGAAGATAGCAAGGGTAAGATGGTTGAGCGATGCGATGTAAGTAGCTTACCCTTTTTTTAATAAATCCATGTATGCTTCTTAAACTGTATGAAAATAATCCTAATGAACGTTCAATCAAACAAGTAGTTGATTGTTTGAAAGATGGAGGTATTATAATTTATCCCACCGATACTATTTATGGAATCGGCTGCGATTTATACCATACCAAAGCATTGGATCGTTTGTGTACACTTACGAATAAAAAGAAAGAAAAATCGAATTTTTCCTTTATTTGCCATGATTTACGCAATCTGTCGGATTATACGTTACCGTTAAACAATACGGTATTTAAATTAATGAAAGAAGTATTACCGGGACCTTATACATTTGTTTTGGAAGCAAATAGCAATGTTCCAAAATTTATTCAAAAAAAGAAAACGGTAGGAATTCGAATTCCCGACAACAATATTGCTCGAGCCATTGTTGAAGAATTAGGACATCCGATATTAAATGCTTCCTTAAAAATCACGAATGATTTTTTAGAATATTATACTGATCCCGAACTTATCTATGAACAATATGAAGATCAAGTAG
>Ga0116171_10006089_pt1 | contig 10476 bp, 9 predicted proteins | sample AD_JPNHW2_MetaG_FD_89798 | JGI IMG/M metagenome (GOLD analysis project Ga0116171, IMG submission 89798) | Active sludge microbial communities of municipal wastewater-treating anaerobic digesters from Japan - AD_JPNHW2_MetaG | ecosystem: Engineered > Bioreactor > Anaerobic > Digestate | place...
CCGCGGGGGGAGCGTCCAGGAACGCCCGCAGGCGCCCGTCGCCGTCGCCGACGAACGAGAGCACCCTGCCGCCGAACCCCTCGACGCCTTCCCGCAGGCGATCGGTGTGCCGCACCACCAGGATGTCGCCGCGGATCGGCGGCGTCTGGTGGGGCAGCAGCAACTCGAAGTGGAGCTTCGTGCCGAGCCCGAACTCGCGCCCGCCACGAACCAGCATGCCGGAGAGCGAGACGTTCTCGGTCACGGTCAGGATGCGCTTGACGCCGAACCCCACCCAGATGTCGAGCTGGATGACCGAGCGGAGGAATCGCCGTGGCGCGACCGCGAGGAGATCGGCGATGGCGTCCAGGAGCCGGTCCACGTGGCCAGTCGTCTCGACGACGCGGTTGACCCCCCGCCCGAGCAACGACCCGACCTCCGCGGCCTGGGGAGGCTCGGCCACCACCAGCAGTCCCGAGGTGCGGCAGGCGGAGTCCTTGGCCCGCACCGCATCCACCAGCTCGGTGAGGGAGAGGCCACTGTCGGGGTAGTGGGCGATGATGAGGTCGAACCGCTCTTTCTGTAACAGGGTGCGGGCACCGCCCAGGGTGTAGACGCGCTGGGCCGTGACCTCGGCTCGCCGAAGGAGCGGCAGGACGCGCTCCAGCGGCTCGATCTTCTCCCCGATCACCAGCAGGCGGCGCGTCGTCGTCATCCGCCGTGCATGATAACCCGCTGGCGCGCATGATCGGGGATGGAGGCGCTCACGAAGGTAGCGCCGCGATCCGCAACAGCCCCTCGGCAAGGCTGGCGCGGTCGGCGGCGGCGCCGATCGAGATACGGACCCCCTCCTCCGCCGGCAGACGGCCGACGGCGAAGACGGACGAGGGGACGACGACCACCCCCGCGGTCATCGCCTGCTTCGCGAAGGCGGCGGACCTCCCGCGCGGGAGCACGAGCCACACGTGCGGGCAGTGCGGCTCGCCGCGCCAGACCAGGCCATGCAGGTGGCGAGCGCAGAGGCGATGTCGCGCCGCGAGCTCGCGGCGCTGCGCGAGCAGGCGGCGCCAGCCTGTGCCGTCACCGAGCCAGCGGGTGGCCAGCGCCGCCGAGAGCGGTGACACGTACCACGCCGTGTGGTGCGAGGCATCGCGCATGCGGTCGCGCAGGCGGGGCGGAACCGCCAGGTAGCCGACGCGCAAGCCCGGCGCCACCGTCTTGGAGAGGCCGGTCAGGTAGAGGACGCGGTCGGGCGCGAGCGACGCGAGCGGCGGCGGCGCGTGCTCGGGCAGCAACCCGTAGACGTCCTCCTCGATGAGGATCACGTCGTACCGGCGCGCGATCTCGACGATCCGGTGCCGGCGCTCGAGGCTCATGGTGGCGGTCGTGGGGTTGTGCAGGGTCGGCGACAGCACGGCCAGCCGCACGCCGCCACGACACGCGGCGTCGAACGCCTCGGGCGTGACACCTTCCCGGTCCATGGCCATGGCGTGCAGACGCCGCCGCCACCGGCGCGCCGCGGCCTTGAGCCCGGGGTAGACGAGCGGCTCGCAACCGATCTCCTCGACCTCCTGGAAGGCGCTGATCGCCGAATCCATGGCGTGCTGCGCGCCGGCGCAGACGACGATGCCGTTGGGCTGGGCGGCCACGCCTCGCCGCTGCAGCCAGCTCGCGGCAGCACGGGCGTGTTGGAGTGCGTCGCCGATGGTCGGGTAGTGAAGCAGGCGCGCCGCCTCATGCTCGTCGATGCCGCGCAGCGCGCTGGCCAGGTCCGGGTCGCGAAGGAGCCCCGGAGGCGTGTTGGGAGAGAGGTCGATGACGCCGCCCCGGGGCCGCTGCTCGAGGGCGAACAGCGCCGCCTCGGACGCCACGCCAAGCACGTAGGTGCCGCGCCCCACCTCGCCGCCGAGCAGCCGCCGCCGCGCCGCCTCGCGATAGGCGCGGGTGACGGTGGAGACGTTGACGCCGAGCAGGTCCGCGAGCAGGCGGTGGGTGGGCAACCGGTCGCCCGGGCGCAGGCGTCCCTGCCTGATCGCATCGGCGATCGCGTCGGCGATGGCGAGGTACGCGGGTTGCTTGGAAGCGGCGATGTCGGGGAGCCAGATTGTCATGCACACAATTCCCTAGATCATGCACACACACTACCACGCGAGGGCGGCCGCGCGAGACGCGGAGCACTTGGAGGCGCCATGGCGAGCATCGACTTCAACGGCAGGCAGGTGGAGCTGAACCCTGAGGGCTTCCTCGTCGACCCGGGCGTCTGGAACGACGACCTCGCCGTCGTCCTCGCCAGGCAGGAGGAGGGGCTGCAGGCGCTCGACGAGCAGCACTGGTCGGTCATCCGCTACATCCGCCAGTACTACGTCGAGAACCAGTCGGCCCCGATGGTGCGCCTGATGTGCAAGGCCACCGGACTGCCGCTCCGGCGGATCTACGAGCTGTTCCCGAGCGGCCCGGCCAAGGGCGCGTGCAAGCTCGCCGGCCTGCCCAAGCCCGACGGTTGCGTCTGAGCTCACGCCATGGGCCAGCCGCTCCACGTCGCCGTATTGGCTGCCGCGGCCTGGGCGGTCGGCGCGCTCGCCTTCGCTTGGCTGCGAACGCGAGGCTTCGGCGGTCGAGTGTTGTTTGCCAGAGCCGCCGGTGATCCCGCCGCCGGCGTGCGGTATTCCTTCACCACGGCGATGCTTCCGCAGGCCAAGGAGAGCGTGATGATGCACCTGCCGTCGTACGCGGCGGGCATGATCTTTCACCTTGGCACGTTCGTCGCGTTTGCCCTCCTGGCAGTGACGCTTGCCCGGATTCAACTGCCCTTGCCGGTTGCCTGGATCGCGCGGGTCGTCACGCTTGCCGGTTCTTTCGGCGGGCTGGCGCTGCTCGCCAAGCGCGCCCTGACACCCCACCTGCGCGGGCTGTCGTCGCCGGACGACTTCGTGGCCAACCTGCTGACAACGACGTTTGCAGCACTCGCCGGCGCGGCGTCACTCTGCCCGCCGATCGAGACTCCGTGGCTGGTGGTTGCGGCCGTCCTGTTGGTCTACGTGCCGATCGGCAAGATCCGACACTGTTTCTTCTTCTTCAGCTCGCGGGCGTACCTGGGGGCCTTCTTCGGCTACCGGGGAACGTTCCCGTCGCCTGGATGGGGAGAACGGCGATGACCACCATCGAAGCGCGGATCGACGCCCTCACCGAGCCGGAGCTGCAGCACGGCCTCGAGGTCTTCCGCTCCAGGTTGAGGGCCGCCGAGGCGTCGTACCTGAACGCCTGCGTCCACTGCGGGCTGTGTGCGGAGAGCTGCCACTACTTCCGCATGGAGCCGACCCTCGAGAACGTCCCCGCGCGCAAGCTCGACCTGGTCGCCGCGGTCTTCAAGCGGCACTTCACGGCGGCCGGCCGCCTCGCCCCGGCGCTCGTCGGCGCCAGGCCCTTCGACCGGGAGATGGTGCGGGCGTGGCTCGACGCGGTGTTCGGCCGCTGCTCGCTGTGTGGCCGCTGCTCGCTCAACTGCACGATCGGCATCGCCCTGCCACGCGTCTTCCGCGCCGCACGGGCGGCACTCGCCGCCATGGGCCTCGTACCCGACGACCTGCAGGCCACCGTCGACAACAGCCTCCGCCACGGCAACAACATGGCGATCACGAAGGAGGACTGGGTCGACACGGTGCAGTGGCTGGAGGAGGAGCTGCAGATGGAGACCGGCGATCCCGAGGCCCGGCTCCCCCTCGACAAGCATGGCGCGAAGATGCTCTTCACCGTCAATCCGCGCGAGCCCAAGTTCTTTCCGCTGAGCCTGCAGGCCTCCGCCAAGGTGTTCTGGGCGGCCGGCGAGGACTGGACGCTGGCGAGCGACCCCGGCTGGGACCTGACGAACTACGGGCTCTTCAACTGCAACGACGACGAGGCTGGCCGGATCACCCAGAACCTCGTGGATGCCATGGCCCGTCTGGGCTGCACGACGCTCGTGATCGGCGAGTGCGGCCACGGCTTCGGCGCCGCACGCTGGGAAGGGCCGGAGTGGCTGCAGCGAGCCTATCCGTTCGAAGTCCGAAGCGTCCTCGAGATCATGGACGAGTACCTCGCAAGCGGCCGCATCCGGGTCGACCCGGCGCGCCACGCGAAGACCGTGACTCTCCATGACCCGTGCAACCTGGTACGGCACGGCGGCATCATCGAGCCCCAGCGAAGGGTCCTGCGCCAGAGCGTCTCGCGCTTCGTCGAGATGGCGCCGACGCGCGAGCACAACTTCTGCTGCGGAGGCGGTGGCGGCCAGCTCGCCATGGCCGCCTACAGGGACCGGCGCATCCGATCGGGTGGCATGAAGGCGCAGCAGATCCGCGACACCGGCGCCGAGATCGTCGTCGCACCGTGCCACAACTGCATCGACCAGCTCATGGAGCTCAACAAGGAGTACACGCTCGGAGTCCAGATCAAGACCGTGGCGGAGGTGGTGGCCGACGCGCTGGTCACCGGAGAGCCGCTGCCCACCGAATGGAAGGGAACTGCATGACCAGCCTGATCTACCTCGACAACGGCGCCACCTCGTTTCCCAAGCCGGAGGTGGTCTACACCTCGATGGACACGTTCTACCGCCAGTACGGGGTGAACCCCGGGCGGAGCGGATTCGACCTCTGCCTCGAGGCCGGGTCACTTGTCGACCGGACGCGCAGGCTGCTGCGTGACTTCCTGGGCGGCACCGACCACAACCGGCTCGTCTTCAGCTACAACTCGACGGACGCCCTCAACCTCGCGATCTTCGGCCTGATCTCCCCCGGGGACCACGTGGTTACGACCCACCTCGAGCACAACTCCACGCTGCGCCCGCTCTGGATGCTCGAGCACGAGAGCGGCGTCAAGGTCGACTGGGTGGACTTCGACGCCCAGGGCTGGGTCGACCCGCAGGAGGTGATCGACCGGATCACGCCGGGCACGAAGGCCGTGGTGATGAACCACGGCTCGAACGTGATCGGCACGGTCCAGGACGTGGCCGCGGTCGGCAAGGTCTGCCGCGAGCGCGGCGTCCACCTCATCCTCGACGTCAGTCAGACCGCTGGCGTCGTGCCGGTCGACCTCGACGGGCTCGGCGCCGACGTCATCTGCTTCACGGGTCACAAGAGCCTGATGGGGCCGATGGGGATCGGCGGCATGTACGTGCGCGAAGGGATCGAGATCCGCCACACCCGCGCCGGCGGCACCGGGGTCAAGAGCGCCCAGCGCCACCACCTCGACGAGTACCCCTACCGCATGGAGTACGGCACCCCCAACCTCCCCGGCATTGCGGGGCTTTCGGCCGGTGTGAAGTGGGTCCTCGAGCAGGGCATGGAGAAGTTGCACGAGCACGAGATGCACCTGTGGCGGAAGCTGCGCGACGGACTTCGGGAGATCGACGGCGTCATCCTGTACTGCGCCGACGACGTCCCGGGCAAGGGGCGCATCAGCGTGCTGTCGTTCAACATCGAGGGCCTCGAAGCGGCGGACACCGGCACCATGCTCGACGTCGACCACAATATCGCCTGCCGCACCGGACTGCACTGCACCCCCATGGTCCACGAGCACCTCGGCACCGACCAGATCCACGGCGCCGTGCGGTTCGGCATCGGGCCGTTCAACACCGAGGCCCACATCGACGCGGCGATCACCGCGGTCGCCGAGATCGCCTCACTCCGCGCCGGCCGGAAGTAGGACGCCAGCCGCACCGGGAAGGGGCTCGGAGATGCCGGTCAGGAAGCGTATCGTCATCGTGGGCGGGGTCGCCGCCGGCGCCAGTGCGGCCTGCCGCGCCCGGCGCCTCGACGAGCGGGCCGAGATCGTTCTGCTCGAACGCGGTCCCGATGTCTCCTTCGCCAACTGCGGTCTCCCCTACCACGTGGCCGGCACGATCCGCGATCGCGAGACGCTCATCGTGCAGACCGCCGAGGCGCTGGCCCGGCGGTTCGCCCTTGACGTGCGGGTGGAGCACGAGGTCCTGTCGATCGACCGCGCGGCGAAGGAGCTTCGGGTCATGGACCGCCGCCGCGGCAGGGAGTATCGGCAGGGCTACGACGCCCTGGTGCTCTGCACCGGCGCCGAGCCCACCCGACCCCCGATCCCCGGAGCGGATCACCCGAGAGTGCTCACGCTGCGCACGCTCGGCGACATGGACGCCATCCTCGCGAGCCTGCAATCAGCCCCCGTCGATCGGGCCGTGGTGGTCGGCGCGGGGTACGTCGGGCTCGAGATGGCCGAGGCGCTGTGCTTCGCGGGGGTCGAAGTCAGCCTGGTGGAGGCCCTGCCGCAGGTGATGGGCCCGGCCGACCCGGAGATGGCCGTCCTGTGCAACCCCGAGCTCATCCGCAACGGCGTGGACCTCTACCTTGGAACCACGGTCACCGCTATCCGCCCGCGGGAGGATGCTCTCGACGTGGTGCTCTCGAGCGGCGCGACCCTGCCCTGCGGCCTCGTCCTGCTGGCCACGGGCGTGAGGCCCGAGACCCGACTCGCCGCCGAGGCGCGGCTCGAGCTGGGCCCCACCGGTGGCATCAAGGTCGACGACGCCATGCGCACCTCGGACCCCGCCATCTGGGCCGCCGGCGACGCCGTCCAGGTGCGGGACACCGTGACCGGCGAGCCGGCCCTGCTGCCGCTGGCCGGCCCTGCCAACCGCCAGGGCCGAACCGCTGCGGATGCCATCGCCGGCCGCCAGGTGGCCTACCGCGGCACCCAGGGCACCGCCATCTGCAAGGTCTTCGAGCTGACCATCGCGATGACCGGCCGCAGTGAGAAGTCGCTTCGGAAGCTGGGGCACCCCGTCGAGAAGGTCTACGTCCACTCCGCGGACCACGCGAGCTACTATCCCGCCGCCACGCCTATCCACCTGAAGCTGCTCTTCGACCCGCGGGACGGCCGCATCCTCGGCGCCCAGGCGGTGGGAGCCAAAGGCGTGGACAAGCGGATCGACGTGCTGGCGGTAGCTCTGCGCGCCGGCATGACCGTCTTCGACCTGGAGCACCTCGAGCTCTGCTACGCCCCTCCTTTCGGCAGCGCCAAGGACCCGATCAACATGGCCGGGTTCGTGGCCTCGAACGCGCTCCGGGGTGATGTTCGCCTCGCGGACGTCGCCGACGTCTCCTCGCCCGGGCCACACCAGATCGTGCTCGACGTCCGTGACCCGGAGGAGGTTGCCCAGGGCGCCCTGCCGGGGGCGGCATGCATCCCCCTGGACGATCTCCGCCGCCGCCTGGACGAGCTGCCCCGCGACCGCGAGATCCTGGTGATCTGCGCTGTCGGGATGCGGGGCTACGCGGCCTGCCGGATCCTCCAGCAGGAAGGGTTCGAGTGCTCGAACCTCTCAGGGGGCTTCACGCTCTACCGGATGTGGACCGCGGCACGCGAGGCAGGGCTGGGCTCGGGACCGGTCACCTGACGCCCGGCACCAGCGACTTGGAGACGCCCCACTCCTCCAGGACCAGATCGGGCGTCTCGTCCCACCGGCTGCGCGCCGTCGCCCAGGCGATGAGGTCCGGGTCGCACGCCGCGCGGGTGCAAAGCTTGTGCGGGCTGGGCCAGATCCCGGCCCGTCCCAGATCCAGCCGGTCGGAGTCCCAGCACGTCTGCACCGTCACGTCGGCGTCACAGCCACCGTCGGTGTGATGGGCGCAGGCCTCCTGGAGGAGGAGAAGCCCGGAGGCATCCAGCTCGAAGGCCCGTCCGCACAGCGACCCCGCCAGCAGCGCACCTCGTGCGCCGTGCCGCGGGTCGTGGTTCTCGTTGTGACGGCAGGCATCGTGAAGGACGGAGAAGAGCTCGAGCACGTCGGCGCGGGCGCCGGTCAGGGGCAGGAGCCTGCGGCCGATCTCCAGCACCCGGCTCCAGTGCCTGACACCGTGCAGGCCGAACGGCGGGAGGCAGTACTGCTCGAGGATCGCCGCCAGCAAGCCGGGGGTGACGGCCCTCGAGGTCGCGCTCCGCTCGGGCACAGGCAAGGCGGCAGGGGCCGGCGGCGAGACCAGCCGGTGGCCGTCAGGTCCCTGCAGCACGGTGGTGGCGCGTGACGCTCGCGAGCTGGAATCGGGCTTCATGGAGGACCGTCGCTGGGAGGGCACGTTAGCCCGCCCGTGTGGGGGGGTCAATACAGGGGCCCAGCGCATCAGCAAATCACCTCCCTCGCCACCCCCGGCGCCGGACCCCGGGCGGCCGGCAGGCAAGGCAAGTGCGGTAGGATCTTCCCATGCCGAGGGCGTTTCGACGCCCTGGGGCAACGGGAGCGAGCGCCATGAGCCACCCCTGGCACGACGTCGAAATCGGCAGCGATGCACCGGACGAGTTTCCGGCCGTCATCGAGATCCCCAAGGGCAGCAAGGTCAAGTACGAGCTGGACAAGGAGACCGGGCTGCTGCGCGTCGACCGCGTCCTCTACTCGTCGGTGATCTACCCGGCCAACTACGGATTCATCCCGCAGACCCTCGGCGACGACCACGACCCCCTGGACGTGCTGGTGCTCATGCAAGAGCCCGTGGCGCCCCTGTCGATCCTGCGGGTGCGCCCGATCGGCCTCATGGTCATGGTCGACCAGGGCGAGAACGACGAGAAGATCATCTGCGTCCATCTCGACGACCCCGAGTACCGGGAGTTCACCCACATCAGCGAGCTGCAACCGCATCGCATGATCGAGGTCAAGCGCTTCTTCGAGGACTACAAGACACTCGAGCACAAGGACGTCAAGGTCGAGGAGTTCCTCGGCCCCGAGGAGGCGAGGAAGGCCGTCGCCCATGGCGCGCAGCTCTACTCCAAGCTCTTCGCGTACATGCACCGCAGAGGCTAGCCAGCCTCGCTCCGCGGCCCGCGACGCGACCCAGGCTCTCTCCTGGCGGGACGGGGATGTGACTCCAGTCACCCGGCAGCGGTTCCGGCCGGACGCTGGCGGCGGTTTGGCGCAATACTGGCGGAGGGGAGACACCAGGTGGGCGGCCTGCGAAACATGCTTGCGCTGTGGTCGGCAGTGGAGGGGCGCAGCTTCCGGCGGTTCTCCGCGTCCCTGACGATCCTCGCCCTGTGCGGGGTCACCGCGGCCTTCACCGGCTTCGCGGCCCGCACTCGCCACCTCGTGCGCAATCAGATGCTGGCCCGGGCCCGGGCCGAGTTCACCAGCCTCATGCTGGTCCGCAGTTGGAATATGGAGCACGGCGGAGTGTGGGTCGTGAGACGTCCGGGCGTCGAGTCGACGCCGCTTGCCGACGAGCCCGCAGTCGAGACCACCGACGGGAGAACGCTGGTCTACCGCAGCCACGCCGAGATGACCCGCGAGATCGCGGACCTCAGTCGGAGCAACGGCGCTACGGTGTTCCACCTGACGAGCCTGCGACCCCTCAACCTGGAGAACCGGCCGAACGCCGAGGAGCGCGACGCCCTTCTGGCGTTCGCGCAGGGAGAGAAGGAGCGCTACTGGATCGAGACGCATGCGGGCCAGGCCACCTTCCACTACATGGGTCGGATGCTCGTCGAGGCGTCCTGCCTGGCCTGCCATGCCCGTCAGGGCTACCAGGTCGGGGAGGTGCGCGGCGGCCTCGGGTTGGCGTTCAACGTCGAGAGCGTCGCCCGCCGGATCAGCACCGACCTGGCCATGACGGCTGCCGCTGGCCTGCTTGTCTTCCTGGCGCTCATCGGACCGGTCGCCCTCCTCGTCAGGAGACTACGGGCCCAGCTCAAGGGCCTGCGCCGACAGCTCGAGGACGCGGCCACCACCGACGGCCTGACTGGCCTCGCCAACCGCCGCTACCTGATGGAACGGTTCTCCGAGGAGCTCGAGCGGCACCAGCGTCTCCGGCGCGGCATGGGTTGCATCCTCCTCGACATCGACTACTTCAAGGTGGTGAATGACCGCCACGGCCACCTGGCTGGCGACCAGGTCCTGCGCGCGACGGCGGCCGCAGCCCACCGCGCCGTGCGGCCGTACGACATCGTCGGCCGCTGGGGCGGCGAGGAGCTGATGGTTCTGCTACCGGAGGCTGATCTGGCCCTGGCGAGCCAGGTGGCCGGCCGACTCCGCGAGCTGGTGGCGGACGAGGTCCGGGCCGGCCGCGCGGGCCAGGAGGACCGGTCCGTCACGGTCAGCCTTGGCGTCACCTGCTCCCGCGAGGACGACGTCCCGGAGACGGTGATCGCCCGCGCCGACCGGGCGCTGTACCGGGCCAAACAGAACGGCCGGAACCGCGTCGAGACCGAGGCCTGACCCGGCACCCGCCATGCCCACGAGCGCACAACCCAACCGATCATGCACCCGCCTTTGATCCTGCTGCGGCCCGGCCAAGGTGCCGCGGCACCCTCGGTCCTCGCCCCGCCGCGGCCACCGGCAGTCCCGTGGCCGGCTCGTTCGGAGCCCGGGCCTGAAGATGCGACCGCCCGTGTCAAGACTCTTTAGAAATGTCCCCATCGTTAGCTCGATAGAAATGTCCCCCTAGTTGTCGTAGGGGCTGTGGGAGCTGTGGGAATCCCGGGGGTGGTTGGGGGCGGGATTTCCACAGCTCC
>Ga0116171_10006091_pt1 | contig 10474 bp, 3 predicted proteins | sample AD_JPNHW2_MetaG_FD_89798 | JGI IMG/M metagenome (GOLD analysis project Ga0116171, IMG submission 89798) | Active sludge microbial communities of municipal wastewater-treating anaerobic digesters from Japan - AD_JPNHW2_MetaG | ecosystem: Engineered > Bioreactor > Anaerobic > Digestate | place...
AGTGTTTATGTCTGTAAGATCTATAGCCCATTGTGGAGTACCAGTCTCTTCATTTATACCAACTCTAAAGTTGGTCATGTTTAGAAGCCTATTAGATATATCTATAGATATATTATTAGAGTATGGATCTCTAGATCTAATAGTATGTCCATATAGAATTTGATTTTTAAATTCATCTAGTGTAAGTTGTTTCCAGCTACTTATATTAACACCTAGATATTCTCGTGCACCTCTTTCCATAACTTCTGCTGCAAGAATAGCATCTTCTAGTCCCTTGTGAGTCTGAGCTCCTTTTAGGAGTCCTCTTCTTGTAGCAGCTGTCATTAAAGACTGATAGCCGCCTTCTGGAGTAATTGCAGACTCTAGGAACTGAACGTTGATTGCCCTCTCTCTATTGGCCCTATGGAAGCAGTTAGAAACAGCACGCATTCTAGCAATCTTAGTATCTATCTCAGCAATGGCTGCTGCCTGTTCTGCACCAGATAGACTTGCTAGTAGTTGTATCTTCTCATTGGCTAATCTATTTGCATGACTACCTGCCATCTGTCCTAACTTGGCTAGGTCTACGTTTTCATTGAATACAACTATCTTTGCTGCTGGGTTAGATTCTAGAGCTTCTGCTGACTCGCTTAATAGAAGCATGTCTGCTTCATCCATTTCTGCTTTGTTACCAAGCTCTCCTAGTATATCATTAGCAGTTGGATCTATATTTCTTCTATTCTTCCATCCTCTAAAAGCCCTATCATATAGTGCAGTTCCTTCTCTACCAGGTGTCTTTTTAAGAATACCAACCTGGCCTACTCTACCATATCTAGGAGTGTATGTTTCAATGTCTAGAGATAGATATTCCTCTCCCTTTTCCATAACCTCTCTGAGTCTGTTTAGTTGTCCTTCTGGGCCCCCTTCCATAGACATGCCAATATAGGCCTCTTCACCCTTTTGCCATATGGGTAATGGGCCTGTCATGTTGGTAGGAGTCATCCCAGTTAATCTTGACTCTTCTGTAAAAGTAAAATTTCTCTTTAATTGGCTATAAGGAATACTTAAGGAATATCCTTCTTCTACAGCATATCCTATTCCAGATTCAACATCATAAGCTATATTAGGACCTTCAGGAGATCCTGGAGCAGATATTTTTACACCAGATGGTCTTGTTGGGCCGAACCCACCTTTTCTTTTTGCGGGTCCAAAAGTTTCTTCCCAAGATAGACTTAGTTGTTCTAGTGGTAACATATATCTGTTTTCACTAGAGACAAGTTCTATACCAGTTCTATCATCTACTGTTGCTGATTTAAATGCTTCTATACCAAACAAGTCAACGGCTTCTTTTACTCTAGCTATATTAGAAACTTGTAAAAATGCACCAGACTCATCTATACCGAGGTTACCCTCACCAAATCCAACCGTGCTTGAAACCATCTTAAGCATGTTCATAGCTATGTCTGAGTTTCTGGCTGCTCTCTTGGCCCCAAGACCTGTAGTAGAAGCATACATCGAAGATAGCTTTATAGCTGCATATCTAGCAAAAGACTTCTCTTCTGTAGTACCTGCTGCTAGTAGATTACCAGCAACCTCTGGAACTAGTGGATCTGAGACACCAGGGAAGTACTCACCCATAGCTTCTAGAACACTTTCTTTACTAAGCTTCATTCTCTTCATGCCAAGCTCAGTTCTAAGCCTAAGATTATTAGGTATTCTATTCCTCAGTTCAACTCGGTGCTTTTTCCAGGCTCCTTTTATATCCATGTCTCCGCCTAATAAATCTTCTATATTTAGAGACATTTCCTCCCCTAGTATATTTTCTATATCCTCTTCTACCCAGAATCCGGCTTTTGCCGACTTTGGATATATCTTTCCATACTTACCCATCTCTCCATAGAATAGTTGTTCTGCACTAGCTCGCTTAGATTGTTTAGCAATTTTAGATATCTCTCTAGCTACTTCAACAGCATCTGTACTGGGGATACCTTGTCTAATCAGTTCTCCCTTTACTAAAGCAATGCTAGTAAGATCTAGATCTGAGTGTACTAATAGTCGTAGTCCTTCTTTGACCTCTGGAGCTACATTTCTTTTAGTTGCCCTTTTAATAACTTCCCCTATAGGGGGAGTATCAAAGATAGTTCTATTAATTACTCTATCTGTAAAGTCAGAAGTATCTGCTATAGTATCTGCCACAGTTAATCCCTCCTCACCAATTGGTGAAGAGATTGAAATGGGGTCTCTTGCAGTTATACCAGAGGCTCTTGCTATAGTGGCCTCTCCTGCTCCAGAAGCTCTTAGTATTCCAGACCTTCCTCCCATTCTGCGAATAACTGATGTGGCAAGTTCTTTAATAAATTGGTCATCTATTGATCTTGAAGAATATCTAAAGTTTGTACTCTTTAGTGTTGACCATATTTCACCAGCTAAAGCAATAGATAAATCTTCTAGTTGATTTTCTTTAGTAGCAGTATAGTTAATACCTACTCTACTTAGTATCTCTCTACCGATATCTGAGGAGAATACCTTATTAGGAAATGTAGCTAGTTCTCCTCTAACATCTAACATACCAAGGGTTTCTAGAACTTTATTTACTGGTACCTTACCAGTTTCAAATGTAAGTCCTTCTACTATAAGTGATTCTGCTGTGGCCTCAGCCTCTCCAACTACTGAGCTAATAGACTTTATTTCATCTGTATTGGATACTAGATCTATTAACTTTTGGATCGGATTTCCATCATCCTTAAGATATATTTTACCAGATAGGTTTCCTAGGGATTTTGGAACAATATTTATTCTTGGTCCTCCTTCCCCAACTCTTTCTATTCCAGTTATTTTCATTGCCACATTGTTTGGTTTATATATAACAACATCATTTACTCTAGAAGGATCTTCTAGCATAGACTCTAGGGTGGCATCAAATGGCTCTGCTCTATTGCTGGTTGTAATAGACATCGGTGCTCTGTTACGAATACCATGTAGTCTTTTAATAGAGTCTAGACTAGTATCTCCCCACATGTATTCACAAATATCTATATCACTTGGGAAAGCACCACCATGAGATCTTCTATACTGTTCTGTAAACTCTCCAAGTCTAATGGCCTCAGACTTAGGTTCTGGATTTACAAAGGCGTACTGTTCTCTCTTCCAGGCATTATATTCTTCACGAGTCATGTCACCTGAAACAAAGTATCCTCCACCAGCACCTAGTTTTCTCCTAAACTCTGGACCATATATAGCAGACTGTGCTCTTATTTCTTCTGAGGTATATTCTTGCCCAGATACTTCAGATGGCCATGCGCCAATACTACCAATAGATCTTCTCTTACTAAGAGGAGCATTAGCAGCAGACATAGTTTCCATAGACTGGTAGCCAAATCTATTTGTAAACCTATAGAAATCATCTATATCTTGTACATAGCTACCTACTTCTTTTTCTTTACTTCTAACGTCTTCTCCTATAGCAGAGGCAAGTGTAATAGCTCGCTGTCTAATCTCCACTCTCTTGGGAGGCATAAATCCAGAACGATTACCTTGTCTTAGTGCTGAAGATTCCATTTCTATGGACTTTCTTAGACTTTCAACAAGATATGTATATCTATCTTCCTGACCCTTATTTGTTCCAAGTGTCCTGGCTTTTTCTAGTGCCCAATCTAATTCTTGTTGAACTTCAGTAACAAAGTCTTTACCTGAGTAAAAGTTTCTTATAATTCTCTGTGCATTTCTCAGTTCTCTAAGTTGATCTTTCTTTCTTCTGAGTCCTGCATCTAACCAGGCAAAGGCGTCTATAGAGCCCTCTTCAATGTTCTCAGCGCCAACCCAGCCCTCTGGACGTGTTCTTATATTAAATAGACCTCTACCAGGCTCATTCATCATTTCCTCAGTAAGCCTATTCAATATTCTAGAACCTACAGTACCTTCTTCTCCAAGAGCACGGGTATTTATTCCATATATTCTATGTATTTCATTCCTTAGTTCTTCTAGTGGTCCTTTTATTTTAGGAATAGAAATAATGAAGGGGCTTTGTTCACCCTTAGCAATTTTCTCTCTGGCTAGGATATTATCATTGATAGTATCCATACCCACCTTAGTATTTTCTTGAGCTGCTATAGCAGCTTTTCTCATAGCTGCATGGGCAGATCCACGGATAGGACCAGCACCAGATAGATTTCTTACTTCTCTAGTAGCTCTTTCAGTAGCAGAACTTAGATCTGTATATTGTCTTCTATAGACGATAGTACCATCTTGTTCTCCACCAAGGATGCGGACTAGTACTAAATACCTCTTGTTATATTTATTACCGGTATTGTGTACCGTTACAGCATAACTTCGTGCATCAAATGAAGAAGTCTTATCTGTTGCATCAACCACACGTCTCCAGATTTCTTTATCTGGTGCACCTGCCATACTCTTATTTCTAGCAAGTACATCTCTAGCCGCTTGATTTGCCCTAGACACGTCTAAAGCCCCAACAGCACTCTGCCTTACGGCATTGGTTGCTGGGGTAGTGGGTTCAGATCTAGGTATACCTTTTGATACATTAACTTCTGTTGCTGCCTTAGCAACATCAGGAGCGCGTTCTGTTACAGATCTTTTAAGTATAGATTTGGATTTATCTGCTATGCCACTTATTAAAGTAAGAGATCTCGCATATGCTCTAACTACATAGCCTTTGTTAATTAAGTAAACAAATAAGTATAGATTTGCACCAGACCAGGCTATGTTCTCTATGCGTTGTACAATTCCTATTTCACCGGAATCTCTGTCTTTTACAGTATCTCCAACTCTAAAGTCTCTTGGTCTATCCGAATACATGTTATTCATACTAGAGCCCTGGGCAGTATTAATGAATAAGGCTCCTAGAATATAGGAGCCTTATTTTGTGGTAGGGGTTATCCGTTATAGAGGTTATGCAACGTCAGGCCCAGTCTTCGGAGTCTTGTCCTACGACTGGGAAGTTCCCTAGAAGAGAGTTTTTCTTGGAGGATGCGTTCTTGAACTTGCTTAAGAAATTCCCTTGGTTCTAGGTGAGGGGTTTTTTCCTCTAGATCTGGGGCGGCATCTTGCGGCTCCATTGAATTGTTGCTGTCCATTTATATGGCCGTTACCTTTCCATATACTTTAAGGTCTAGCTGTTGTATGACTGCTTTCGAGAGTTCGGCTTCCATAGACCTAACAACATCTTCAGACACACCAAACTTCTTAGCATAAGTCTTTAAGTCTTTTTCGGGGATCCGTAGTGCTCGTCCCTGTACCCAATCTACTAGAAAGGGCCTAATAACGCCATAAGCCATCTTCATCCACACCTTATACCACCTCCTTTAAAATGTCCTTTAAACCAAACGAAACTATACTTTTAAAGGACTTTTTTAGACTACCTATTGGGTGTCTCTCCATAGAACATGCAATAGCTCTGTTAGATCTAATTCCTAACCAAGAACCGTCTGCATCTGATTTTAATAACTGATAAGTCTGATACTTGTTATTAACCCATCCAAGAAGTGCTCTCCAGTCAGTACCAAATACCATAACACAGTCTTCATTCTGAACTAGAGCAACTTGTTCTATGGTGGATAAAATTTCACTAGAGTCATATATGTTTCCATACTCATTTATAAGAATGCAAGGTATGTTTAGAATATTTACTAAGTCATCTATATCACTTTTATTCTCTTCGTATATATCCTTGTTTATTGCGAAGACACAATAATATCTATTCTTTATTGGGTCCCCATGTCTATCCTTAAGGGAGTGTAGTATCCTCTTTATTCTAAGTAGATCATTCTTCTTTGCCTTTATACATGGCTTAGAATCTACCGCAGATAATGATGTGTCTGGATAATATGTGGCTACTAAATCTTCTAGGTTGGCTGTAACTGTAGCAAATAGTGTATATGGTATTGAGGGTACCTCTGTATCTATTCTTTTGCCCAGCATCCTTTCCATATCCTTAAGTTTCTTAACCTTATCTCTTTCTCCATAGTATACTCCGTCCTCTCTTTTCGGGGAAACATTATATACTATATCATACTGATCTTCATACTGATCTATCAGAGAATCAACAGAATCCTTGTTAGTAGTTAGGTTAGAAATAAGACCGCTAGCTTTTAGTAAATCATATGTACAATCTGTACTAGCAATAGCATCTATTAAAATAGGTTCTGGAAGCCCTTGTACAAGCTTGGTTCCAGCTTCTATAGCGGCAAGGGCTTCTACTTCTCCAGGCACAAGTAATAAAAGCTTAATCATCTACACTACCTTTCTTATACTTCCTGGTAGCCTTTTCTTCTTCTTTTAGCTCCTCTGTTTCTGTAGGTGCTATATATACTATATATACTGCATCTCGTTCTAAACAGTTATAGTCTATAGTTAGTACATTAGAAGAGACTTCATAATCTTCTGGAGGAAGATATCTACCATTAAAGAATAATATAAAATCTTCTGCACCCTCTGGCAGCTTGTACCTATTAAATCCTAGACACTCTAGGAACTCTTGTACCATTTACTTTCCTTTCTATGTGATCTATTGTATTATAGCACAAATATATTACTAATTATATGTTGGATATTATCTCATCAGTACGGTCATGATATAGGTCAACATCTATGTCAGACCTGCTACTACCTCTAGTTTCTACCATAGATAAGTCTATGGCTATGTCTTTAACTCCAGACCCAGACAGTAGTGTATTAAGAGTATTTTTAATGTCCTGACTTCTACCTCTTATAACTGGTATAGGAATCCCCTGAGTGGCATATTGAGCATCCATCTCATTTCTAGGATAGATACCCATCTCCATGGAATTTATTCCTTCTTGTTGTGCTGTTATTATTCTAGCATCTTCTAGAGAAAAAGACTCGCTCCATCCAGTCCAAGACTCATCTGGTAGCTGGTGATTTTGGAAGTAATTATATAAGGGACTTTTTTCTGGAATCTTTTTTCTAGAAATACCGAGAGTAGGACCTAATACTGACTTCTGCCTATTGGTAAGCATGGAGAAGTATTCTCTCTTCTCTTTTGCTGTACCCTTAGCTGCTATATCCATAGCAATTTCGCGTTCATACTTAGGTAATCCTCCCATAATATTCATAAGAGGGTCGCCTGCTTCAGCACCAGTAATAGTTCTCTTAGCCAAGTCTTTATAAACTAAGGCTCTGGCGGCCAAGGGTCCTATATCAAGTTGACTTCTATTTGCTTCAATTAGGTTATTAATATTAGCATTGATTCTTTTGGCTCTATTTTTCTTGTTTTTAGTGCTTGAGTCTGACAGTAGTATAGATCTTTTTTCAGCCTCTAACCTAGTAACTGTTTTCTTAAACTCCTTACCTCTTTGTTCTTCCTTCTCAGCCAAGGTTAGAATATCCATACCTTCTTGATCTTTTGCTTCTTCAGCATATTGTTCAGATAATCTAGTGTACTTTATATACTTAAGAACATCATAATATTCTTCTACTTCTCTTCTATTCTGTACTCTATTTGGTATATACTTTTCTCCAGTCAGTTTTTCTCTCATCCATCTTCTAACTGACATTTGGCCACCAAGTATGCCTCCAACTATTGCTCCTAATTTTTTACCTTTAATTGTTTTACCAAATAGAGATCCTACAAAGGCCCCAGTTAAAGTGCCCCAGACAGGGTTTCTAGAAGCAATGGCATCCATTGTAGGCTTAAGATATGTAGAGTAAGGTGCAGCCCAGTCACCGGCTGTACTTCCATATACTTGTGATCTCTTATATTCTTCTAGACTACTTCTTACCTTAAGAAACTTAGTATTAAATACAGTATCTAGGTGAGTTATCTTCTCTGCTATACCACCATACAGTCTTTCTAGTGGAGAGTATCTAGCTACTATACCTGGGGCAGACACGTCCCCAGTCTTTTCTACACCAACACCAGATTTTAGCAGTGCTCTATTTACATTTGTTAGACCTACAAATACTGCTGCATGTCTGGTTCTAAGTACATCATCAGATACTTGTCCATCACTCCTAGAGGACATAACTGCTTTAACTTTGGCCCCAGGTACTATACCATAAGTCTTATAAAATGCGGTGACAGGATCCTCTCCTTCCTGCACGCGCATATTATGTGCTGTCATGTACTTAGCAATACGTTGCTTAGATACACGAACGCCAGCCAATCTTATTGGATGTTCATTACCTTCAACTGTAAAGGTATTAGAATCAAGGATTGACTTAATAGTTAAAGTTTCAGCTTCAGTATCTTTGTTAAATCTATAGTCTCTAAATCTGTAGATCTTCTTTTCTTGGCCAGCTCGCTTGACTGCTTCATTAACTCTTTTTTGCTTCCACTCAGCTACTTCTGGCGAGTCATTAGCTATTTCATTTCTAATATTAGCTAATTCTAATTTTAGTTCTGATGACCAGGGAGCTACATCAGCTAGTATTTGTACCCTAGTAAGAGTGTCGTAGCCATTATTTCCATGTACTCTAGAATATGCTTCTCCTGGTAGTCTTATATCTCCCATAGGGATTAGAGAATATGGATCTCCCCTATGAAAATTCAAAAAGTAATCGTCTCCAGGAACCCAGGATGGTTGATTATTAGGTACTGGATCATACTCTACAATATTTCGATCACGATGTGGTACAACCCTTCTCCAGAATTCTGATAGGTCACCAGGAATTCCTCCTAAGTTTTTATCCCAAAACCGTCTTTCATAACCATATCCTCTAGAAGCAGGTTTGATAACTGGTCCTCTTACATTGTTTTGTCTAACTCCTAGGGTATTAAGGAAGATCCTTTGTCCATATCCATATATACCAGCTATGTCCCAGTACTGTTCCGATGATCTTCTAGTCTGTAGGTATAGGTCAGTTGGAGATATTACATCTCCCTCAATTTCGTCCTCTAAGAAATCAGTAGACCTTAGCGGAATCTTTGCACCTACTTCAGTATCTCCGTCTACTATAAATCCACCAAGTCCCAACTTAGTATTAGGACCGTGTACATTACCAATACCAGACCCTTTTATACCTTTTAATACACTAGTCCCACCACTTTGCGTAAAATCAGCAACAGCATTTACTGGCCTTTCTTCTACACTTGGTGGATACTCATCCCCACCAGGTAAATACTCTGGGTGCATGACTCTTCTTGGTTTTAGTACTTTACCAATAGTCATGTTTCCTATATTACCTATAATTGTATCTGGGTCAAACATTGGTCCAGATTCTATATAGGGCCTATCTTCAGCATGAAGATTTTCCCACCAATATGGATCTATTAGTCTTTTTATTGGTGAGAACGGATGGCTGGGAGTTGGTAGATAGAAGTGCTGCCAAAATTCATCTGAGTTCCAGTCTACGTTTTCTGCTCCCTGCCAATTACTTTGTGAGAGTTGGTACCAGGATGGTGAGAAGTATTGGATCTTACTTCCAACAAAAGCCTCTCTAGAGCCTGTCATCCACCAACGACCTCTACGTACAGGCTCATATCCTTCTGTTAGATATTCATGTTGTTCATCATAAGATCTTGGTTGCCAGTAATCTTCTAATCCTGGTGTTAGATCAACTAGTGATTTACTATGCTCAGTTATTCCTAACTTATCGGATATCCAAGACCCCATTAAAGCAATGTGTGCTCTTGCATTACTAATAGCTTTGTCTGGAGTAAACCCAATAGTTCTATCAGATTCGTAATTAAGATACTTCCATCCTTCTACAGCTACAAAAGCTGGAACTACTCTCTTTAGTACAATATTTAACATAGTGGAAGAGGCTGTCTGCATATCAGCATCAGCAAGACCTAGCCCAAACTCAGACAACATGGAGTTAAGTCTATACCCCATATGATAGAATGGACCTGGATTTACTGAGTTGCCAAATACAGAACTAGTCTCACCAGATATGAATGACTTTATAGGATCAGCACTCTTACCTCTTATAGAATCTAGAATTGACTCTCCTAGATTTTTACCAGCAGGTGTAGCATATAGATAGGATCCAACTCCTTCAATATCTTCTGCATTAGGATTAACCCAAGAAGTAATACCACCATACTCTTTATTAAGAATAGATCCAAGAATTCCTCCAATATCATCTGCAGGATTTCTTATGATATTGGCTATTTCTGAGGCTCTAGTACCTTGTGTAGCATAACTAGTACCGAGATACTTTTCATAGAACATGCCCCAGATATTAGATGTAAGAAGATCTTTGCTAGCAGCATTTAGTCCTTCAATATTAGAGATGTTAGATCTCATTAACTTATAGGCTTCTCTAGCTCTAGGGTGTTTAGCTATATGATAGAAAATTTCTTCATATAGAGAATCCCTCATTCTATTAAAGCCACTTAGTGGATCTTTTTCTCCAAGCAGTCCGTTAAGGGAAAGTATGGAGGAGTCATGCTCTCTAACAACTCCTTGTGAAAGTGCTGCTATATCATTTTGAGCAAATCTTCTTGCATTTATCTTGGTATGTAACCCATGAAATAGGTTTGAGCTTTCATTACCAAAGAACTCATATACCTCAT
>Ga0116171_10006094_pt1 | contig 10471 bp, 5 predicted proteins | sample AD_JPNHW2_MetaG_FD_89798 | JGI IMG/M metagenome (GOLD analysis project Ga0116171, IMG submission 89798) | Active sludge microbial communities of municipal wastewater-treating anaerobic digesters from Japan - AD_JPNHW2_MetaG | ecosystem: Engineered > Bioreactor > Anaerobic > Digestate | place...
GACCTCTCGGTCCATGTGCTCAGGATTAGCACACGCTCATATATAATATATAAGTAAGAAAAAACGCGCAACAAAAAAATGAAAAAGTTATGGTTGGATTTCTATTTCGCACTAAAAGTGAGAGTGATATTGTTGACTCCCATATGGTCAATAACCATGGAGTAAGGAAGCGATTCCCCATTTTTGTTGAAGGTAAAGTCCCCATAATCATCATCCGCGGTTCCAAAGGTATCGCGATAGGCAAATAGAGTGGAATTATCGGCAGCGATGCCGCTTTGATAATTGCCTTCTCCTTTTGCTGATAGGAGATGGCAGAGGGTTGGTTCAGCTAATGACAGAGGAGAATTGTCATGAGCAAAGCCAACGTAAAGATTTGAATAAGGAGCGAGCTGCTCAGCGGTCATGTTTTCAGCATATCCCAACTTGGTTCGGCCATCATAACAAGATAAGCGAGCATCAATGTGATAGATGCGCAATCCGTGATAATTCGGGTAATAGAAGACGCGGCTTTTTCCCTCTTGGTCCGCGTAGACATAGGAAGAAAAAGACGAGGAGTCATTCAAGCCATCCGGAGTGAAATACTCAATCAAGATGTATTCATCATATGGGGTGCCATTGAATTTGGAAGTCGGGATGAGCAAAAAGTCTCCCGCTTGCGTGAAGGAATTAATGGTAATTTGCTGAGGCTTGTCGATGATGATAGGCGTGGCCCAGTGCAAAAGGTATTTGCTGAAGGAGCAATGGTCGCCTAAATTGTAGTCCATCATGTCGAAAAAACCGGTTGGCTGATATCCGCTGCCGCCAACGGTGTTGTAATAATCGCGCAGCCCAAACAAATGTCCCACTTCGTGGATAAATGTATATGCTTCAACGATGTTGTTTTTGTAAGCTTTTTCTCCCATGAAGTCGATAGAAGACCAAGCATAGGTGGCAGCAGAAGGAGTGCTGGCTACTTTGTTTTTGCTTGCTCGGTCGACATAAGCCCAAAAAAGGGATGAAGTATCCTGATAGTTGGGCGGATAATCGTAGACAATATACAAACCGCGAATGTATTGGTTGCCTTCAGTCAGATAATTTGTTAAATCAAAATCGCTATTAAAGAGCCAGGTGACAATCTCGTTAGCGATGTCAGAGCTGACTGTGAGAGCAGTGCTTCCAAATTTGGAATTATGAAGCGCTTCTGCAGCAGTCATTTGAGAGTGATACCATTCGGTGACTTCGCCGAGAATTTTCAGGTGACCATAGGAGGATTGATTATAGTAAGAGGCCACAGATTGATAAGCATTTTTCGCTGCGTCGCCAAAAAAGGCATTTTGGATGAGAGTTCGCTTTTTAGCCAGAACATCTGCATCAGGATCGACATCTTCCTTAAAAGTCATCGGAACCACTAGCAAGTAAGGATCCTTGCCTTGCTCAAAAAATAAGCCATTGTCTCGAGAGCTTTCCATCTGAGCGAGGCTGCTGATTTCGGTAGCCTTGACAGTTTTATCGTAAAAGTAAGCCTCTTTTGGCAAAACATAAGTGCTCACTTCACTATTGAAAGTATCTAGTTCATCCAAGTCGGCTAGGTAAGGGACAAACTCCAGCGAAGTCGCGCCAAAGCATGAGGTCAAAACCAAGGTCAAACTAATGAGAGCAAAACGTAATTTCTTCATGTATTATTAAATCTAAGTTTTAAAGAGACAAATGTAAAGCAAAAGACTTTTTAAATGTCTTTTACTTATGAGCCCAATTCATTCATTTTTTCGTCAAAAACCCAGCAAAAATAGCGTATTTATGAAAAAAGCCCCGATTTTTGGTCGGGGCAATTTTTATTGAAAGATGAAGTTTACTTTTTGTTTTCTTCTTCGGCGCGGCGAATCTTTTCGTGGATGGCATTGACAGCGCGATCGTGCTCTTCGACGTAGCGATCGGAGACGACTTTCATCGTATCTTCGACATCGAAATGCTCAATCAAAGCGTCTTCTGCTTGCTCATTGAAGAGACCGCGGCCAGCAGGAATTAAACGGCCAGTGATAACGTTTTCTTTTAAGCCATGGAGATAGTCAGTTTTGCCTTTGATGGCAGCATCGGTCAAGACGCGAGTAGTCTCTTGGAAGGATGCGGCGGAAAGGAAGCTGTCAGTTTCGAGAGCGGCTTTCGTGATACCGAGAATTAAGGGAGAGAACACCGCGGGGTGTTTTCCGCTGAGGAGCGCTCCAGTATTCTTGTCGGTGAAAGTGTTGATGTTGACGCGAGTGCCGGCGAGCATGTCGGTGTCTCCCGCATCAATAACGAATACTTTGCGAAGCATCTGGCGAACGATAACTTCGATGTGCTTATCGGAAATAGCAATATCCTGCGAGGAATAAACTTTGCGGACTTCTTTGAGAATGTAGTTTTGGACGGCGGTTTCATCGCTGACTTCAAGGAGTTTCTTCGGTGAGATAGCTCCCTCAGTGATCTTGCCACCATTCTTGACAGCGTCGCCTTTTTTGACTCTCAAGCGAGCGCCGAAGGGGGTCGTATATACTTTCTCTTCGAGATCGTTTTTGACAGTCACATCATAGCAGCCATTCTTTTCTTCGATACGAGTGACCACACCGCGAATTTCAGAGATGAGAGCTTCACCTTTAGGGGTGCGAGCTTCAAACAACTCTTGAACACGAGGCAAACCTTGAGTAATATCGCTTCCGGCAACGCCGCCAGTGTGGAAGGTTCTCATGGTTAATTGAGTGCCAGGTTCACCGATGGATTGAGCAGCCATAATGCCAACTGCTTCGCCGACTTCTACTTTGCGGCCAGTCGCTAAGTTGCGGCCATAGCAGTGGACGCAGACACCATCCTTTGTCTCGCAGCCAAATAGGGAGCGGATGACGACTGATTCAATGCCGGCATCGACGATAGCCTTAGCTTGCTCTTCGTTGATCATGGTATTGCCTTTGACGATCACTTCTCCAGTCTGTGGATGGGCGACATCATTTAAGGCATAGCGACCAACTAAGCGGTCTTGTAATGAAGCGATGATAGCGTTGCGGGAAGTGTCGCGAATCTCGCGGACTTCGAAGCCGTGATCAGTGCCGCAATCTTCTTCGCGAACGATGACATCTTGAGAGACGTCGACGAGTCGGCGAGTGAGATAGCCGGAGTCAGCGGTTTTAAGCGCGGTGTCAGCACCACCCTTACGAGCACCGTGGGTGGCGATAAAGAATTCAGAGACGTTCATACCTTCGCGGAAGCAGGATTTAACTGGCAATTCAACCGCTTCACCAGAGGTTGAGCCCATCAATCCACGCATACCAGCGAGCTGGAGAATATTGGACATATTACCACGAGCGCCAGAGTCGGACATCATGAATATGGAATTGCGGGTGTCGACTTGGAACTGCTCTGTCAGTTTGGCTTGGACTTCGTTTTTGACATCATCCCAAACTTTGACGACTTGGTCGTGTCTTTCTTTATCAGTCAATAAGCCCATGCTGAACATTTCCGAGAGTTTGTTGACCTTTTCGTCACCGCTCTTGAGAATCTCTTCCTTGCCTTGCACGATGTGAATATCGTCTAGGGATATGGAGAATCCTGCCACAGTGGCGTAATGGAAGCCTTGATCCTTGATTTTGTCGAGGACAGCGCTGGTCTTGGGTTGAATAACTTCTCCCCATTTATCGATTTCACCAGCGCGGCGATCGTAGCGCTGGAAGATATCGTTGACGATGCTGCCCAAGTCTTTCTTTTTGAAAGGTTTGATGAGCGGTCTGTTAGCGATATATTCGCGAACGTTGGTGCCGCGAGGGACGAAATATGAGGCGATAGTTGCAGGATCGTTATTTAAATTCTTGGCGTTAACCGCATTTAAATAGGGGAAATCTGCAGGGAAAATTAAATTGAAGATGACTTTGCCGACGGAAGTGATCAAGTAGCTCTTGTTCTCTTCTTCGGTGAAATCTTTTTTCATCATCGCACTGCCTAAGATAGCGATGCGGTTATGGAGGTGGATTTGCTTGGTTTGATAAGCTAGCAGGAGATCGTCGACATTCTTGAAGACTTTTCCTTCGCTAGCGGCAAATAATTCAAATCTTTCCGCCTCATCCTCATCTCCTCTTTCGTGCGCCAATTGAGCGCGCTTTAAGAAGTCTTCTTTAGTAGCTTCAAGAGTGAGGTAGTAGTTACCGAGCACCATGTCCTGAGAACCAGTGACGATTGGTTTGCCATCTTTGGGTCCAAGAATATTGTTGCTGGCTAACATTAAATGTAAGGCTTCTTCTTGAGCGGCGCGGCTCAAGGGAAGGTGGACGGCCATCTGGTCACCATCGAAGTCGGCGTTAAATCCGGTGCACACGAGCGGGTGCAAACGGATGGCTCTTCCATCAACGAGGATTGGTTGGAAGGCCTGAATGCCAAGGCGGTGAAGAGTTGGCGCGCGGTTTAACAAAACGGGGTGTTTGCTGATGATCTCTTCGACGATGTCGAAGACAACATCCTCATAGCGGTCGATAATTTTATCGGCTTGCTTATGAGCGTTAGCAATCCCGCGCTTTAAGAGTTCGCAGGCGATATATGGGCGCAATAATTGAATGGCCATCTCGCGAGGAAGGCCGCATTGATACATCTTTAGGCTTGGTCCGACAGCAATGACGGAACGACCAGAGTAGTCGACGCGCTTGCCGAGGAGGTTTTGTCTGAAGCGACCTTGCTTGCCTTTCAGAGCTGAGCTGAGCGATTTTAAAGCGCGTCCGCCTGGGCCTTGAACAGGTTTATTTCTTCTGCCGTTATCAATCAGAGCGTCGACCGCTTCTTGAAGCATACGTTTTTCGTTCATTAAGATGACGTCAGGAGAGTTCATGTCGATCAATTTCTTTAAGCGGTTATTTCTGGAGATAACGCGGCGATATAAATCGTTCAAATCGGAAGTGGCAAAACGACCACCATCGAGCTGAAGCATCGGGCGTAGATCTGGAGGGATGACCGGGATGACATCGAGGATCATCCAAGCTGGTTGGTTGTTGGAGTTTCTAAAAGCTTCAATAACTTCAAGCCTCTTGGTTAATTTCTGGCGTGACAAAGCGCTGGTATCTTTCATTTTGCTGTTGATATCTTCAGCTTCTTTGTTGAGATCAACTTCATTGAGAAGTCTCTTAATCGCCGCTGCACCTTCGCCGAATTCAGCGCCGGTGAACTTGCTGATAAAACGAGCGTTACTCTGGAAATCAAAGACTTCCGCGTAATTCTCTAAGCGAGCGATTAATTCGAGAGCGCGATTGTAAGAATCATCGCCTTCGATAATTCCGTATTCCATCGCTCTGTCTAAGATATCCTTTAGGGCTGGAATAAAGATCTCGCGGCCATTTCGCTCATTGATAAATTCGCGATAGGATAAGACTTTACTTGAGCCAGGATTTAAGCAGATGTGAGCGGCATAATAGACGACTTCTTCCAAATGCTTAGGAGAGACGTCGAGCAATAAGCCGATGCGGCTTGGGATACCTTTGAGGTACCAGATGTGGGTGCAGGGGCTCGCTAGTTCAATGTGGCCCATTCTTTCGCGACGGACTTCTTTAGAAGTCACTTCGACACCGCACTTCTCGCAGACCACGCCGGCAAAGCGGATCTTCTTATAGCGTCCGCAGTGGCATTCATAGTCCTTGCTAGGACCGAAGATCTTCTCGCAGTATAAGCCGTCCATTTCTGGCTTTTGGCTGCGGTAGTTAATGGTTTCAGGCTTTAAGACTTCGCCGCGCGACCAGCTGCGAATTTGCTCTGGGGAGGCAAGTCCCACTTTAATGGCAGTTAATTTCTTTACATCAAACATGGTATTTTTCCTCCTTAATCATCAAATTTTTCATCGCCGCTGTGGGTGGTGAGACCGATGGCCTCAACATCGACGACGCTCTCAGCGGCACCTTCGCCAATCAAGTTGCGGATATTGGAATTGATGCGGCGTTCCTCTTTCTCCGACTCTTTCGCGAGAGCATCCATATCGATGGCTGTGCCATCTTGATCTAACAATTCGACGTTCATCGACAAAGCTTGCAATTCCTTGACCAACACTTTGAAGGCTTCGGGAATGCCTGGCTTCGGCAATTCCTGTCCTTTGATCACCGCTTCGTAAGTCTTGCGACGTCCGACGCGATCATCAGATTTAATGGTAATAATTTCTTGTAAGACGTGAGCGGCGCCATAGGCTTCGAGAGCCCAGACTTCCATCTCGCCAAATCTCTGACCACCATTTTGAGCTTTGCCGCCCAAAGGTTGCTGAGTGACGAGGGAGTAAGGGCCAGTGCTTCGAGCGTGCAATTTATCGTCGACCATATGCACTAGTTTAATCATGTACATGCATCCGACGGTGATGCGCTCATCAAATCTCTCACCAGTCGTGCCATCGTAGAGGATGGTTTTGCCATCTTTATCCATCTTGGCTTTTTCCATCATCGCGAAGATTTCTTCGTTGGTGATGCCATCAAAAACAGGGGTGGCAATCTTGTAGCCGAGCTTTCTTAAAGCGAAGCCGAGATGCACCTCCAAAATCTGCCCGATGTTCATACGGGAAGGAACACCTAAGGGGTTGAGCATGATATCGACGGGAGTTCCGTCTGGTAAGAATGGCATATCGCATTCTGGTAAAATTCTAGAGATAACGCCTTTGTTACCATGGCGCCCAGACATCTTATCGCCTTCGGAGATCTTTCTCTTCTGCACGATGTAGACGCGGACAACTTCGTTGACTCCTGGAGGAAGCTCAACGTCTTTGCTCTTGCCTTCGCGCTTGAAGACTTTGACATCTAGTACAATTCCGGCTCCTCCATGAGGAACGCGGAGAGAAGCATCTTTGCCTTCGTTAGTTTTCTCGGCAAAGATAGCCATTAATAATTTTTCTTCAGGGGTGGCTTCGGTCTGTCCGCGAGGAGTGACCTTGCCGACGAGAATATCGCCTTCCTTAACTTCGGTACCGACGACGACAATACCCCTTTCATCGAGGTGAGCTTTTGCTTCGGTGGAGACGTTAGGAATATCGGCGGTGATCTCTTCATCGCCGAGCTTTGGAATCGAGCGGCACTCTAATTCATATTTTTCAATATGGACTGAGGTATAGGTATCATCTTTGACTAAGCGCTCGCTCATGATGACGGCGTCTTCGTAGTTGTAGCCGTTCCAAGTCATGAAAGCGATGGTAACGTTTTGTCCGAGAGCTAAATCGCCATTTTCCATCGCAGGACCATCAGCGATAATTTGACCTTTGGCGACTTTGTCGCCCACTCTCACCACGGAGTGCTGGTTGATGCAAGTTCCCTGGTTGCTGCGCTCAAATTTTTGGAGATAGTAAGTGCGAGGAGCGGATTGACCTTTCTCTAAGATCTCGATGTTTCGGCTGTCAGTGTAAGTGACGACGCCTTCTTCGACAGCGACAATCGCTAAGCCGGAGTCGCGAGCAATCTGATGCTCTAATCCCGTGCCCACGATAGGCGCGTGCGGTCTTAAAAGAGGAAGTGCTTGACGCTGCATGTTGGCACCCATCAAGGCACGCATGGTGTCATCGTTTTCCAAGAAAGGAATACATCCAGCGGCGATCGAGACGATCTGCTTTGGAGAGACGTCGACTAAATCGACATCTTCTTTCTTCGCCATGACGTTTTCGCCTTTGAATCGAGCGACTACTTCATCGTCGAGAATTTCTCCGTTGGGGCCGAGATTAATGTTGGCTTCAGCGATGACGTAATTCCATTCTTCATCAGCGCTCAAGTAGATTGAATCTTGGGCTTCGTTTAGAACGATATGATGAGCTTTATCGACTTTTCGATAGGGAGTTTCAATAAAGCCAAATTTGTTGATTTTAGCATAGCTAGCTAAGTTGTTAATCAAGCCGATGTTCTGACCTTCAGGGGTTTCAATTGGGCAGATACGTCCATAGTGAGAAACGTGAACGTCGCGGACTTCAGTTGAAGCGCGATCGCGGGTTAGACCACCAGGGCCTAAGGCGGATAGACGGCGCTTATTGGTCAACTCGGCGAGAGGGTTGGTCTGGTCCATGAACTGGGAGAGCTGGCTGCTCGCGAAGAACTCGCGGATAGAAGCGGTTAAGGGACGGGGATTGATCAAAGCTTTAGGCTTGACGTTTCCGAGGTCGCTAATCGACATCTTTTGCTGCACAGTCTTGACCATTTTGCCAAGTCCAATGCGGAATTGATTTTGAATTAATTCGCCGACGCAACGGATGCGGCGATTGCCGAGATGATCGATATCATCAGTGGTGCCGAAACCATCCATGACGTTGAGGAAATAAGAGAAGACCGCCACGATATCACTGATAGTGACATGGGAAACGGTGGAATTGAGGTCGGTTCCAATAATGGGGCAGACCTTCTTCTCTTTATCGTTTTTATAGACCTTGACAATGTTGACATTGCCATGGTCGTCGAGGCGCTCGTTGACTTTCAATATGTGCAAGTGCGCGCCTTTTTCAAAGAAATCTTCATTTCTCAATGCTTCGACATCTTCGGATGTCAAAGTATAGCCTTTTTTAAAGCGCACTTCACCATCGCTGGAGATGAGATTCTCCGCGAGGATTCGGTTGGCTAAGCGGTTGTAGATACCGAGCTTTTTAATATATTTGTAACGTCCAGCTCGCCCTAAATCGTATCTCTTGGAATCGAAGAATTTCTGAACGAGGAAATTAACCGTGCCTTCTTCGGTAATCGGTTCGCCAGGTTTCATCTTTCTAAAGATTTCCACGAGAGCCGTCTTGGCGGTCTTGACTTTCAAATCATCATCTTTGCTGATCGTTAGCTCTAAAGCATCATTGTGGCCGAACAAATTGACGAGGTCTTCGTCAGATTCGATACCTAGAGCTCTCAATAGGATTGTGGCGTGCATTTTTCTCTGGCGATCAATGCGGACAGATAAAATGTCCTTGTTGTCGCTTTCGAATTGCAGCCAAGTTCCTCTTCCTGGAATCAGGTCGGCTTCATAGAGATTTTTGCCAGCCTTCATCTCTTTAGAGAGATACGCGCCAGGGGAACGAACTAATTGGCTAACGATGACTCTTTCCGCTCCATTGACAATGAAAGTTCCGCTCTTTGTCATCAAGGGGAAATCGCTCATATAGACCTCGGCTTCTTGAATTTCGCCGGTGGCTTTATGGTTGAGTCTCAATGTGACGTAAATCGGAACACAATAGGTCAAATCTTGAGCCTTGCATTCATGGAGAGGATGCTTTGGTTCGCCTAAGCGAACGGAGACGTAGTCGATCGAAAGAGTGTCCGCATAATTGCTGATGGGGAAGCTCTCTTTAAAGACTTCATCTAAGCCTTTTTCCTTGAATTCCTCGTAGGATTTTGTTTGAATCTCCACGAGATTAGGCAAAGGCAATTTGCCGGAGAATCGGGAATAATCATAACGATCATTGTTTAACTTGTTTAATTTAGCAATGTTTCTAATTGACATTCTAATGGCTCCTTAAATCTAAATATTTATTTGCTCACCTTTTTGGCTTGATAAACGCAATAGCCTTTTTCTTTCTCCAACAGGGAGATGTTCCCAAACAAACCTTCGATAAATCGGCTTGCGGTCGGAGCGCCTTGGTTTTTGCGAATTACCACGAATAGTGAGCCGCCATCAATTAAGCGTTGCAAGGCCCCCTCATACATGGCGTATGTAACGCGCTTTCCAGCGCGTATGGGAGGATTCACAACAATTGAATCATATGGTCCTTCAATGTTGGCGTAGATATCACTCTGAAGGCAAGTGACTCTCTGGCTTAATCCAAGCAATTTAGCGTTCTCCTCGCACAATGTGAGGGCTCGCTCGTTGACATCCGCAAGATCGACTCTTGCGTCTGGTGAAGTTATGGCGATAGTTAAGCCGATAGGGCCATAACCACATCCAAGATCGAGAATTTTTCCGGTAAGATGAAGGGGAATAATAGCCTTTAATAGGACAATACTCCCCTCATCAACCTTACTTTTGGAAAATACTCCGTTATCGCTCTTGAAGTGCAATGTTAAGCCATTAATTAACAAAGTAATATCACGCTTTTTTGACGCTAAAAGTGGATCGTTTTGAAAATAATGGGACATAGTTTACTCAAGAAAAATAACGGTAAGTGTTATTTAATTTCGACTTCAGCACCAGCAGCAACAAGAGCTTTCTTGTGTTCTTCAGCTTCAACTGGAGAAATGTGCTCTTTAATGGTGGCTGGAAGGGCATCAGTTACTTTTTTGGCATCCATTAATCCTAAACCAGTGATGGCTTGGACAGCCTTGATAACTTGGACTTTGGAAGCGCCGACGCTCTTTAAGATAACAGCGACTTCGGTTGGGCCAGCGGCTGGTCCTTCTTCTTCTTCAACGTGGGCAGCAGCAGCGACTGGGGCTGCAGCGGTAACGCCGAATTCAACTTCGACGGCTTTGACTAATTCATTTAGTTCGAGAACACTCATTTCTTTCAATGAAGCAATGATTTCTTCTTTTGTTAATTTTGCCATGATAATTTCCTCCTA
>Ga0116171_10006095_pt1 | contig 10470 bp, 8 predicted proteins | sample AD_JPNHW2_MetaG_FD_89798 | JGI IMG/M metagenome (GOLD analysis project Ga0116171, IMG submission 89798) | Active sludge microbial communities of municipal wastewater-treating anaerobic digesters from Japan - AD_JPNHW2_MetaG | ecosystem: Engineered > Bioreactor > Anaerobic > Digestate | place...
AATTGGGATTTGGTGGACCTATCTGCTTATCACATTGTTGGAGATTATCTTTTAAATAAAAACAGAAAAATTTTATACAAACTTGCTAAATCAAAAAATATATGGGAAAGACGAATAGCCGTTGTCTCCACTTATACTTTTATTAAAAACAGGGAAAATCATGATATTTTTGAATTAACAAAAATCCTACTAAATGATAAACATGATCTTATACACAAGGCTTGTGGTTGGATGCTTCGAGAGTCAGGGAAGAGTGTGTCAGAAAAAGACTTAGAGTTGTTTTTGGAAGAAAACTACCACAAAATGCCTAGAACAATGCTTCGTTACGCTATAGAAAAATTTTCAGATTCTAAAAGACAACATTTTCTCAAAAAATAAAGAGCAAATTAATTGATTTTAATCTCAAATTTTAGTATAAATATAAACAGTTAAAAGGGGCTATCCCTTTTTTGTTTGTCATTTTTATTATTAATTTTAATTATTATATGTCGCAGAAAAAAAGCAATAAATTTGTCTATGCCTTCGAAGAAGGGAATAGAAACATGAAGGAGATTCTTGGTGGAAAAGGTGCCAACCTAGCTGAAATGAAAAGCTTGGGGATTAATGTTCCTCCTGGATTTACCATCTCTACCCAAGCTTGTAAAATTTACAATGACTTAGGTAAAAAAATCACTCCCGAGATGGAAACTCAGATAAAAACTAATTTGATTAACCTAGAAAAAAAGATGGGTAAAAAACTAGGGGATGCAAAAAATCCTCTATTGGTTTCAGTAAGATCTGGAGCAGCCGCTTCTATGCCAGGAATGATGGATACAATCTTAAACCTTGGGCTTAACGATCAATCCGTTATCGGTTTGGCAGAAAAAACTGGTAATGAAAGATTCGCATGGGATTCATATCGACGATTAATCCAAATGCTTGGTAATGTTGTTTTAGAAATTGATCACGACGAATTTGAACACATATTAGAATCTGTAAAAGAAAGTAAGAAAGCTAAATTTGATACAGACCTAAGTACAGAAGACCTTAAGGAAGTTGTAACTAAATACAAGGCAATGGTCAAAAAGGTTACTAAAAAAGATTTTCCTCAAGATCCTAAAGTACAACTTGATTTGTCTATCAAAGCAGTTTTCAATTCATGGAACAATTACCGAGCTATTCGTTATCGTGAAATAAATAATATCAAAGGACTTATTGGAACAGCTGTTAACGTTCAAGCAATGGTGTTCGGAAATCTTGGAGAAGATTCTGGAACTGGTGTTTGTTTTACAAGAAATCCTTCTACTGGAGAAGCAAAGTTTTACGGAGAATATTTAATGAATGCTCAAGGTGAAGATGTTGTTGCTGGGATCAGAACACCTCTTGCAGTATCAACTCTACAAAAAAGCAATCCAAAGATATACAAAGAACTAGTTGCTGTATGTAATAAAGTAGAGAAGCATTATAAAGACATGCAAGATATGGAATTCACTATTGAAAAAGGAGTTCTATATATTCTTCAAGCAAGAAACGGTAAGAGAACAGTTGAGGCTGGAGTAAAAACAGCTGTCGACATGGTAAAAGAAAAATTGATAACCAAAGAAGAAGCTATCTTGAGAATAGATCCAAACCAACTTAATCAACTACTACACAAACAATTTGACCAAAAGTCATTAAATAAAGCAGAAGCAATTGCTCAAGGGCTACCAGCTTCTCCAGGAGCTGCTGTAGGAGAAATAGTATTTAATGCAAGCGAAACTCTATCAAAAGCTGAAAAAGGTCTAAGCGTTATCTTGGTAAGAACAGAAACATCTCCTGAGGACATCGATGGAATGCACAGTGCTAAAGGTATTTTAACAGCAAGAGGAGGAATGACTTCTCACGCGGCCGTTGTTGCTCGAGGAATGGGAACTTGCTGTGTTGCAGGTTGTCCTGATTTAATTATTGATGAAAAAAAGAAAACCTTAACCATTAAAAGTAAAGGATTAACTCTTAAGGAAGGTGATTTCATTTCACTAGATGGATCTACAGGAAAAGTTTATGCTGGAAAAATAGAAACCAAAGAACCAGAACTTTCAGGTAACTTTGGGAAGCTTATGTCATGGGCTGATGAATATCGAAAGATAGGTATCCGCACAAACGCAGATACTCCAAAAGATGCTTCAACAGCTAGAAAATTTGGAGCTGAAGGTATTGGACTTTGCCGAACAGAACACATGTTTTTCGAAGGACCAAGAATTAAAGCTATTCGAGAAATGATTCTTTCAAACGATATTGAAAGTCGAAAGAAAGCTCTTGCTAAACTTCTACCATTCCAAAGAGATGATTTCGTAGGGTTATTCCACACAATGGAAGGATTCCCTGTAACTGTTCGATTCTTAGACCCTCCACTACACGAATTTTTACCTACTAACGAAAAAGATATAGTTGAAATATCAAAAGAAATGGGAGTCTCTGTTAGCGTGCTTAAAAACAAGATTGAAGAACTTCATGAGTTCAATCCAATGTTAGGTCACAGAGGTTGTAGACTTGCTGTAACTTTCCCAGAAATATACGAAATGCAAACAAATGCTGTTATTGAAGCTGCAATTCTAGTTACAAAAAAATGTCCAATTTGTGGAAAGAAACACAAAGTCACACCTGAGATAATGATCCCTCTTGTAGCAACTACAAAAGAATTTTCTATGCTAAGAGAAAGCGTAATTGAAATCGTAGAAAAGAAACTTAAAGAAGCTAAAATTAAAATGGCTTACAAAGTTGGAACTATGATCGAGGTACCTAGAGCAACTATGGTAGCTGACAAAATAGTAGAAGCCGGAGCAGAATTCTTCTCATTTGGAACAAACGACCTTACTCAAATGGGAGCAGGTATATCAAGAGACGATGCAGGTAAATTCTTAAAAGAATATGTGGCTAAAGGTATATACGAAAATGATCCATTTGAAACTCTAGACCAAGAAGGAGTTGGTGAATTAATAAAAATCGCCATCAAAAAAGGACGTGGAGTTAAAAAGGATCTCAAGATAGGAATTTGTGGAGAACATGGAGGAGAACCAAAAACAGTTGAATTCTGTCATAAAGAAGGATTCTCATACGTGTCTTGTTCACCATTTAGAGTTCCAATTGCCAGGTTGGCAGCCGCTCAAGCCGCTATCAAGAATAAGACGAAGAAGTAATTTTAAATTAAAACACTCTAGTTTATAAAGCTAGGGTGTTTTAATTTGTAAGATGTTATAATCAGACTATGACACAGGATCAAGCTTTACTAATCATGAAGACAGGAGTAAATATTTACCTTACAGGAAGTGCTGGAAGTGGTAAAACTTATTTACTTAATAAATACATTTCTTATCTTGAAGAACATGATATTCCAGTAGCAGTTACAGCTTCAACGGGGATAGCGGCGACTCATATGAACGGTATGACTATCCACAGTTGGTCTGGAATGGGGATTAAAGAAAAATTAGACGAAATAGATTTAGAGAAATTAGAAGAAAAGAAATACCTCTGGAAAAGATTTGAAAAAGCTCGCGTTCTTATAATTGATGAAATATCAATGCTCCATGCAAATCAACTAGATATGGTTGAACAGATTTGTCGAAAATTTAAAAGAAACGATAAACCGTTTGGAGGGTTGCAAGTAATCTTATCGGGTGATTTTTTCCAGCTTCCGCCTGTAACAAAAGGAGAAAAGGGAAGTACTCCGATGATATACAAAAGTAGTGCTTGGCAAATCTTAAATCCTGCTATCTGCTATCTCGAAGAACAACACAGACAAGAAGATAATGTATTAATGGAAATATTAAACTTAATTAGAAAGAATCAAGTAGACGAAAGACACCATGAAATACTAAGAAGTCGTATTGGCCAAACTTTAAAGAATGAGGTGCGAGCAACTAAACTCTATACTCACAATATAAACGTAGACGAAATAAACGACAGTGAACTTTCTTCTATTTCTGGAGATGAGAGAATTTTTCAAATGACTGATAGTGGCCCAGAAAACCTAGTAGCTATTCTTAAAAAAAGTTGTTTGGCTCATGAAAAATTGAAATTAAAAGTAGGAGCTGAAGTTATGTGTATTAAAAATAATTTTGAAGAGGGTTACGTTAACGGTTCAAGAGGAAAGATTGTTGGTTTTGATGGTTCTGATTACAACCCAGTCGTTGAATTGTACAACGGGAAAAAGGTTAACTTAAAACCTGAAATTTGGGCAATTGAAGAAGATGGTAAGATAAAAGCTTCTGTTTCTCAAATACCACTTAGGTTAGCTTGGGCTATTACAATACACAAAAGCCAAGGAATGTCCCTAGATAACGCAGAAATAGACCTTAGAAACACTTTTAGTTATGGAATGGGGTATGTGGCCCTTTCTAGAGCCAGAACCCTTGAGGGGATTAGCCTAGTTGGATACAGTGAAGAATCTCTACAAGTAGATCCAGTGGTTCTAAACTTAGATCAAGATTTACAAAACCAAAGCTACCAAAACGAACTTTTGTTTAAAAAATTAACAAAATCACAACAGAAAAAATTAGAAGAGGATTTCATCTTGAGAGTTGGAGGTAAAATTGAAAAAGTAAAAAATAAACACAAACAGATTATAAAAGACACAAAAATACCAACAGTTTTAATTACAAAAGAATTGTTAGAAAGTAAAAAAACTATTTCTCAGATAGCCAAAGAAAGAAACTTAACTAGAGAAACTATAATTAAACACATAGAAGAAATTGCAAGTAAGTATGGAAATACTTACATAACACACCTAAGACCGAGTCAAAAAGATATAGATGCTGTCAAAAAAGCTTTAGACAAAATAAAAACTGAAGATAAAACAAAACTCACCCCCATTAAAATTTTATTGGAAAAAGATGGCAATAACATGTCATTCGAAAGAATAAAAGTCGCTCGATTATTTTTATAAGTAATTTTAATATATTATGAACAAATTTATTTTTAAAAAAATAACACTAGTATTATTATTTACAATTGTAATTATTCTTATAATTTTTAGTGTTATAGATAGAAATCAATCAAAGAAGGTAGTGATACCAATACCACCCATAACTCAAAGTAGTGAGTATTGTTACTATAGAGGAATTGATACTGTGAGTGGTTTCAAAGATGTCGCATGGATAAAAATCAAAGAAAATAACAACGAGATTAGCGGGGAATTGAGAAATCTTCCAGCCGAAACAGACTCAAAAGTTGGACTGTTTAGTGGTATGATAATAGAATCTGACACGCCTCATGGTTTCAAAAAAGCAAATGTTATCTGGGATACATTCGCCGAAGGCATGAACACAAAAGAAGAATTGATTTTTGACTATAACGAGAATTACGCGATAGTATATTTTGGAGAGTTAAACGATCGAGGTGATGGTGTATACGTTTTTAAAGACAAAAATAATCTTTACCCTCAAGAAAAAATGACTCCTATAAACTGTCAGGACTTAGATGAAAAATTATTAGTTGAAGAATACGTAAGAGAAAACATCAAAAATATCTCTATTACAAAAGAGGTTTTGGGAGGAATCTGGTATGTAACAAAAATAGAGATAGACAGCCAATTAAATAGCGGTAGGGTAGAATATGAAGACGGACATATAATGGAAAAAGCTAGTTTTGAGTATGATTACGCCCCCGAATCAAAGACAGTTGTTATCAAAAACTTTAAACAGCTGTAAAGATTATTGCTTTTATAAAAAGAGTGGTACAATAAGTATATTATTAATAAATTTTTAAATAAAAAAATTTATGGCAAAAGGAATGACTCACAAAAAAGACGTCAAGAAACCAAAAAAGGGGAGTAAGAAATAGTAAAAACCTCTGACCTTAGGGCCAGGGGTTTTTACTTGGGATAAATACCTTTTTATTATATAATTAGAATATAAAAATAAATTTTTAAAGACATGGAATCAAGAACTAAAATTATAGCCACATTAGGCCCAGCGAGCGAAAAGGAAAATACGATAGAAGAATTAATCAAACATAAAACCAATATGTTTAGACTTAATTTTTCTTGGGGAAACTATGAGTGGCATTCTAATCTTATAAATATCATTAGAAAACATACATCAAATTACAACACAGAAGTAGAGATAATGCAAGACCTATCAGGTCCTAGAATACAAGAAGAAGGTGGCCATAGATTTGATAGAGAAAAATGTGGAGGAATCATCACAGAGAAAGACAAAGCTGATTTAGCTTTTGGAATAAAAGAAGGAGTTGATTACATTGCGATGTCATTTGTTGGTTGTGCTTTAGATGTAAAAGAATTAAAAGAATTAATTAACTCTCTAGGTGGAAATCAAAAAGTCTTATCAAAAATAGAACGTGTAGAAGCAATTGATAACATAGATGAGATTATAGAAATATCCGACGGAATAATTATAGCTAGAGGAGATTTAGGAAATGAAATTCCTTTAGAAGAAATACCTTTTGTTCAACATAAAATAATAAATAAATGTAACCAAGCAGGTAAAATGGTAATCGTAGCAACTCAGATGCTTTACTCTATGGTTGAAAATAACATACCAACTAGGGCGGAAGTCTCTGACGTGGCTTATGCCATTATAGATGGAGCAGACGGAGTCTTATTATCAGACGAAACAGCTAGAGGAAAATATCCGATTGAATCAATTGAGACGCTCGAGAGAATAGTTTTAAACGCAGAAAAACATAGCGACATAACATTAGTAGGTTAAACATTATATAAAAATGCAAGAAGAAAAAATAATTTATATTACAAGAAAAATTCCAGAACCCGGGCTAAAAATATTAGATGAGCATAATATCAAGTATGATATTGGTAATTTTAAAAAACCTCCAACAAAAAAGGATTTGATCAAAGAGTTGAAGAAAAAGAATTATATTGGTGTAATTTCTTTCTTAACAGACAAAATAGATGCCGAAGTTATGGAAGCTTGTCCTGGTGTCAAAATTTTTTCTAACTTTGCCGTCGGATACGATAATTTAAATATAGAAGAAGCTAAAAAAAGAAATATCTTCTTAACAAATACTCCAGGCACATCAGCCATGGCTGTAGCTGAACACACAGTAGCTTTAATGTTAGCCTTAACCACTAGACTAGTTGAAGGAGACGAATACATGAGACGTGGCAAATACAAAGGCTGGGATCCCAATATTTTCATAGGTACAGATTTGCATGATAAAACTATAGGTCTTATAGGCGCTGGCCAGATTGGTACAGAAGTTGCCAAAATGCTTCGTTATGGTTTTGGAGCAAACATCATCTATAGTGATATCAAAAGAAATACAGATTTAGAAAACATAGATGGAATAGTCAGAAGAGAAACCGCTGAAGTATTAAAAGAATCTGATATTGTATCATTGCACGTACCGCTTCTTCCTTCCACACATCATTTAATAAATATAGAAACTTTGAAGACAATGAAGCCTACTGCATTTTTAATTAACACTTCAAGAGGTCCTGTGGTTGACGAGAAAGCTCTTATTGAAGCCCTAGAGAAAGACATCATACGAGGAGCAGGTTTAGATGTATACGAATTTGAACCTAAACTATCAAAAGGGTTAACAAAACTTCCAGATGTGATTATTACTCCACATATCGCTTCTTCCAGACAATCAGCTAGAGATATGATGGCAATGATAGCTTCAAAAAATATAGTTTCTTTTATAGAAACTGGTAATCCAATAAATAACGTTTATTAATTTTAAAAGGACCACGGTGATTAAGTGGTTCTTTTAAAATATTAATAATAGTTATAAGATATAAATATGGAACCATTGGCTCACAAAATAAGACCTCTTGGGTTAAAAGAATTTGTCGGACAAGAACATTTGGTAGGAAAAGATAAACCATTGAATATTGCTATATCCAAAAAGCATATTTTTTCTTTTATATTATGGGGCCCTCCTGGAGTTGGTAAAACCACACTGGCTCGAATATACGCTCGGGCAATTAATGCTGACTTTTACGAACTGTCAGCTGTTTCTGCTTCGAAAGATGATATCAAAAAAATTTTAGATGACTCTCCAAGAGGAACAGGAACACTTCTCGGACCAAAAATTATTTTTCTTGATGAGATACACAGGTTCAATAAAGCTCAACAAGATTTTCTTTTACCTTATGTTGAAAACGGAAGACTTGTCTTGATTGGAGCCACTACAGAAAATCCTAGCTTTGAAGTTATCCCGGCATTACTATCACGATGTAAAGTTTTTGTTTTAGAGAGTCTAAAAGATTCTGACATGAAAAAAATAATTAAAAGAACTGGCTATGAAATTGATAAAGAATCAACAAATTGGATTATAGATTATTCTGACGGTGATGCGAGACAAGCAATTTCTGTTATAGAAAATACTTTTTCTTTATATCAAAAAATAACAATCGAAAATTTAAAAAATACAATTCAGTCAAAATTTATTCGTTACGATAAAAAAGGGGAGGAGCATCACAATTTAATTAGCGCTTTTATCAAGAGTATGAGAGCTAGCCAACCAGACCCCACTTTATACTACTTGTCAAGGATGATAGTGGCTGGAGAAGATCCAAAATTTATTGCTCGAAGAATGGTAATTTTTGCTTCAGAAGATATTGGATTAGCTCAGCCAACAGCATTAGTTGTGGCTAACGAAGTCTTTAGAGCTGTAGAGACAATTGGATACCCAGAGTGTGGTATAAACTTGGCTCACGGAGCTGTTTATTTGGCTTTGGCCAAGAAAGATAGGAGTGCCTATGAAGGCTTCAGAATGGCCGAGAACGATGTTTTGGTACACGGAAGCCTTCCTGTACCACTTAATTTAAGAAATGCTCCTACGAAGCTTATGAAGGACTTGAACTACGGGAAAGGGTATGAGAAGTACACGAACAAAGATTTAATGCCACTTAAATTAAAAAATAGAAAATATCTAAACAGGAGAGATAAGGAAAATAATAAATAAGTCCCTTGGGGCTTATTTATTATAATAAAAGGTTTTTATTCTATTTCAGTGTCGTAAAAGATATATTGTACGACGTTATATATACTTTAAAATAAGCCCTAAAAGCACTTCCCCCAAGAACTAATCTTGGTATTTTTTTACGCACTCATTAAATGATTTTACTTGATTGTTGTATGCGGTTATATCTTCTTTCACCTGATCAACTAAATTATTATAATAAATAACCAAGTTGTTATATTCTTCTATTTTCTTTATATAGTCAGGTGAGTCAGATCCCCCGAATCCCCTGCTAGATTTTATTCTAATGAGCCTTTTACCCAAATCTTCATTCAATATCTCAATTTGACCTTGGTTAAATGTTACAACCTCAGAGAGATTTTCACTTACTTTTGGACAAGCACCCTTTGGAGTACCAAAATGCTGTACAGCAACCCAAACTTCTTCTCCCTTAAACAGACCTTTTGAAACAGCAACTCCTAATTCTTCATAGTTTGATTTTAAAATATTTTTTCTATGACCAAAGCTTCCCATCCAGGCATTAATCAAAGCTTCTTCATCTTTAAAGTTACCCATCGCCAAATTTTCTCCTATTAAGATATACCCATAACCAACTTCTTCACTAAGGTTCTCTATGCCCACCCCAGATGGAGAAACGTGTTCGAAGTATTGATTTTCTAAAATATCTTTAAGCTTTTTTTCAGCAGAAAGATTAAGGAGTTTATTCTCCTTAAGAACGGGTAAATTATTTTTTAAGCGGGCTGCATTGGTTTCTTCTATAACTCTTGATGCGCTTAAAGAACCTTGTTCTGTTTTAATCAATCTATCTATAAATCTCAAAGCACCGGGGGTTTCTGGTTTGATTTTAATGATAGGCTCTTTTTCTTCTATACCATCCACTTGATCATTTGATTTAATTAAATTTAAAACCTCTCCTCCACTTTCAAAGAGATTACCTAGAAAAGAAACAATGTTTTTGCTAAAAATAATTACAGGAATTAAAATTATAACTAAAATAATTATTAGTTTGTATTTTTTAAAAAAATTACTATTTTTCATGCTTATTTACAGGAAGAAGAAAAAGAAAAACCTGACTTCTCAGCATCTTCCCTATTCTTAAACCAAATTTGATTTTCTAATTTAATCCTACTAGCTCCTCCACAATCACGACTATAATACTTTGTTCCATTTTTTGAAGCAACATATCTCTTTTCTGCTTCATTTGAGTCAATATCATTATATATCATTTTCTCTCCCCCATCCAAACTATTTTCTACCTTTTCTATGCTTATTTTCTCTTCCGTCTCCCTTATCCTATACAAACGCCCCAAACCAAAAGAAGCTATCCCCACAAAAATAACAGTTAAAATTAATAAGATGGTTTGTCTATCTAATCCTGTTTTGCTCTTGATTTTATTTGATAAATTGGTTATACTCATTATTACTTAATTATAAATAATTAATTGGCTACTGGCTAGCCCAAATACAATATATGGCACACAGGATGGCCGGAGGTACGGCCAAAAACTTAAGAGACTCAAATCCAAAGTACCTTGGTACTAAGCTTTA
>Ga0116171_10006096_pt1 | contig 10470 bp, 6 predicted proteins | sample AD_JPNHW2_MetaG_FD_89798 | JGI IMG/M metagenome (GOLD analysis project Ga0116171, IMG submission 89798) | Active sludge microbial communities of municipal wastewater-treating anaerobic digesters from Japan - AD_JPNHW2_MetaG | ecosystem: Engineered > Bioreactor > Anaerobic > Digestate | place...
TCCAGCGATTGTTTTGCCTGCTCGACCATATATCCCGCGTTTCTTTCATCAGCTTTTTGACTTGTATCATCAAGTGGATATGACATGCCTAACATTGCCTCATAAGAGTAGTACTTCATTCCTGTAGTATTTGAATATGCATTCCCTGCAGAATCAGAATTGTAATCCATTGATGATGCAGACATAGACATTTTAAGCGACGGAAGTGAATAGTTTTCATTTATCTGGAGTGATAATTTGGCATTGTCCAGCGACCTGACTGCGCTTAAATAATCAGCCCGTTTATCAAATGCCGCTTTAATAGCCGCCTCGGTATTTATACTTGGAAGCTTGTCCGAGAGCACTACTTTCTCCTGCAAAGTGATTGCCTTATCTACATTTATTGCCCGGAAAAATTTCCGCATGCAGTTTCTGTAGTTCTGCTCAGCCTGTTTTACTGAAGCTTTTGAAGTTGCCTCAAGTGACGTCCAATAATTGATCTCGAACTTTTCGCTAAGCCCGAGCTCAACACGTTCGGCTACAATTTTTCTCACCTTTCTGGTTTCCCTGAGCATCACTCTTGAATTGTCAAGATGATTCTGTGCTATAACAACATTCCAGTAATCAGTCAATACATCAAGAGCTATCATGGAAATACTGTATATATATGCGTCCCGCTGTGACTGAACTTCATTTTTGATTATCTTTTCCTGTTTCCGGTCACTATAACCAAAGGCATTTTTCAGCAGCTCCTGCTCAATAGATGCAAAAATTTCAGGATTGTTTATCTTCAAATTCTGCCCATATCCTGTATCATACTTTGAATATTTATGAGCCACACCGGCTGATACAGTAGTCCCGGATGAAAAAAACTTGGAAAGTGATGCAGATGCTCCCAATGTATCATTTTTCTTTCCGCTTTCAGAGTATAGAAGTTCAGGATTATTTATTGAACTCAGACCTCCCTGCGCGTTCAGAAGAGGAGAATACTTGGCGTTGAATTTCATATAATCAGTATCAGACATTGCGACATTATATCTTGTTATATAGATATCCTGATTAACCTCAATAGCTTTTTTTATCGCTATTGCTAATGTTATATGCTTGTCATCAAAAATTATTGCAGCTTCATCAGCCACTTCAATCTTTATGTCTTTTTCAGGAATAGCCTCCTGATCCGCATCAGTTACTTCCTGAGCTTTCATTGAAATTCCAATAAAAATAAATAATAGGAACATAAGAATTTTATTTTTCATAATCTACTCCAGAAAAAATATTTTCATCTTTTAGAATTTGAAACATTGATTAAATATCCTGTTTTCTTTTTACGAGAATTTTACTTTCTGTCGCTTCTCTGAATCTATCAACGTATTCAAATACAGCAGGTACCACTATCAAGGTAATAAGTGTTGATAATAAAAGCCCGCCGATTATAGAGATACCCATTGACTGTCTCATCTTTGCAGCTTCTCCAATTCCCATAGCAAGAGGCAATGTCCCTGCAACCATTGCAAACGAAGTCATTAAAATCGGTCGAAGCCTTCTCTGCCCTGCCTGGAAAACCGCCTCTTTCCGATCAAGTCCCGACTGGACTCCATGCATGGCGTTGTCTACAAGCAATATTGAATTTTTCGTCACTATTCCTATAAGCATTACCATCCCGATCATGCTGAATAAATCAAGCATAACACCTGTTATAAAAAGGGCGAGTATAGCACCGGTCAACGCGAATGGAATCGCGAGCAGAATTGTAAATGGCGTGATAAAAGATTCATAAAGACTGGAAAGAACCAGGTAAATAAAAAGAAGAGCGAGAGATAGTGCAAATGCAACACTCGACGCGGTTTCAGAAAAATTTTCTGAATCACCGCTGAATGAATAAGTCACATCAGACGGCAATTGCAATTTTTTTATTATATCTTTTGTCATAGCCATGGCGTTTCCAACAGCCCCATTCGCTGCAAGGTTCGCTGTTATCTCGACATTGTAAGCCTTGTCACGCCTGTTGATCTGGGAAAATCCTGTTGCATACTCCCCTTTTGATATAGCGCTTAATGGAATCATTTTATTATCTATATTAGGCACTCGCGTGTTATAAAAATTTTTCGGCAGATCTCTCTGATCCGGTTTCAAACGGGCGCGGATATCATATTCAAGTCCGTTTACCCGCATTTTACCGGCTACTACGCCATCAACACTGTACCTGAGTTCTGTTCCGACAACACTATTAGATACTCCAAGCGACATCATTTTCTGCTGGTCGAAATTTATCCTGTACTCCTCGCCCCCCTTTTTCATTGTGGTGTCGAAGTCGGTGAGATCAGGTATTTTTCTAACCTCTTCCATAATCATAGCTGAAGCTTTTTCAACAGTTGCAAGTTCCCTTGCTGAAATTATAAGAGCAAAAGGCGCCCCCCGCTGACCGGTATCAAGGTCATTAACAGTAGGATTAGCGTAGTCAAATTTAGCGAGCAGTGCTCTTACTTTCATTTTATTTTCAAAAGTACTTTCTTTTCTGTCTTTACGCAGATAAACGTTGATCTGCCCCAATGTTTTTTCATCGTTTGAATTACCGATTGTAACGCCATAATAATCCATATCCTTTATTTCTTTTAAAAGCAGTTCTTCTATTTTTTGTATAGTCTCTTTTGTACCTTCCCGGCTTGTACCTGCAGGCATTTCAATATTTATTCCAAACTCGCCTTTATTACCTTCCGGTATAAATGTCTGTTTAACAAAAGAGAAAAGGCCGATGCTGCTTATAAATATAGCAAGTGTTACTCCTATAATTATCAATGGATGTTTAAGGCTGTACCCCATAATAACAGAATACCACTCCTCCAGCTTAACCTGAAATTTCTCAAAATATACTATAACTTTATTTTCTGACTTTTTGCCGCTGCCAGCGAAATATGCGCTTAAAAATGGCGCAACCGTAAGAGCATCGAATAAACTTACTATCATTGCAAAAACGACTGTAAATCCGAACTGTTTAAACAGTTTTCCGACTACACCGGAGAGCATACCAATTGGGAAAAAGACAGATAAAATCGCAAGGGTAGTTGCAACAACAGCAAGCATAACTTCTGTAGTACCCTCATCTGCAGCTTTAAATGAATCATGCCCCTCTTCAATTTTCCGGAATATATTTTCCCGTACAACTATCGCATCATCAACAAGCAGGCCCACGACCAGCGATAGGGCCATAAGTGTCATTACATTAAAGGTATATCCCATTACATCCATTACTATTACGGCGCCAAGCAGACTGTTTGGAATTGCCAGGCCTGTAATAATTGTTGATCTGAGATTACCGAGAAAAAGGAATACTACCAGAACAGCAAGGAATATCCCTATAACAATCGCGTTTACAGTCTCTTTAACATTGGTTTTAATCCATCTCGACTGATCTGATGTAACCATCACAGATGAATTGCCTTTCATCTGTTTCAGCATTGCATTCAAATCATCTATACGTGATTTTACAGCGTCAGTAACAGTAACAGTGTTCTTGCCCGACTGTTTAATAATATCAAGGTATATACAGGATTTTACGTTTTTAGTCTGAGGATTATAAATATACCCTATACTTGTAACATCTTCAGTCCCGTCAACAACTCTCCCGAGAGTATTAACCGTTGCGAAGTTCCCGACATCTCCGGAGAATGAGATCATAGTGTTGCCTATCTGGTCCAGGTTGTTGAACTCACCCATCGCCCTGAAAATGGTATCCTTTGACCCCTGCTCACGGCTGCCAATCGGAACATTCGACCCTGAACTGTTTATCTGGTTCGCAATTCTAATCATTGATATCTGGTAATCATTAACTTTATTCCGGTCTATTTCAACCTGTATCTCTCTCTTGGTTCCCCCTATTATATCAACATTCCCCACATCATTTATCTGTTCAAGCTTGGGCTTAATAATCTCGTTCGCAAGGTCATACAGCTCCCCCGCCGGCAGTTCTGAAATCAGCGACAGCCTTATAACCGGCTGGGAATCAACATCATATTTCTCGACGACAGGATCATCCGTAATATCATCAGGAAGATTATTTTTTGCTACATTGACTTTATCCCGTACATCCTGCGCCGCCAGGTCAAGGTCTACTTCCATATTAAACTCAAGAGTAATCAGGGAAAAGCCCTCCTTGTTTTCGGAACTTAAATGCTTTATCCCCGAAATGGTACCGAGCTCATCCTCAAGCGGTTTTGAAACGAGCTGCTCAATCTCTTCCGGGGACGCTCCGGAGTATGTTGTTGTAACTGTTATTGTAGGAAAAGATACATCCGGCATAAGTTCAAGACCTATGTTCTGGTATGAAATTACCCCTAAAATCATAATGATGGCGACTATACAGGTAATAAATATAGGCCGCTTGATTGCAAGCTTTGCAGTATTCATATTTACCCTCTTTCTTAAAAATATTATTTGATTCTAAAACTAATCGAAACGTATTCAATCTGAATGAATAAACCTCAACAGCCCGTATAACCCGATTGTCTTTTAATTAAGATCTGATTTAAAGCTTTCAGCTCACTTCTTATGTTCTGAAACAGAACCGCAGCTTTTGAATTTATTAATGATCTGATCTTTATGGTTTAATTCATTGTATTAGATAAATAGTATATAAACGATTTCATGCTAAAGCGCAAAAAACTACAGTAGAACAGATTTTAAAAAAATAATAGAGAAAATTTAAATAAGTATGGTAAAAAACTTCAACTAATATTTGAAATTTGCTTTCTTAAAATACAGGAATAACAAAAAAAATGTTTTATTTAAAGAGATACTTCGATTTTTTTTAAAAAATATTCATTGTTCACCTGTCACTGCATTTGAGAAATTTTGCATTGACTGAAAATTCTGCATAATCTATTTATCTGTTATAAAATAATAAAAACCGCGCCTGACAGAAATCAGCGGTCAATGTTCAATCCTGTAAATTTGATATAAAAATTAGTATAAATTTCCCGATGCCGTAACTTAATGAGTGTTTTGCATCAGCTTTGTTTTTCATATATTAAGCAGGAATACTGAACGGCATGACTGGAATACTGTCAAAAAATTTAATAACTGAAATAGGCAGGCATATGAATACACGGAAACTCGGAACCAGCGGTCTAAACGTAACTGAAATAATACTCGGCACATGGGCGATCGGCGGGACTATGTGGAGCGACTATGATGAATCAAACGCGGTAAAAGCAATTGAAGCTGCAATAGATCACGGAATAAACTGCATCGATACCGCTCCTGCCTATGGAGCCGGACACGCCGATGAACTTATTGGGAGAATAATAAAAGGCCGGAGAGATAAAATTCTTATAGCGTCAAAATGCGGACTGGATATTGAAAACGGATACCGTCATAATCTCAAGCCTGAGTTTATTGCTTATGATCTTGAACAATCACTGAAAAGACTCGGTACAGACTACATAGACCTCTACCAGATACACTGGCCCGATCCCGCAGTTCAGATTGAAGACTCAATGACTGCTCTTATGAAAGCAAAAGAATCAGGGAAAATAAGATATATAGGAATATGCAATTTCTCCGGGGACCAGCTGAAAGAGGCTATGAAATACGGAGAGGTAGTATCCTATCAGCCGAACTATTCTCTCCTTGAGAGAGAGATCGAATCTGACCGGATCAAAATCTGCGTAGATAATAATATCGGCATAATATCATACGGATCGCTTGGCGCAGGAATGCTTACAGGAAAATATAAGGAGCACCCGCAGTTCAGGAAAAACGACGCAAGAAACTTTTTCTATAAGTTCTTCAAGAAACAGTACTGGCCTGAAGTAAAGGCTGTTGTAGATAAAGTTTCTGCAATTGCAGATAAGAGAGGCGTAAAACCGGGACATGTAGCTATAGCATGGAACCTTTCAAAGACGGGAATAACTGCTGCTATAGTTGGAGCCCGTACTGCGGAACAAGTCCTGGAGAATCTTGGAGGATCGGGACTGATTCTTACTGAAGAGGAAATTCTTGAACTCGATAGAATTTCTGCTAATACTTATTAGCCGTCTAAATTATAATTACTTCTTCAGCCTAAGAATTAATTTGCAGAAAGGATACAAATCCCCCTCGGGATCTTTTCAGAAAAAGAAAAATTAAAACCAGGGCTTGCTCTTATTAAAATATCTAAAAATTTCTCTATGCTCCTTGATTTTTATATTATGATAAAGTCACATTTTTAATAATGTTTTTGCTACTGCAGCTCCGAATAAATTTCTTCCAGTCGGCATAGATGCTTTTACTGACCATGTATTTGAATCGGGATTATAAACTTCAACTGCTGACGAAAAATTCATATTATAATCATAACCGCCTATAGCATAAATCCTTCCATCCATTTCAACGGCTACCAAAGCATATCTTCTAGTCGGCATAGATAATTTTGATGACCATGTATTTGTTGCCGGATTATATACTTCAACTGTTGACAAAATTTCTGCTCCATCATAACCGCCTATAGCATAAATCTTTCCACCCTCTTCTGCAACAGCTAATCCCCTTCTAACAGTCGGCATTGATGCTTTTGCTGACCATGTATTTGTAACCGGATTATAGACTTCAACTGTTGACAAAGCATTTATACCATCATTGCTGCCACCTATAGCATAAATCATTCCGTCAAATTCGGCAGCAGATAACACAAATCTTGCAGTAGGCATAGACGCTTTTGAGGACCATGTATTTGTTGCCGGATTATACACCTCAACTGTTGACAAAGCATTTGTACCATCATTGCTGCCACCTATAGCATAAATCATTTCGTCAAACTCTACAGCAGCAAAGCAAAATCTTCCAGTCGGCATAGACGCTTTTGATGACCATGTATTTGTGGCCGGATTATATACCTCAACTGTTCCATCATCACCACCTATAGCATAAATCATTCCATCCACTTCTGCAACAGCTAATCCTGCTCTTGCAGTCGGCATAGACGCTTTTGAGGACCATGTATTTGTATCTGGATTATACTCTTCAACTGTTGACAAATCACCCACACCATCATAACCACCTATAGCAAATATTTTAAAACTGGAATTTACTTCTTCCGTTAAATCAAATGCAGTTCCATCGCAGCCTGTATTAAAAAAAAATGAAATTATCATAATAATAAAGTAATATTTCTTTTTCATGGTTTTATCCTCAGATTTTTCTCTAATTTACAACTGACATATTATTAAAAAGCATACATCAGCCCTCCGCGGATTACAGACCCGCTGACATTACTATCCGCTTCATCATTAAGCTTCATAATGTTCATCGAGTAGTCTCCCCAAATTGTCAATGTGCGCCATACAATAAATGCGCATCCTGCGAAACCGCTGCCTCCATAGCCCATAAAATTTGCAGCATCACCTGGAATCCTTTCATTATACCATGCGGCACTACCCCCCAGCCCGATATAAGGGTACATAAAACCGAATAGAGGGTATCCGAACCTCCCTCCCATGGTATAGGTATTAAGTGAAACAGTCGCATCCCCTGACATGTTATCACTCCCCTGCATATAACTCACTCCTCCGAAGACCGATAGATAATATCCGAAGTTATAATAATAATCGATGCCGCCCCCCTGCAGTGAATCATAATATGTTTTAAAAGGAGTTTTCGAAGGTTTGAAATATAAATAATAAGCTGATAAACCTGCAGGAATCTTTTTTTCATAGGCTTCTATTACAGCCTGGTAGGCATCATCATACCGTTCCATTTCAATTGATTTACCGTCTATAAGATAACGTGCCAGATCGACAGAGGCCATCTTGATCTTATCCGCATCTTTAAAAGTCAGGGTTTTAACCCGCGCAAGTTTAACGGTGTCACCTGCGCGATCCAGAATTTTCGCAGTAACATGATAATTACGATTATCAAAACTTACATTCCCATATATGATAAAGTCAGTCCGGATGCTTTTCATCAGTTTTTTTATGCAGGCGTCATCATCACAGGAGTCAATTGCCATTTTCATCTCCTCCTGCTTCATTATCTGCTTGACCTCATCATCCGAAATAATTGTATAACCCCCTTCGTCAACAACCGTTTCCGAAATATAGTCTTTTATTCGTTTCCCGGTAGGATCATTAGGTTTCAGACCCTGTTCAACTGAAAATTCTCTTATATAAATTGATTTAAGTTCAGCTGCTGAAACCGACTGATCAATGACAACGGGTAATAAAGCTAATGTAATGAATGTGAAAAATAATTTTCCCATAAATATCTTCTCCTTTCACTTTATTTTTTTCAGGACTTCTTCAAGCCTAGATATGTTTTCCTCATTATAACCGTAACTGACAAAGATTACTTTTCCGTTTCTGCCGATGAGAAACATTGACGGATATTTATCTATTTCATAAATTTTTGCCACATCGGAATATTTATCGATAAGTACAGGTATGGTTATTTTCATACGTTTAATATATGGTCTGACAGCCTCACTCCCTTCGGCATCAGTGGATATCAAAAAAATGCTTACATTATTATTGTAGCGTAAATACAGATTCTCCAGTTCCGGCAGCTCTCTTTTGCAGGGAACACAAGCTGTAAAAAAAAAGCTTATCAGGACAGGTTTATTTTTAAGTTCATGCGACACCAATACAAGCCTGTTGTCCATATCCCTGAGAATAATCTGTGGGGCTTTATCATTTTTTTTAATTTCCGGAAAGGCTGGAATAAGTAAGGATAAAAATATTATTATATAAATGATACAGTTTAGAGAAAAAGCCCGTGTCATATTAATGCCCTTAAGGTTTCTTCCCATAATATATCCTCCCTCTTAAGTTAGCAGCAATGTATAACTAAACTATTTATAACATTAAGTATCCTTAACTTCGTTTTAACAGCAATGCTCTAATAAAGTAGGTAGATGGTATGGAATTTTCAAGCTGAGAAAATCCCTGGAGGAAGATTTTTTATTTTTTTTATCTTTTTTTAAACATAAAATTCTCTGAATATTTATTTCCTCATATAATTTCCAGAAAGCTGAGATAAAAAATCATTACTTCCTGATTCTATGAGATACACTGTCATCCTCCCGACTATCCTCATAAAAAAATATTGACAAATACAGCTCTCAGAAAGACGTTTTAATTTGTTTTTATAAGGGTTTGAGAGGCTATCACCTCAAAAATGTCCTTCAAAGGGCGTCCAATTCGCGAAAACCGGGGTTTTACTAACCCTTTATAATACAATATGCCAAAAGTTTAAGAGGACCAAATGGATTATTCAAAAACAGTAAACCTTCCAGTAACCGATTTTCCCATGAGGGCTAATCTGCCTCAGAAAGAGCCTGCAATTGCAAAAAAATGGCAGGATGAGAAGATATACGAACAGATTCTGAAATCACGCGAAGGTGCGAAAACATATATCCTTCATGACGGTCCACCTTATGCGAACGGCCACATTCATGTGGGACACGCGTTAAATAAAATTCTCAAAGATATAATTGTAAAACATAAAACTATGCTGGGATTCAAGTCGCCATATGTTCCGGGATGGGACTGTCATGGGCTTCCTATTGAGCTCCTTGTAACCAAAGAGCTCGGCGATAAGGCAAAGGAGATGTCAAAGGTTGACATAAGAAGTAAATGCCGGGAATCCGCCGAAAAATATTCAGGGATACAAAGTGACGAGTTCAAGAGACTCGGCGTTTTTGGAGACTATGAGCATCCTTACAAAACCATGACTCCTGACTACGAAGCACGTATTGTCGAGGTTTTCGGCGAGATACTTAAAAAAGGATACATCAACAGAAACAAGAAGCCGATCTACTGGTGCCCTACATGCGTAACAGCTCTCGCCGAGGCGGAAGTCGAGTATGACATGCACACATCAACATCCATATATGTAAAGTTTCCCGTTGATGCCTCTTCAATAAAATTTGGAGGAGATATAAATAAAACCTTTGTGGTTATATGGACAACAACTCCATGGACTATCCCTGCGAATCTCGGAGTAAGCTTCCACCCCGATTTTGAATATCTCTCATATAAATTCGGAGATGAATACCTGATTCTTGCAAAAGGTTTACTCGAACAATTTGAAGCGACTACAGGTCTGAAACATTCAGAGGCGATCGAACTGACTTCTGCAAACATAAAAGGACTCCACGTGCGCCACCCTTTCATAGACAGGGAATCAAAAGTTCTTCTCGGGAATCATGTAACTCTCGAGCAGGGAACAGGTATAGTACACACCGCTCCCGGACATGGCCATGACGACTATATCATAGGGCTCGCCAACGGCCTTGAGGTATACTGCCCGGTTGACGATGAAGGGAAATACACTTCCGATTTTCCGGAAATGAAAGGCGTGCATGTATTTAAAGCCGATCCCCTGGTAGTGGAACTGCTGAAAAATAAAAATGCCCTTATACATACCGGCAAAATAGAACACTCATACCCTCACTGCTGGAGATGTATAAGGGCATTTTTATTTTTCAGCAGTTCCACTACCAGGGGAACTGCTGAAAAATAA
>Ga0116171_10006097_pt1 | contig 10468 bp, 12 predicted proteins | sample AD_JPNHW2_MetaG_FD_89798 | JGI IMG/M metagenome (GOLD analysis project Ga0116171, IMG submission 89798) | Active sludge microbial communities of municipal wastewater-treating anaerobic digesters from Japan - AD_JPNHW2_MetaG | ecosystem: Engineered > Bioreactor > Anaerobic > Digestate | place...
GGCTCTTACCGATACAAAAATCACAAACACTCCTTAAAAAGCAGGGTTCGAACTGATGAAAATGCCCGAAAACAAAAGACGAAGTGAGCTTTTAGAGCTACTTCGTCCCTTACTGCGGAGAGGGTGGGATTCGAACCCACGGTACCCTTTCGGGTACGACAGTTTTCAAGACTGTTCCATTCGACCGCTCTGGCACCTCTCCTTTAGCTATCTAGATTATACTAACTTAATTAAAAAATTAAAAGGCCTCGGTTAAGAAGCCTTTTTGGTAATTTTTTCGCTTATTTCAATCAAGCAATGTCCGGCGGTGTAAAGCCACTTCTGTTTTGGTTTTTTCATTCATAACCAGCAAGCTTACCGGAATGTAAAACATCCCAGCGAACGGGTCATTTTCTTTCAAAAAACCGATACCGTTGCCAAGTTCTTCGTCGTTACAAACAGTCCATGGGCAAGGCCAGACTGGTTCGCCAGGTTGTACCCCTAGCGCTTCAGCCACTGCCGGATTAATTTTGCAACTAATGTTTGCAGCACTAAAGTCATAAGCATTTAAGTTTTCTTTTTTCTCCATTTCTAAAAATTTTTAAATGTTCAATAACGTCATATTGCCATATCGAAACCAAAATGTCAATCAAAGCAAGATCATCTTAATTCGCCTCAGCTCTTTGCGCCTCTCCTTAAAGTCGGGGATGGTCTTAGCCACTAAAGTCCAAAAACGAATAGAGTGGTTCATCTGACCCAAATGACAGAGCTCATGGACGATAATATAATCGATCAATGATTCAGGCAGAGAAATTAATCGGTAGTTGAAGTTCAGCCCACCTCGCTTAGAACAACTCCCCCACCTAGTCCGCTGATTACGAATAGTTATCTGTCTAAATTCAAAATTATAGAACTGATTGAAATAAGTGATTTTTCTTTTCACCAAATCTTCGGCTTGCTGCTTGCGCTTCTGATATTCTTTCTTATCCAACTTCACTGGTTGAGATGGCAAAAGCTGGCTCAACTTTTCTTTTAGCCAATCTTGTTTAGACCACAAAAATTTTTCAGCCCGCTTGGCACTTACATACCAAGGCCGACATAAACTCAATCGCCCATCCTGAAAGATAGTTATTTTAATCTGCTTGGCTCGAGGATGCCGGCGCAAAGTGTATTCTATCTCCTGACCGGCAATATTAATAATTTTCTTTTGGTTCATAACATTATTGATTGTACTGTTCTGTTTTATGAACCTGCCGATCGGCGGGCTGAGAATCAGCCGACAAAAGTAACAATTCAGAGTTGCCGAAATGAAATTTAGTGAGAACCTCTGGCCAATCTAGATGATAGAAGGCGGCATATATCATCTTGCCGATATCGCCATGAGTAACTAATAAAACGTTTTTAGTTGAGCTATTTTCCTGTAGCCAATTTAATACCTCTTGCCCTCGAACTAATAATTGCGGAAAAGTCTCAGCTCCAGTCGGAGACAAAAAATAGTTAATGGTGTCCGATTTAATAATATCAGGCGCACAAAGTGACTCAATATCTCGGCCTGACTTTCCGGTCATTATCCCAAAATCTCGTTCAATTAATAATTCCAATTTTTCTGGTTGAGACAAACCTAAAGTGTCAGCTACTATTTTAGCTGTCTGATAAGCACGCTTAAGAGGCGAGCTATAGATCTGATTAATCTCTATACCCAACTCTTTGATAGTTTGAGCTAATAAATTAGCTTGAGCTAAACCAACTGCGGTTAGATTAGTATCCCGCCGACCATTTAACAAACCGGCGGCGTTATCTTCATCTTGACCATGACGAGCTAAATAAATAATCATATGGCAATATTATAACTGGAAAAAAATGAAAAGACCAGAAAGCGTATTGAATGCTTCCTGGCCTTAAATATTGTGAAAATAATTACTTCGCTGCTGCCAGATGTTTTAAAATCCGGTCATTGATAAAGAAATCGGGCTCCCGGTTAAAATCGGCAATACTATTACCCGCCAACCTGATACCACCTTCCCAGGTAGCCGATATTTCGATCAACTTGTGGGGCTTATCTCCATGGCGCATGTTGTACTGCGTCATGATGAATTCCTTCATCAAAGCTTTGCCGCTATATTCGCGAACAAAATCCATTTCCCCCATCAAATTTTCTTGACGGAAAGAAATTTTAGCAATCAGCAGCCGTTCCGGCTCGGTACCTTTGTTGGCCGGAGCTAAAGCAGCGGCAATATCAACACCAGAAGCACCGATTAAAATAATGTTATCAATCTTTTTTTGCCATTCGGTTTCATTAAACCTCTGGGCAAAGATGCCACCCATTTCGACATGGGCCTTTTCTGATGATTCCTTCTTTATTACTAAGAGCTTGAAACTAATCGGTTCTGCCAAATTAGCCAGCATCTTCTGTAAATAAGCGACGGATTCTTCAAAGAACAGTAAATTATTAGTTTTTATCATATGCTTGGGTTTAGGGTTAAAATTGAGTTAATAGTTCAATCTGCTAATACTAAACAGACTCAACTATTAACCCAATTCTCTAGTTACCCCCACAAACCAACCATAACAATTGAAAATATCATACTTATCCATTTAAGTCAACAGGCAATAAAAAACAAGGTTTTCCCTTGTTTTTTGGGCTCTATTATATAATTTATATAAATAATTAACCATTATTTTTTTCTAGTTCATCCTTTATTAGAGGAATTATTTGTTTACGCATAATTAATTGATGCTTAACAGCGACCTCTTCTTCAAACCTAACATCAAGCACCTGCTCTAAAAGAATTTTAGTTGGATCATTGTCGGTAATAATATAATTTCTCAACTTTTCTAAATCGATAGTATTTTGAAATATATAATCTAAATTTAATTCAGCTTTGAGCTCATTTAAAATTAAATTTATTTCCGCTCTCCTTTTTTTAATAAGATCTTCGGCGCCAATTATTTCTAGTTGAGCTATGCCGACCCTTTTATCATTCACAACAAACCAGGCGAAATCGCCTTTAATTCTCTGAGCTAACTTCTCACCGCTTAAATCTGATTTAGCCATAAACAACTCTCGCCAATAATCTTTGGGTATTTGTATAAATTGTTCTAACCATTTTGCGGCCGCCTCATCTCGATTAGTGGTCACGGTTCCTTTAAAATTCAAGGTATTAGAAATGATAGCACTATAGATTAAAATAGCTGACTCTCTAGAAATTGGCACATTGTTCTGCATAAACCTTTCTGCCACTAAAGTAGCAGCGGCGCCAACTAGTTCTATCTGGACTTTGGCTTTGGGAAACTTTTCCGCTTCATTAATCCGGCGATGATCAATAATCTCAATAACTTTGTTTGGATCAATTCGGCCTTCTAGGCCATTAAGATCACTAGCGTCAACTAATATTACCTCATTAAAATCATCGGCATTATCCACTTCCTTGACTTTAGTCAAATTAAATCTGCCTAATACATATTTAGCCTCATCATGAGGCGTCCCTAGTATCCCTACCTGGACTGGCCGCCCTTGGTTATTTAAAAACTCGGCATAAGCTACCGCACCGGCTAAGCCGTCAAGGTCAGGGTTTACATAGCAAGTAACTAAAATTGGCCTCATATTTGTCCCCAATTAATAAGTTCGGTAAATCTCAAATAAAACCCAAACGGATCAACCATCCGAAAGTCCTTCCACTTATGGTTATGATCCTCTAGTTCCTGGAGATTACGTACTATATTATTCTTCAATCTTTGAGATATAATTCGATATAGCTCTTCAACATCGTCAGCGACAATAGTTATTTCAACAGCATAGCCTCTTTTTGTATCTTTAGAAAACTGTTTAAAAAATGCTTGGTCATAGACCCTATCGTCACCACCATAAAAATTTAACATGGTGTTCCCTAGCTTATCTTCTCTAATCATAGTTAGATAACCCAAATTTTTTTCATTAATTTTATCATCCATACTAGCCCTAAAACCAAGCTGGGAATAGAAATCTTTAGCAATATCTAAATCAGGGACGTGTAATTCAATAATTAAATTATTTTTTATAGGATTGAACATAGATAAAAGGTAAATTTTGATATAATTAATTATAACATATGCTCATAAAACCATAAACTTCATACAAAAATAGCCCTAAATAGGGCTAATTCCGAACAAGCAAAACGTCACAGTTAATTTTGCAAGCATCGAATGGAAAAACCGAGGATTTGTTCGCTGCTATCTCGGTAGACTGTAGAATTTGAATCTAACAGCCGACGATAGGCATTTTGCGAACTATTAGTAGAAGACCAAAAGTTAGTATATGTTCCCTGGCCAGAAAAAGACCCGTTAGACTCACGAGCCCCTACTAAAATAGCCTCAAACCCAGAAGAACCACCAACTTTTAATTTAGTTCCAGCCGGGTCACAATCCGCGGCACTGAATCGACTGCCGTCACAAGTGTTAGGCGAATCGGTTAAATAATGTTCTAAAATATATAATTCATGGTCAGTTGGTATATGCCAACCAGTGGGGCAAATACCTTGAGCACCCCCAGCGACAGAATATTGCATGGCTTCACCCCATTGATATAGACCACCATAGGTAGCGCATTCAGATGAGGCGTCATCATTATAGCAATACTTCTCTAGAGTGGAATTATCAGCTTGTTCGGTGACACCAGTTATTAAAGAGCAAGTAATTAAGCAAATAGCAGAATCCGATGAAAGCAATTATAAAATGGAGGTTATGCGACATTTTTCCCTACGTCGCACCCGGGCCAGAATAACAAGGCTGATAAACAGCAACAAAGACATGCAAACCTTTATCACTTTGACTTTTAAAGAAAATATCACCGATTTATTTGAGGCTAATGATATTTTTAAGAAGTTTATTAAAAGGTTAAAACGACAATTTCCCGAACTTAAATATCTGGCCGTTCCCGAGTTTCAAAAGCGAGGTGCCGTTCATTATCACGTTTTGGTTAATATTGATTATTTGGAAAATTCTAAATTATCCAGTATTTGGCAACAAGGATTTGTAATGATAAACAAAGTTCATCATATCAATAACCTAGGTTTATACATTTCAAAATATATCTGTAAAGACTTGTTTGATGTTCGCTATTTCGGTATGCGAAAAATTCTTTGCTCAAAAAATTTAGAACAGCCGATGATTTTAACCGCCCTAAAAGATATTGTCAGCTTTTTTAATCCGGCTAAATTAAAATTATTATTTGAAAAAAACTATTTGTCTGATTGGTTGGGAAAAATTAAGTATCGCCTGTATTGCACCTAAAAATACCTTTTAATTAAAATATAAGTGGCCATTGTTTATGAATATCAAACAAAGCCACGTCGATAAATTCAAGCAGTTATATGAAGCGACTTTCAACGAAGAAATTATTTGCGAAGAAGCTTTTGACCAATGCTTAAAATTAGTTCTTTTAGTCAACGAGTTATATCAACCGATAAGCGTTATTGATTTCGACAGAATTCAAGCCAGACGTCGCCAAATGGGCGATCTCTAGGGGCTTGAAAAAATGAGGCGGTGTGATAATATATGATTGACACCCAACAAAATAACTATCCGCCAAGGGATTTTTTATACTCGCCCCCAAAAAGGGACGGTTCTGCCGACGAGTATTGCCTTTGGCGATATTTTGTTGGGTGTCCAGGACCGTCCCTTTTTGTATTCTAAAATATGAACATAGCCAAACCGGAGAAAATCAAATATTTCGCTTATGTCCGCAAGTCCACCGAGGGCGACGAGCGACAAGCCTTATCAATCGACAGTCAAAAAGACAAAGTTCGAGAGTTTTTTAGTGGTCTGGAAATAGTCGATATTATGGAAGAAAAGCATAGTGCTTTTACGCCTTATAACCGCCCCGTGTTTGCTGAAATGATAAAGCGGATAAATAAAGGCGAGGCTCACGGTATTATCGCTTGGCACCCCGATAGATTATCAAGAAATGAGATAGACGCCTCAACCATTACTTATTTGGTTCGCACCGGAATAGTAAAAGATTTGAAATTCGGTTCCTATAATTTTGATAATTCCCCCGAGGGAATAATGATGTTGCAATTAGCACTTAGCCAATCACAATATTTCTCGTCAAAATTAGGCAAAGACGTTCGACGTGGACTGGAAAAGAAATTTTCTATGGGCTGGCACCCGAACAAAGCCCCCGAGGGTTATATTAATATTACCGACGATGACAATGGAATAAGCACCATTGCGATTGATAGGCCACGTTTCCCGCTACTTAGAAAAGCTTTTGACATTATGTTAACGGCTAATTATACCGTTCCGCAAGTTTTGGAAAAATTAAATAATGAGTGGGGCTATAAAACGAGAAAAAGCAAACACTTTGGCGGTAAAGAACTAAGTCGCAGTTCTCTTTATCGTGTTTTCACTAATCCTTTTTATGCCGGCATTATCAGCTACAACGGAAAAGAAAATAAAGGTAAACATAAAGCAATAATTACACTCGAAGAATATGATAAAATTCAAAACATTTTAGGTCGCAAAGGAAAACCGAGAAAACAAAAAAAGGAGTTCGCTTATACTGGCATGATCCGGTGCAAAGAGTGCGGTTGTTTAATAACAGCCGACACCAAGCACAAGGTCATAAAATATACTAAAGAATTAAAGAGTTATACTTATTATTATTGCACCCATAAACGCAAAGATTATGTTTGCCGACAATCGGCCATAACCAAAGAAGACCTAGAACTTCAAATCGAAAAAGAGCTTGAAAAATACGAGCTTAGACCGGAGTTTCTGGACTTAGCTTTAGAGATTATAGACGAGCTAAAAGACGAGGAAACGACCAAGACCGAGGCAATAGAGGATAACGCCGGCAAAGCCCTTGAGAGCCTCAAAACCGAGCTTAAAGGGCTAACTAAGATGAGGTGTCGGGAGCTTATAAGCGATGAGGAGTTTTTAGAATCCAAAAATGAACTAACCCGAGAAATGGCCAAATTGGATAATAAAGACGAAAATAAAACAAAGGAAATTGAAAAAGTTATTGAAATATCTAAAAAAACTTTTAGTCTTGCCTGTCATGGTCGTCTTAAATTTATTGACGGCGACAACGAAACCAAAAGAAACATACTAAACGAATTAGGTTCGAACTGGACTTTGGAAGATAAAAAATTAGAAATGTTAGCCTTTAAATGGTTATTACCGATACAAAAGTCGCAAACTCTCCTTAATGAGAAAATAGCAGGGTTCGAACTGATGAAAATGCCCGAAAACAAAAGACGAAGTGAGCTTTTAGAGCTACTTCGTCCCTTACTGCGGAGAGCTTGGTACTATATTGGAACGCTCGTTAATAATAAAGTTATTGATATTATAGCTTTAGATAAATAAAAAAGGAAGCCGTTGATAGACTTCCTTGAACAAATACGTTTTGAACTAACAGACTTGTTTGAACCTTTTGAGCTGAGATATCCAGCTAAAAATTCCCATAACAACTATCAGTCCGCATAGGTAGAAATAGGCATAGGGTGATAAAGTCATCAATTTGTCAAAAGCAAATTTTGCTAATGTCCCGAAGACAAAAATAAATGACAAAAGTCCAATAGCCAATTTCTTTGATTCCGACATCTTAATAAGCCCATAGCATATGAGCATTATAGCGCTTATGCACATTATCCCTATATTAGTAAGGGATGGAACCTTTATAAAAATTGACAACACGAGGACCAAGGCGACAAACATCCCGGCAAAAATCAGAACGGATGCTTTTGTCTGTTTTCTGCTCTCAAGGAGTTGAGTTTTAGCATCAAACTTCATTTCGATGCCATATTTTTCCTGGGATTCCCGGTCAATTCTATCAAGCGTTGTTTGGTAATCGGAAATTTCTTTTTCTGATAACGGTTTCCGATGCATAAACATTTCCACATAAACGATTGCCAAAATGACCAACCCTATAACCATAATACTAATTACTGTTTCCATTTTACGTTTTTTAAAGATTAATAATTATTTGATTAATTACTAAACTCGCCTATTTTTAGACAAACTTGGTAATTAATCAAATATAATCTTATTTTTCAACGAACTATTCTAATAAACACATTATAGCATATCAGTCAATATTTGTCAAGGCTGAGGGCTTTGACCATTCTTTCGGCCGAAAATGGTCAAAATCTGTTTTGCTACAATCTACAGGTAAATTTTCAGGTGAAATTTTCCGTAAGTCGGTTCTTTAATATTAAACAAAAAATGGTCAATTTCTTAACCGAAATCTTTAGCTAAACTTTGCCTAACTCTGATGTGCTAGATTAAGAAGTATATGGCCGAGGTTCCGTTTTTTTCTTTCTTCGGCGGATCCCCCGGAGGGGGAGCCGAAAAAGAAAAACGGACCCGGCCTATATAGATAATTAACTTGACCATAGGCACACAGCGGGCCGTTTCCTATTAACTTGATTATATGCACACTTAAGAACCTAAAAAAGTTATCCTTGTTAGAAAGAACAGCTAATTAGAATAATATGAAATACATCCTTTATGCTCGTAAATCCTCGGAAGACAAGAGCAAACAAATCCTATCCCTGGAAAGCCAAGTTTCTGAAATGAAAAAACTGGCCTCTAGTTTAGGGCTAGAAATTGTTTTAACCTATACCGAAAGCAAATCGGCTAAGTTGCCAAACAATCGGCCGCTGTTTTTGGAAATGGTTAAACTTCTAGAAAATAATAACTCGGAAGACTATGGGATTATCTGTTGGAAAATTGACCGCCTCTCTCGTAATCCGATAGATAGCGGGAAGATTCAATGGTTGCTCCAACAGGGCAAGATTAAGGCCATTCAGACGAGCGACAGACAGTATCTGCCAAGTGATAATGTCCTACTCCTAAATATTGAAGGCTCAATGGCTAATCAGTATATTTTAGACCTATCAAAAAATGTAAAAAGAGGAATACAAACCAAAATAGAAAATGGCTTATGGCCAAACTTTGCTCCTATAGGTTATTTAAACGACGGGAAAGGCGGAATCGTGGTTGATAAAATTAGGGCGAGATATATTAAGAAGATATTTAAGTTATATTCTACTGGGAATTATACAATGAAAGAATTGGCTAATTTGATGTATGACAAAGGATTCAGAAGTCGGGGCAATGTTAAATATCATAAGAGCAAGATATATAAGCTAATCAATGACAGTTTCTATTGCGGAATTATGCGCTTTCACGGCAAAGAATACGAGGGCAAACACGAAACGCTTATTTCTAAAAAGTTATTTGCCGACTGCCAAAAAGTGATGGCGGAAAAACAACATCCCAAAAAGAAACAACCCCATTTTCATTTTAGAGGGCTAATGGTTTGTGCCAAATGTGGCTGTCTGCTAACAGCCACACGCAAGAAAAAGAGATATGTCTATTACTATTGTACTAATGGCCGAGGTAATTGCTCCGAGCATAATCACTATTTAACCGAGAAAGAAGTTATTAATGCCCTATCAGGAGTCTTTGACCGGATGTATATTGACGAGGACGAAATAGAACGAATGCACGATAACAGCGTTGAACTTTTAATTAATCACAACCCTGACCGCCAGGAATATCTGGAGACTAAGAATAACCTCTTAAATGAGATTAGGAAACGAGAGAATAGAAAAGAAGAATTATTTAATCTTCGGCTTGATAAAAAGATTAGCTCGGAAGATTATGAGGCTAAAGAAGCTATAATAAAAAATGAGATTAAGGATTTTAATAATGCTTTGAAACAATTGGAAAACGAGCAAGAAGTCGTCTTAACTAAAGAAGCTTTGGAACTCACTAAAAAATTCTTTTTAGCCCCGAAATCAATGAAAAAAGCGTTTTTCAAAATATCTTTGGACGACAAACAGAAAATGTTAAATCAAATACTTTGGAACTCAAGCATAGCCAACAAAAAATTAGCTAATGTTAACTTCAAAGAACCCTTTGAAACACTAGCTAATTGCTCTGAAAATCACGATATTGACAAACTGCGGGCTACCTCGGGCTGGAACCGTAATTTAGGCAAGCCCAGTAAGGCTTTTTGGTTATTTTTTAAGACTTTAAAAAATAAGATCCTCGTGCGCTATGGTTTTATTTGAAAAGTGACAAAAGTGACACAGGAATTGATATAAAAGTTACAGGCAGGTGTAATCTTTATTCGTCAGCAATAAATTCTAATATTTCTCTAGTTGTCTTGATTTGCTTACCATTTGGTAATTTGATTATAGTTTCTATTCTTTCTATTACTTCTTCTGGGGCCTGTTGGTTATCTTCAACCCTTATCTCTCCAGTTACACCATCAATTACTATATGGGCTTTGCTTCCAGATCCATCTCTTTTCCCAACTAAAATATGTTGGTCTTCTCCCTGAACTCTTGATTCAATAAAAAATTGATCGTCGCTTATTCTTTTTTTAATAGTTTTTTCCGCCAAATACTGTTGGAAAATATCAATATATTTTTCTATTTTCTGCCAGGCATTATCAGCTGGAAAGCCTGCGGAATTAGACCACCAAGAATCTGGTTTTGCA
>Ga0116171_10006100_pt1 | contig 10465 bp, 8 predicted proteins | sample AD_JPNHW2_MetaG_FD_89798 | JGI IMG/M metagenome (GOLD analysis project Ga0116171, IMG submission 89798) | Active sludge microbial communities of municipal wastewater-treating anaerobic digesters from Japan - AD_JPNHW2_MetaG | ecosystem: Engineered > Bioreactor > Anaerobic > Digestate | place...
AATGCTATATATTACTGAAAACATGAAAGGAATAAACATCAAAAAAATCCAATACCAAAATTCCGGCGATGCTCCGTTGTACGGGGATTCAACCCGTGTTGTCGGGTACAATGCCATTGCCGTAACTCAAAAAGTTGCAACAACAGATGAATTTGTACTCAGCGACCAGGATATGAAAGACCTGCTTGCCGTTGCACGCAACACACTGGATGAATATATTAAAAATGGCAATACTCCGGTCATTGATGCATCAAAGTTCTCTGATAATATCCGGAAAAACTGCGGAGCTTTTGTGACCTTGCACGAAAAAGGCTCACTGCGGGGCTGCATCGGACAGTTCACCGCACAAAGACCTTTATACCTGGTTGTTCAGGATATGGCCAAAGCCGCTTCAACGGAAGATTACCGCTTTGACAAGGTTACCTCTGATGAACTAAATTCCATTGATATAGAAATATCGGTGCTTTCACCACTTAAGCTTATTAAATCTATTGATGAAATTGAAATGGGCAAACACGGTATTTATATTATGAAAAATGGAAGAGGCGGCACATTCCTGCCACAGGTAGCCACAGAAACAAGCTGGTCGAAGGAAGAATTTCTGGGCCATTGCGCGCAGGACAAAGCGGGCCTGGGCTGGACAGGTTGGAAAGATGCGGATATTTATATTTACACAGCTATTGTTTTCGGAGAAAAAGAAATGAAGGATTGAACAGTGAACAGTGAACAGTTAGCAGTTAGCAGTGAACAGTTAGCAGTTAATAGTTAGCAGTGAACAGTTAGTTAAAGGATTTTGGATAAGGACGCAAGGATTTACATATATATGCATTAATCTCATGAACTTTTCGGAACTCAAACAATTACTCGATGAGAAATACGATGAATACTGCACAAAAGAGTTTATTGCAGATGATCCGGTGAGTATTCCACATAAATTTACCATGAAAGAAGATATTGAGATTTCAGGTTTTTTTGCTGCATTGCTTGCCTGGGGTCAACGGCCTCAAATCATAAAGAGTACAGGCTTGCTGATGCAAATGATGGATTACGAACCGTATCATTTTATCATTAAGGCTTCGGCTAAAGACATAAAGCCCTTTGAGAGATTCTATTACAGGACATTTAACGGCACCGATTGTACATTTTTTATACACACGCTGAAAAATATTTACATAAACCATCAGGGGCTTGAAAACGTGTTCACAACCGGATTTAATCAACATGGCGATATTAGAAATGCGATTACATATTTCCGTAATATATTTTTCAAAATTCAACATGTACCGCATAACCAAAAACATATATCCGACCCACAAAGAAACTCAGCCTGTAAACGCCTGAACCTGTTCCTGAGGTGGATGGTCCGCAGCAACGACCGGGGTGTTGATTTCGGCTTATGGAAAGGAATTCCTGCTTCGGCCTTGTATTGCCCGCTGGATGTGCATACGGGAAATACTTCGCGTGAACTTGGTCTTTTAAATATCAAAATGAATAACTGGAAAGCGGTATGTGAACTCACAGAAAATTTAAAAAAATTTGATCCGGCTGATCCTGTGAAATATGATTTTTCATTATTCGGACTCGGATTTTACAATAATATTCGTAAATTCACGCTTAATTTGTAAAACTGTTTCTTATGAAGCTTAAATTCAACAAATGGCTTTTCTCACTGGTCGCGCTGATCTTTGGCTTTTCGGGCAAGGTGGCCGCTCAATACGGTGTTATTGAAAATCATTACACGGTAAAGGGTAATATTATTTCAGAAAAGTGCAAAGAAGCCATACCGAAAATAAAGGTCACCTTACGTTATACCGACGCACAGGGTTTTGACCACGATGTTTATGCCTTCACCGATGAGAAGGGAAATTTCAGCATTGATGAGCCCACACTGATTGATAACCAAAACTATTTTCTCATGGCCAGTGATGTTGACGGAAAAGACAACAAAGGGGAATTTGAGCCTGCACGTCAGCTGATAACCTTAAATTCAAAGGATTTTGACAAGGCTGGCTACGAAGACTGGAACCAGTTTTTTGAATGCAAAACAACATATTATTTCGGCCTGAAGCTGAAAAAAGATCAGCCCTGTAAGTAAGTTGCAACCTGTTTGAAAAATGACCGGAAAACAAAAAGATTTAAGATTAATCCGTTTTAAATTATATTTCCTGAAAAATGTTTTGAGATTATTAGGCATAACGGGCTTCGGAATGCTTTTTTCGTGTTCCAAATATGAACCCATTGTTGAATATGGGGTCAACCCGGCTGACTTTATCTTTAAAGGAACCATCACCGATGAAATTACCCATGACCCGATAAAGGGCATAGTAGTCAAAATAACCGCTCAGCCGGGCGATACGCTTGGTAGCACCACGGATGAAAACGGAAAATACAGCATAAACAAAACCACCCAGGAAAATCAGATCATCAAAATAATCTGTAAGGATAAGGACGGGATGGCAAACGGATGGTATGAATCCAATACCGTTTATGTTACCGTAAGTTCAAATGATGCTGCTAATAATGTTCATGAAGAAAATATCCAGCTGACGCCGGAACCCTAATATCAGTTCCGGCATATCTACTTTGATTCTGCTGCCCGTAACATAAACATTTGTATATTTGAAAAAACAATCATCATGAAAATAAACAGGCGTGTATTAAAAATAAAATCACGCTTTTATTATTATACTCTTGTGTTTATTGGCAGTATAAGCCTGCTGTGTTTTTCACGATGCGGCCATAGCCCTTCTCCCGAAGAAAAAGCTGCCCATACCAGCGATTCCCTTGCTAAAGTAAAGTTTAAGCAAGATTCTACTGCCAGGGCCGATTCTGCTTCCAGGGCAGATAAAGAACAGCTACGCCTTGATTCTGTTGCAAAGGCCGATTCAATCCATAAAACAAAAACATCGAAAAATCCATTTAAACCTCCAAAGCCCATTGCCAAATATGGTATTCCGATGCCTCCACCCGAACCTAAATACGGAGTACATCCCATTACAAAATAATGATGTTTTTATGAAACCAAAATTGCATGATAATATTGCAAATAGAAGATTTTCAAACCCTTTGAAAATATTTTTTCTTATTTCAGGAATAGTTTTATTGGGCTTTTCATCCTGTATTACCCGCAGGCCCTCCAAATACGGCCCTCCACCAACCTCTTACCAGCAGCAAACGGTAAAAAAGCTGTAGTATGAAAGAATACCGGCCCGGCCTACGAAAACGCATCGCTCTGAATGTATTCAGCAAATATGTTGATGTTCAAAGCCAGCTGCATGAACTGACTTATTTATTCTGGGAATGCACCCTGCGCTGCAATATTAATTGTGTGCACTGCGGCAGCGATTGCCGTAGCGACTCCGGCATGAAGGATATGCCATATCAGGATTTTCTGAAAGTTACAGCGCGTGTCAGCGAGGTATACGACCCTCATAAAGTAATGGTGGTGATTACCGGCGGTGAGCCGCTGATGCGCAAAGACCTTGAAGAATGCGGCATTGAACTTTACAAGCAGGGCTTCCCGTGGGGCTTCGTCACCAATGGCTATGCTTTGACGGAAGACCGCTTCGAGCGTTTGCTGAACTGCGGCCTGCGTTCGATGACCATCAGCCTCGATGGTTTTGAAGAAAGCCACAACTGGCTGCGCGGCAATAGCCGCAGCTACGAAAAAGCCGTGAAGGCCGTTAAACTTGCCGTAAGCGCCGGCGACAACATTGTCTTTGACGTCGTCACCTGCGTCAACCAGAAAAATTTTAATGAACTGGCAAAAATAAAAGAGTTTCTTGTTTCTCTAGGAGTAAAAAAATGGCGCATTTTCAGCATCTGCCCCATTGGTCGAGCCAAAGAAAACCCCTTGCTCGCCCTGAGGAACGGACAATTTCGCGACGTGCTTAATTTTATTAAGGCTAACCGCAGGGAAGGAATTATTCAAACCAGTTTCGGTTGTGAAGGATATCTGGGGGATTTTGAAGCCGAAGTACGTGATGGATTTTTCTTCTGCCGCGCCGGAATAAACATTGCATCGGTGCTTGCCGACGGCTCCATATGCGCCTGCCCGAACATCAACCGCTCGGCCTTTACACAGGGGAACATTTACCAGGATGATTTTATCGGGGTATGGAATAACAAGTTTCAATGCATGCGCGACCGTAACTGGGCCAAAGAAGGCACCTGTGCCGGCTGTAATGAATTCAAATGGTGCCGCGGCAATGGCATCCACCTGCGGGATGTGCAAAATCATGATGTGCTGCGATGCCATTACAAGATGATTTGTGAATCATAACAAAATCCACAAATACCTATCTGAAGTCTGCAATGTCTGGAATATGAAAGAATTTCTAAAAGAGATGTCTGGCAAAACATATTGCCATTATGGAATATAAAAAAAGAAAACTTACCTGAAAGCAGTTTATTCCTGAAAATAACGATTTACTGGCAGAGCAAGGCTGTCAAGCTAATAACATATCTTACAATCATCACAGGTCATTAAAAACTAAATGATCCCTCAGTAGTTGTTCTGGTTTTAATCAAATCATTGGTGATTGCTGACCGGTTCCTTGTCAAATAATGATTTAATCAGCAATGAAAGGTTATTTTTCGGAAGCTTGCCCGGATCAGAGTTTAATATTTTTTCAACATAATCCTCTTTCTTTAGGGCAATTTTCCCTGCTTTTTTCTGAATGGCATTATCCAACCCTTCGTATGGGCAGGTGCAATACGTCTTTGGACAAGGTCTTGGTTTCTTATCAAAAATTATCGTTTTATCGAACAGATTTCCATAATCTCTTTGCGTACTGTGACACCTTTTCAGGTTGCCTTCCCTGTCCATCAGAAAGCGACGCTGGCCCGCCGAACATAACAGTCCATAATAATTATGTGTGCTGTTTATAATTTCAGATTCCTCATCATCACAGTCGAGGCTCATCAAAAAATCCTTTTGCTCCGCACTAAACGCATCAGGATAATACACTCCGTTATGAGTACCATAAAATATTTTTACAACAACGTTTTGAAGGCCATTATCACGCAAATATTCAATATCGGATTTTATCCTGTCAAACAAGGTTGGAAAAGAAACATATACGGCTTTTACAAAAAAACCTTTTTTCTGAAGATAAAGCATTTTCTCGATAAACGACTTCAGTTGCGGGTCACGGTTTTCTCTTTGGGCAATATGAATCCCAACTCTTATCAGGGTAGTCTTTTGGGGATCAATTTTATCAGCAAAATCAAAAATATTTGATGTAGACAGATTTGTATTTACGGACAAGTATTGATTTTTGGTAATTTCCTGACAGATTTCAATAAAATTCTTTTCTAAAAATGGTTCACCGCCTGTAATTAAAAAGTCCCATTTATCATGTAAACAACTTAGTCCTTCCCTTAACCGGCCAATATCCACCTGATCTTTTATCGGGCTATTATAGTGTAATAGCCAACAATATTCACATTGGAAATTACAAAACTTGTTAATAAACCATGTAATATTATTCTCCAATTTTAACTGCATAATAAGGCTTTTATATTTCAAAAGTAAGTCTTTTTCACAAATTACTTTGGGAGATAAATAAAATATTTTATTAATGTGCAAAAATCATAACCATTTAAAACCTGTAAAGTTTTTGACACAAAATCAAATTGTATACATTCAATTAAACACAATGAAGAAGTATAAGTTTCCCATCTGATAATTTCAAACAGACCAATATCAGGCTATTCCGGCGCTATTCCTTCACAAACTTTCTCACCCAGACTCCCTGATCCGATTTTGCTTTGATAATATATATACCACGCACAAAACCTGATATATCAATATCTACATTACCTGAACCCGCAGTAATAGATTTTACCTCCTGCCCCTGTTCATTAAATATCTCAATAACAGCATCCTGAATTGTTTCGATGCGCAGGTTATCTGTTGCCGGTACAGGGTAAATCTTTATTTTATCGTTCTCCTGGTTTGCGGTATTTAAGAAATTTTGCAGGGTTCCGCCTTTGTAAACAATATAATTAGCGAATAAGCCTACTACATCGCTTCCATAAGAGATATACATGTATCCTCCCATGCCCCAGTCCGATCCCCACGAATTTCTTAATATCCAGTATCCGCCTCCTGTAACCGATGTGCTGTCGCACCAACCGACCAGTACCACACAATGGTTGAATATCAGCCCGTTGCCCGTATATATACCACCTGTGTAGTTGCTCCATGCAGAACTTGAAGCACATACATCAACCCAAACCGGGCCATTATTATAAATAGCGCTTTTGATATTGGCGTCGGGAGGCATACCCAGCAAATTAGCGCCCGGAACATTGGCATAGCTGTCAACGGTTTCATGATAGGGATACGGTCCGCCGCAAGAACCTGAGATGCCGTTTGCCAGGTCAGGTGTCCAGGGATAATCCGATTCATAAACGGCTCCTTTTGGCGCCACCCATAACTCATGAGGGCACAGGCCGCCATTACAGCCCAACGACAAGGTATAACAATTGGTAACATAGGCTTCGGAAATATCCCTTGTAATACCATCAACGATTTTTATGTTGCACTCCAGTGTTCCTACGCCGGCAAAGGCCCAGCAATCGCCGCATTGCTGCTGGTCTTTTATTGGTGTGCAATAAGGCCTCCAATCAAAATGTGAAGGAAGGTTTTTGGGAGTGGATGTAGTATGTTCCGGCATTGTTTTTACCGGAGGCACATAGTTCCCCAAATATTTTCCATCGGAAATTATAGTCAGAGCGAAAGAATCTATGGCAGGTTGATTCTTTTCCCAGGGACGTTTTAATTCCAGGCTCAGGGTGGCCACTCCTTGTGATTTACCGGTATACCTGATGATTTGTTTGCCTGACTGTCCGGCTAATACATTACCATTTATTTTTACGGGATCTGGGTCTTGAATAAATTCATCATCGCCGGCAAGGGCAATGCAAAACTCCCCTGATTTTTTTGCATCAGTATCCGAAAGACACCAAATGTATCCCGTTGAAGCTTTTCTCGGAAGCTGAATTTCAAGAACCTGGTCTGTCAGAAGATGAACGGTTTTGCCGTTGTCACTTTGGGTGGCTGTGATAAAATCCTGGCCATTTGTGCTGTTTGTGAAAATAACCATCAACAGGATGGATACAAAAGTGACTGTTTTTTTCATCGGTTTTCCGTAGTTTTACATAACAAAAATATAGTATTTTTCCTTATTTTTTGTTAAAAAGATGAGGTTATTTCATTATTATCCTCAAACAATAATTATTGCAGGCATTCTTCATTAACCCTATCCCGGAAATAAGTAAAGCATACCGCAACAATTCCGGTGTAAATCAAGCCGGAAATTTCATAAAAGATTAGTTTTAGAAAACTCGTTATCAATCAAATAACATAGTCATTGTTATACAGTTTACCAGACAACCACAACAAAAACACATGGGCTGTAAGGCATACAGAATAAATTATTTTATTTTTTTTAATTATAAACATATAATACATACATTTGCTAAAATGACACCGATTTATAATTTAAAGTGCGGCGCCAGCACTATAATCACTGACAATCAAATATGAAGAAATTAACTTTTTTACTCGTCATGCTCATTTTTATGTCATTGACAGCAAATGCTCAATGGATTTCCACGAAAGGCCCCCAAGGAGGATACATTTCATGTTTTGCTGCCAGTGGAACTGATGAATTTGCCGGTACATATGCCGGAGGAATTTTCCGTTCTTCCGACAATGGCATTACATGGACAGCCATTAATAATGGTTTACCCAATAAATACATCGGGGCGCTGGCTGTCAGCGGGTCATACCTTTTTGCCGGAACCAGAGGACAGGGTGTTTATTTTTCATCAGATAATGGTGAAAACTGGACTGCCGTTAATTCTGGTTTAACCAACACCGATATTACAGCTTTGCTGGTAAGCGGTACCAATCTTTTTGCCGGAACAGCAGGTGGAGGTGTGTTTTTATCTACTGATTACGGCTCAACATGGGACAGCGTAAGCTCAGGCATTACAAATCTTAGTATCACCTGTCTGGCAACCAATGGTTCCGAAATTTATGCAGGCACAGGGGGCAGCGGCGTTTTTAGGTCAACAAATAACGGCGCCAGCTGGAATGCTGCAAATACAGGTATTTCATCAAACTACATTAATTCACTAGTGCTGACAGGCTCATATGTGATTGCAGCAACATACGGCGACGGCGTGTACCGCTCATCAGACAGCGGAACAAGCTGGGCACATGCAAATAGCGGAATTACGAATATGGATGTTTTTGCTCTGGCATTATTGGGTTCTGACTTATACGCTGCAACTAAAGATGGCGGGATTTTTCATTCCTCAAGCAACGGATCAAGCTGGATGTCGGTAAATACGGGACTAACAAGCAACACCGTACGTGCACTCGGCATTAACGGAACAACGTTGTTTGCAGGCACTTCCACCGGAATTTTTCATTCCACCAATTATGGATTCAGCTGGACCGAAGGAAATTCGGGTCTGACAAACAAAGTAGTCTCTTCATTATATTCAGATGGCACGAGTCTTTTTGCCGGAACAATGGGCGGCATGTTTGTATCGGAAAACCGGGGTGTAACATGGCAACCTTCAGGTTTGGGATTTACCAGCGTCCATGCTATTGTCAGTAACGGCTCATACATATTCGCGGGTACCTGGGAAGGCGTTTGGCGATCAAGTGACAACGGCAGCACATGGTCGCAACAAAACACCATGATGAGGTGGCTGATCGTAAACTCCCTGGTCTTAAACTGAACAAATCTTTTTGCCGGAACATTCGGCAGTGGCGTATTACGTTCCGCTGATGACGGCTTTAGCTGGACACAGGTAAATTCAGGGCTTACCGACCTAAATGCAAATGCTCTTGCCACAGATGGTTCTAATCTTTACGCGGGAACAAATAATGGTGTTTTTATTTCTTCAAACAACGGGGCAAGCTGGTCACCAGCTTCCAATGGTTTAACCAATATGGAAATTCATGCTCTGTTTATTGACGGCACAAAAATCTATGCCGGCACTTCTGATGGAATTTTTCAGACAACAGACAACGGGGCCAATTGGAATCTAATCATTCCCGGGGTCTATGCATGTTCATTTGCCAAACTCGGGACGAAATTATACGCCGGATCGTGGCAAACAGTATATCTTTCAAATGACAACGGCGCCAGCTTTACAGAGATCAAAGGAGGATTGCCCGGCACTATTGACCTCATAAAAACCCTTTGCCCGGTTGACGATGACCTTTTTGCAGGAACTGAAGGAGAAGGTGTATGGACACTTTCACCCAATATAAGCGATGGTGTATGGTCAGAACAAAACACACAGATGGCAGGCACACGCACTATTATCGACCAAATATCTGTTATTGACAGCAATATTGTTTGGGTAAACGGTGTTAATCGTTCCGGACAAGGCAGGTTCATCCAGGCGATGGCACGTACCAATGATGGTGGTGTTACATGGACTCCCGGAAACTACAACGGCTTCGGGTCTTACATCTTTCCTGCCTTTTTATGCGGGGTTTCATACAACAGGGCTTTCTGCTGTACTTATGACACGGTTACATCAGCACCTTATTTCTGGAAAACAGTCGATGGCGGCGCAAACTGGACCACAGTATCCGGCATGTTCAATAATGGCAGCAGCTGGTGCGATGGTGTAAAATTCTGGGATCATGGAAAAGGCTTTTGTTACGGCGATCCTGTCAACAACTATTTTGAAATATATATCACCAGCGACAGCGGCATTACCTGGACACAAGTTCCCAACAGCAGCAATCCCACTGCCCTGGCAGGCGAATACGGGTTTACAGACCCGACAACCATCACTATTACTCCGGGCGGGACAGGGTACTTCTCAACCAGCATGGGCCGCATTTATAAAACTTCGGATTATGGCGCCACATGGTCGGTGCTGCCCTCAATGCCATTTAGCGGAAACACCACCAAGATCTATGCATCAGGCAACAACTACCTGGTTGCCGGGCTGTTAAATTATGTCAGCTGGAAATACACCTCCAATGGTGGCGCTACCTGGGATACTTTGACCCCAGGCGGGAATTTTTACCAATACAGGCTTTGCAATGTACCTAATACCGGCAATATGTTTGTGGGAATAGCCCCATGGTCGAACTGGAAAGGCATCGGCTTCTCCTATGACGGCGGGCAAAGCTGGTCTGACTTTAATGATCCTGCCTATCTACAACTGAACGGAAGCAACAAAGCGTTGTTCAGTGCCGGATTTTACAATCCGCCTTTCACTGCTATAGCATCAGCAACGAACACCACGGTTTGCGCCGGAAATGAGGTAAACCTGGATGTTGCCGCTTCATCAGGCAGTATGGTTGGCTGGGCTGGAAACTATACTTCACCCTTTACCTACAATTCCATATTGAATTTTAAATATACACCGGTTTACACGTATTCATGGACATCATCTCCCGAAGGATTTTATTCCA
>Ga0116171_10006101_pt1 | contig 10464 bp, 9 predicted proteins | sample AD_JPNHW2_MetaG_FD_89798 | JGI IMG/M metagenome (GOLD analysis project Ga0116171, IMG submission 89798) | Active sludge microbial communities of municipal wastewater-treating anaerobic digesters from Japan - AD_JPNHW2_MetaG | ecosystem: Engineered > Bioreactor > Anaerobic > Digestate | place...
CTCAATGTCAGCTTGCGCATACCGTTGTTGGGGTCGGCAAAGCTCTTTTTGATGCCCGCAAGGTGGGTGGACAGCGCGCCGGAGTCATCCAGCCCCCTGACCATGTCAAGAACCTTGGGGATGTTGTGCTCGGGATCTTTGCCGATGTAATCGAAGGCCTTCATTGCGGCGGCCTGCTTCACTTTTTCAGCTACTGTCATGGATTATCCCTCCATTTTCCGGATTTAATGATTGTATTTTAACAAGCCGGGCAGGAAAATGTTACAGACAGAAAAAACGCACCGCACAAATTTTGTGCGGTGCGCCATTTTTGCCTGAAAAGTCAGCCGGGGTGATGCTTGAAGGTGAAGCAGGTATTGCCGTCCAGCAGGCGGCCCGGGCTTTCGGTTTCCCGGCAGGCGTAGCCGAACATCATGCCTTGGTCGCCCGCGCCGGAATCCTCCTCCGTCTGGCGCAGAACGCCTCGGGCAATGTCCGGGGACTGATCATGGACATCGAGCGCCACGCGGCAGGTCGAGGCGTCGAAGCCGGTGCAGGGACGTGCATACCCGATACGGCTGGTGACCTCCCGGGCCACAGCTTCGTAATTGGATGTAAAATACGGGAGCATGAGGCGCCCTCCGGAAGAGCGTTTCTTATTTTTCATCCTTGCCGCTCTGGTGCCACAGCTCAGCGGCGACCTTCGCCCAATCCCTCGCCCGTGGGACGCACTTATCAGAGTATTCCTTGGCGGTCTCTGGGGCCATGATGTCGGTGGACTTGGCACCGCTCTGCTCCACCATGAGCGTCAGGCGGCCCGGATTGTCCAGCACGGGGCAGGGCCGCAACATATTTTTGTTAAACGGCTGGTTCTTGTGGTAGGCCATAAACAGCGGTTTGCGGAAGGCGTCCAGCAGCTTGTCGGTGCGGATATTGGAATCGGCGTAATGGATAAAGCCACAGGGCTCGATGTCGCCCGCGGCATTGATATGAAGGTAGCAGCGGCCGCCGGCGATGCAGCCGTCGATATATTCGCCGTCATTCCAGAAGTCGATGGTGAACAGCGGCTTGGTCTTGCGAAATTTTCGGAGCTGATAGTACATGTATTTGCGCTGCTCGGCAGTGGCCATCAATTCCGGCACGGCGGCTTTACCAATGGGTATATAGGTAAAGAACCAGCAGAATTTTGCCCCCCATTCGACCATGGCGTCGAAATACTCCTCGCTGCCAATCAACTCCGCGTTCTTGTTGGTATAGCAGCAGGAGATGCCGAAAATCAGTTTTTTGCGGCGCAGCACCTCCATTGCGCGCATGACGGCCTGATACGTGCCCTCGCCGCGCCGAAAGTCGGTTTCCTTCTCAAAGCCCTCCACGCTGATGGCGGGAATGAAATTACCGACGCGAAGCATTTCGTCGGCAAAAGCATCGTCGATCAAGGTACCGTTGGTAAAAGCGAGGAAAGCGCACTCCGGGTGCCGTTCGCACAGCGTGATGAGGTCTTTTTTCCGCACCAGCGGTTCGCCGCCGGCATAGAGATAAGCATAGCAGCCAAATTCCTCGCCCTGCCGGATAACGTTATCCATTTCCTCCAGTGTCAGATTCAGCTTGTAGCCGTATTCGGCAGCCCAGCAGCCAGTGCACCGGAGATTGCACGCGGAGGTGGGGTCCATCAGGATTACAGTGGGGATGTTGCAGTCGTATTTTTCCATGTACTCTTTGCGGTGGCACCCGCCGATCAGCGCGTCATTGACCGCGAAGCCCTGGAAGATGCGCCGGATCTCTCCCTGATCCACATCGCGGAAGACGTTTAGAATGAGCTGTCTCCAGTTGCTCTCTGGATCCATGAAATATCCCTTGATTGCGGCCACCTGTTTTGCGATGGAATCGGATTCATCCAGTTTGGCTATCGCGTCCATCACTTTAGGCAGATTTTTGTCCGGGTCTTTGCCGATGTAATCGAAGGCCTTCATTGCGGCGGCCTGCTTCACTTTTTCAGCTACAGTCATGGATTATCCCTCCATTTCCCGGATTTAATGATTGTATTTTAACAAGCCGGGCAGGAAAATGTTACAGGCAGAAAAAACGCACCGCACAAATTTTGTGCGGTGCGCCATTTTTGCCTGAAAAGTCAGCCGGGGTGATGTTCGAAGGTGAAGCGGGTATTGCCGTCCAGCAGGCGGCCCAGGCTTTCAATATAGGCGTCGGCGTCCTGCTTCATGCCGTCCCGCAGCCATTTCATCAGCAGGCCCACCAGCGCGGCGGCGTAAAAGGCGGACAAGTCGTGCTTATCCTCCTCGGCCACGTTCAGCCCCTCGGCCTTCCGGGCCACAAAGGAGGACACCGCCACCATCACCACGTCGTAAAGGTAATCCTCCAGCCGGTCGCGGGCGGCGGAATTGTACAGATGGTACACGGCCTGCCGGTTTTCCCGGGCAAAGCCCGTGGCCTGCATGAAAACCTCCTGCCAGGAGCCGCAGCTGAGATTCAGCTCCACCATCTTTCGTGTCTCGGTCTGAAAGATCTCGTCTACCAGCGCGTACACATCGGCGTAGTAGTAATAGAAGGTGTTGCGGTTGATTCCACATTTCTCCGCGATGTCCACTACGGAGATCTTGTCGAAGGGCCGCTCGTTGAGCAGCTCAATAAAACTTGACACGATCGCTGCTTTCGTAAACTGCGCCATACGGGTATCCCTTTCTGCATATTGTGATTCATAATACCGCGTTTCGTCAGAAATTGCAAGTGGTTTGACCCACGGCTGTGAACCGCCGGAGAATTGATGCGCGCCCGGCGGGCTCCTGTGAAAAAACAAAAGCCGGCGCTGTACGCCGGCACCGGCTTTTTCAGGCTTATTTATCCTTTTTCTCCTCGTTTTCCAGAAGACGGACGAGCTCCCGGCAGGCGAGCTGCTGTGCATAGGCGGATACCGCCAGCTTCAGCGCGGCCTGCGCGACGGCGGCCCGGTCGTCGGCGGCGGGCAGGGCTTCGGCGGATTTCAGCAGCTCCTCGTCCAGCAGAGCAAGCATCTTGCTGTAGATCCGCCGCACGTCGATGTCCTCGTCAACGCTTTCCTTCAGAAGGGTTTTTACGTCGTGTACCTGCAAAACCTGTTTCAAAAGGCATATTGCCGTGAGGTACGCGATATGCTCTCTTGAATAGCGTTTCCCGGCGGAACGGGGCAGCAGCCCTTCCTTGGCGTAATTGTGCATCATGGACGCCGTCACGTCCCCGCTCTCCCCGAGGTCGATAAGCTGACGGGGCATATAGGACATGACCTGATCCATGTACAGATGGATATCGGGAAGCTGATCCCAGGTCACGGGACGTTCCGATTCAAGCTTTTCCTTCAATTCGGCAAGATCCTTCATACCAATCATTTTCCTTTCGCGTTGTTGCCTTATATCAGGATACCACGTTATCTTCTGCGTTACAATATTCTGTTTTTCTTCCGGACCAGGAACTTATTGACAACAGAGTAACAAAAAGCTATACTGAAAATAGTATTGAAAACCAAATCAGGGAAAAGATGCCTTTTGCCAATTCCCCGGAAAAGCTGAGAAAAGAGGAGAATGTTATGCGCTTACCGAACGGTGTGACGGAGTTCGCCATTAAACAGGCGGTGAACTTTCTTACCAAGGATCCGGAAAAGAATCTGCCGAAACTGATGGACTGGGTGGACAAAATCTCCAGAGGAGAATTTGAAAACCAGCGCAGAAGCGCGCGCGATGCCATCGAAAATCCAGCGAACCCGTATCACGGCTATATCCTGAAGATCATCAACAATATCGACAGGGAAGTGCTCAAGACCTTTTTCGTCAACTTCATCCTCAACGCCAACATCATCGGATGGGACAGGGAGGAAGAACTGCGCGACCGGTATGGCTGCAACATCCCCTGGGTCATCCTTCTCGACCCGACCTCCGCCTGCAACCTCCACTGCACCGGCTGCTGGGCCGCCGAATACGGCAACAAGCTCAACCTCAGCTTTGATGAGATCGACGACATCATCGAGCAGGGGAAAGCCATGGGCGTGTATTTCTATATCTACACCGGCGGCGAGCCGCTGGTGCGCAAAAAGGACCTGATCGCCATCTGCGAAAAGCACCCGGACTGCGAGTTTTTGAGCTTTACGAACGGAACCCTCATCGACGAGGCCTTTGCCGACGAGATGCTGCGGGTGAAGAACTTTGTTCCCGCCATCAGCGTGGAAGGCTTCGAGGAGGCCACCGACGGCCGCCGGGGCAAGGGTACTTATCAAAAGGTGCTCCGCGCCATGAGCATACTCAGGGCCAAGCGGCTGCCCTTCGGCATCTCCTGCTGCTATACCCGGGAGAATTTTGAATCCATCACCTCGGAGGAATTCTACGACACGATGATCGGCATGGGTTCGCTTTTCGTGTGGTTCTTCCACTATATGCCCGTGGGCAACGACGCTTCCACCGACCTGCTGCCCACCGCCGAACAGCGGCGGGAAATGATCCGCCGCATCCGCGACTACCGGCACCGCAAGCCCATGTTCGCCATGGATTTCCAGAACGACGCGGAATATGTGGGCGGCTGCATCGCCGGCGGCCGGCGTTATTTCCACATTAACGCCAACGGCGATATCGACCCCTGCGTGTTTATCCATTATTCCGACTCCAACATCCGCGAAAAGACCATTCTGGAGGCGCTGCGTTCGCCGCTGTTCATGGCCTATCACGACGGGCAGCCTTTCAACGAAAATATGTTCCGCCCCTGCCCCATGCTGGAGAATCCGACAAAACTGCGGGCCATCGTGTCGGAAAGCGGCGCAAAATCCACCGACCTCCAGTCCCCGGAGAGCGCCGAGCATCTGTGCGCGAAGTGCGATAAATATGCCGAGTGCTGGGCGCCCGAGGCGGCGGAGGCCTGGGAGCAGAATCCCGGCAGGGCGCGCTATGAGAAAAAGCAGGAGTATCTGGACCACGTTCAGCAGGAGCGCCGCGAACGCGAGGCCAAAGTGGGCCAGTAAACGCAGCCCGTCTATGCCGCCGGTTTATCCCGGCGGCATTTTTTGCGCTGTCCGTCAATCTTTACAAACCAAACGGGAAATGATAGGATTGGCTGGAATAAATTTTACCGGAGGAACTGACATGAACGACAGGATGGAACGGCCCTATCAGCGGCTTTTGCGCTACACGAAATTTGAAACCGTCTCCAGGGAGGGCGCGGACGTCAGCCCCTCCACCCCGGAGCAGACCGTCTTTGCCCAGGCGCTTGCGGAGGAGCTGCGCGCCATCGGTGTGGTCGACGCCGCCGTGGATGAAAACGGCTATGTCTACGGTACGATTCCGGCAAACGTGCCGGATTTCAAAGGCCCGGCGCTGGCCCTTTTGAGCCACCTGGACGTGTCCGGCGCCTCGCCCTGCCGGGGCGTCAGGGCCCGGGTGGTACCCTATGCCGGGGGCGATGTGGCGCTGGGAAACGGTTTGACCCTGCGCGCCGCGGATTTTCCCCGGCTGAAAAATTATATTGGCAAGTCCCTGCTGGTCACGGACGGCTCCACCCTGCTGGGGGCGGACGATAAGGCCGGCATCGCGGAGATTATGACCTTTGCCGAGACGCTGCTGCGGGAACCTTCCCTGCCCCGGGGTACCGTCAAAATCTGCTTCACGCCGGACGAGGAGATCGGCAGCGGCGCGGGTCTGCTGGATCTGGAGCGTCTGGGCACGGACGTGGCCTATACCCTGGACGGCGACGATTTCGGCGCCGTGGAATACGAGACCTTCAACGCCGCCGAGGCCGTGGCTGTTTTTACCGGCGTCAGCGTCCACCCCGGCTCCGCCAAGGGCATTCTGAAAAACGCCTCCCAGATGGCGGCGGAATTCATCTGCGCCCTGCCGACGGACCAGCGGCCCGAGACCACCGAGGGCTATGAGGGCTACTATTTCGCCGAGCGGATGGAGGGCGGTGTGGAGCGGGCGGAGGTGCATTGCCTCATCCGCGACCACGACCGGGAAAAATTCGCCGCCCGCAAGGCGTTCCTGCTGGGCCTCATCGGCGAGATGAACGCGAAATACGGCCCCGGCTCCGCCGCCCTCACGGTCACGGACAGCTACTACAATATGCGGGAGAGAATCCTGCCTGCCCATCAGGAGCTCATCGACGCGGCCTGCGCCGCCGTGCGCGCCGAGGGGGGCACCCCGGTGTCCAATCCCGTCCGGGGCGGAACAGACGGCGCGGCTCTGTCCTATCGCGGCCTGCCCTGCCCCAATCTTGGCGTGGGCGGCGGCAATTTCCACAGCCGGCTGGAATACGCCTGCGTGGAGGATATGGACGCCGTTGTCCGGGAGCTGCTGCGCATCGCGGCATTTTTTGCGACACGATAAGGCCAAAGCTGAAGCTGCCCGGAGAGAAGGCTCTCCGGGCAGTTTTTTATTGCAGGATACCCGCCGCCCAATGCACCAGCACGCAGGCGATAAAGCCCATGGCCGTGGGCAGCGCGGCGGCCAGCGCCGTCCATTTTGCGCTGCCGGTCTCCCGCCGGATGGTGAGCAGGGTCGTGGAGCAGGGCCAGTGCATCAGGGAAAACAGCACGAAGCACACGGCGGTCTGGGCCGTCCAGCCGTTGGCGACCAGCAGCGCTTTCATCTCCGCCAGCCCGCCCAGCTCCTTCAGTGTCCCGCCGGAGACGTAGGCCATCACGATGATGGGCAGAACGATCTCATTGGCGGGAAAGCCCAGCAGAAAAGCCAGCAGGATCACGCCGTCCAGCCCCATCAACCGGCCCACCGGGTCGAGGAAGACCGTGCAGCGCCCCATCAGACTGATGCCGCCCACCTGGAGATTGGCCAGACCCCACAGCAGCAGCCCCGCCGGGGCGGCCACCGCCGCGGCCCTGCCCAGCACGAACAGCGTCCGGTCGAAGATGGAGCGCACGATCACCCGCCCCACCTGCGGGGCGCGGTAGGGCGGCATCTCGATGGTGAAGGAGGAGGGGACGCCCCGCAGCACCGTAGCAGACAACAGCCGGGTGGCCAGAAACGTGGCCGCCACGCCGATCAGGATCACCCCCGTCAGCAGTCCGGCCGCGCCCAGGGAACTCAGCGCGCCGCTTCCGGCGAAAAACAGGGTCAGCATAACGATCAGCGCGGGAAAGCGCCCGTTGCAGGGCGCAAAATTGTTGGTCAGCACCGCCAGCAGCCGCTCCCGGGGTGAGTCGATGATGCGGCAGCCCACCACCCCCGCGGCGTTGCACCCGAAGCCCATGCACAGGGTCAGCGACTGCTTGCCGCAGGCCCGGCAGCGGTGAAAGGGCCGGTCGAGATTATAGGCCACCCGGGGCAGATAGCCCGCGTCCTCCAGCAGAGTGAACAGCGGGAAAAAAATGGCCATGGGCGGCAGCATCACGGACACCACCCAGGCCAGCACCCGGTAGGCCCCCTGCACCAGCGCGCCTTGCAGCCACGCCGGCGCGCCCAGCGCCGCCAGCAACCTTGTCAGCGGCGCTTCCAGCGAAGAAAACGCGTCGGACAACAGAGCGGAGGGATAGTTGGCCCCCTGGATGGTCAGCCACATAATGCCCCCTAAAAGCAGCAGCATTACGGGGAAGCCGGTGACCCGGCTGGTAAAGATGCGGTCCAGCCGCCGGTCGCGGTCGCTGCTTCCGCCGCCCCGCACCGCCCCCCGGCAGATCTCCTCCGCCCTGTGCACCACGGCGGTGGCGATCTCGTCCCGCAGGGTATCCGGTGTGTAGCCCGCCTGCGCCAGCGCATCCCATGCCCCGGACAGCGCCGCCGCCACCGCCGGGTCGGCGGCCACATCCCTGCCCAGATAGTCCTTCAGCGAACGCAGCAGAGCGCCGTCCCCCTCCAGCAGCCGCAGCGCCGCCCAGCGGGCGGGCACGGCGCCGCCCAGCTCCGCGCCCACCGCCGCCTCCAGCGGCCCCAGCGCCGCTTCCACCGCCGGGGCGTAGCGCACCGGCGGCGCGGATGCCGCGGGGGCGCGTTTCAGCGTGTCCAGTCCACCGGCGAAGGCGGACAGGGTCTTGCCGTTTCGCGCCACCGTACCCACGGCGGGCACGCCCAGCGCGGCGGAGAGGGCGTCAAGGTCCACCCGGATGCCCCGGCGTCCCGCCTCGTCCAGCAGATTGACGCATACCAGTACGCTGCCGCGGATCTCCAGGATTTGCAGCACCAGATTGAGGTTCCGTTCCAGACAGCCCGCGTCGCACACAACGGCAACGGCGTCCGCGCCGCCGAAGCAGATGAAATCCCGGGCTACCTCCTCCTCAGTGGAGTGAGCCAGCAGGGAATAGCAGCCCGGAATATCCACCAGCCGGTAGTGCCGCCGGGCGGTGGAAAAGCCCCCCCGGGCGCAGGCGACGGTTTTGCCCGCCCAGTTGCCGGTGTGCTGGTTCATGCCGGTCAGGGCGTTGAACAGCGTGGATTTGCCCACATTGGGGTTGCCGGCCAGCGCTACCACAAATTCTCCGCCGTCTCCTGTTATGTATCGCTCCGCGCCCACCGCGCCCAGACCCGCGGAGCCAGGCGTCAGACCCATGCTTCGGCCCTCCCGCTAGTCGGCCCGAATGCGGACGCCCCGGCAGTCCTCTGCCCGGATAGCCACTACCGCGCCGCGGATGAGATAGGCCGAAGGGTCGCCCAGAGGGCTGCGGCCCACGCACGCCACCGCCGTATCCCTGGTCAGACCTATATCGAGAAACCGCCGGCGCATCCCGCCGGTGGTGTCAAGCCCGCTGACGACGCCGCTCCCGCCGGGGGCGAGGTCGCATAACCTGATTTCCTGGGACATAAAAACAACACCTTCCCGTTATGATATCGGTCTATCCTATTCCGTGGGGAGGTGAAAGGATAATAAAAAACCGCGCCGGCTTTTTCAGCCGGCGCGGTCTGGACAGGACCTGGTTTGCTTTTTGTGTGGAGTTAGCCCATTACACACTGACTTGGAGCAATGTTCATCTGGTGGCCGCTGTAGTTGGCGGGGACATTCTCCTTGAGAAATCGCGCCGTCTCCAGCAGCTTTGCAAAATCGATGCCTGTGTCGTAACCCATCTCCTGCAGCATGAAAACAAGGTCTTCGGTGGAGGTGTTGCCGGATGCTCCGGGCGCAAACGGGCAGCCGCCCATACCGCCGACGGTGGTGGACACTCTGGTGACACCGCACTCGATGGCGGCGAGGGAATTCGCCATGCCCATGTTGCGGGTGTCGTGAATATGGACGCCGAAATCTATTTCCGGAAACTTTTCACATACGGTCTCCAGAACAGCTCTGACCTGCAGGGGGTTTGCAATGCCGATGGTGTCGCAGAGGTCGACGGTTGTAATGCCGATGGCCCTTGCCTTTTCCAGATAGGCGACGACCTGCCCGATGCTGACCTTGCCATCAAACGGACAGCCGAAGGTCGTGGCGGCATCCAGAACGATCTTCATGTCCGGCAGGCTCTGGCGGATAGCGGCCAAACCTTCAAAGGACTCGTCGATGGTACGGCGGACATTGGCCATGTTGTGCCCGGGAGACACGGAGATCACATAGCTGACCTCACGGAAACCCGCGTCGCAGGCATTTTCCACGCCTCTTGCATTCGGAGTAAGCGCGTAGAAGGAGACGTTGGGGTAGGTCTTGAGGACATATTCCGAGACCTCGGCCGCATCGGCCATCTGCGGGATTACCTTGGGGTTGACAAAGGAGGTTGCCTGTATTTTCCGGCAGCCGCTTGCAACCAGCATATCAATTACTTTCTTCTTGGTCTCGGTGGGGATGAATTCCTTTACGCTCTGGAATCCGTCTCTCGGGCCGACTTCAACAATCTGTACTTTTTTGCTCATGTCTTCCTCCGTATTCCGCTCAGATGACGCCGAGGACCTTCAGCTCCCCGAGCTTTGCCTCGTCATAGCCGAGAAATTCCCCGTAGATCGCCGCATTGTCTTCGCCAAGCAGCGGCGCGGGCTTCCTCGGGCAGGACTTGGTGCGGGTCAGCTTCTGCGCCGTTGCGGTAATCTGCAGTTTGCCGATACCCGGCTGATCGATCTCGGGGAACATGCCGCGCGCACCGGCAATCTGCGGATCGGCAACCATGCGGTCGATAGTGTTGACGGGGCTTGCGGGACAGCCTGCGTCATTCAGCAGGGAATCGACCTCATCAATAGTGTGCCGGGAAGACCATGCGGAGACAATCGTGCGCATCTCTTCGTGGTTGGCGACACGGTCCTTGATATGTAGGAACTTGGGATCCGCCTTTAGTTCCGGGCGATCCATCACATCGCAGAGGGTGCCAAAGAGCTTGTCGTTGCCGGCGGCGATGACGACATCGCCGTCCTTGGCGGGGAAGACATCGTATGGATAGGTAGACTCATAGCGGTTGCCGATACGCTGGGGGATTCTGCCCTCAGCCTGATAGATCATGGTGATGTTCTCCATGGCGGAGGCGACGGAATCGACCAGTGCAATATCAACCTTCTCGCCGAGGCCGGTCTTGGACTTGCTGACCAGCGCCGCCAGCAC
>Ga0116171_10006102_pt1 | contig 10464 bp, 7 predicted proteins | sample AD_JPNHW2_MetaG_FD_89798 | JGI IMG/M metagenome (GOLD analysis project Ga0116171, IMG submission 89798) | Active sludge microbial communities of municipal wastewater-treating anaerobic digesters from Japan - AD_JPNHW2_MetaG | ecosystem: Engineered > Bioreactor > Anaerobic > Digestate | place...
AAGCGGCGCTCACATTACCACAGTCATCGGCCACCGTCCAGGTATTGGTGTAAGTTCCAGCCTGGCTGCAGGTGCTTCCTGCAACAAACCCTCCGGATACCTTTACGATATTGGTTACACTTCCATCGCAGTTATCGGAGGCGATAGGATACAGCGCCTGCGCTGCTGCCAGGGCTGCTGCGTCACTGCAGGAAACGGTCCGGTTGAGGGATCCTGCCACAGTCGTCCATTGCGGGGGGGTATTGTCAATCACCGTGATCACCTGGGTATAAGCGGCGCTCACATTACCACAGTCATCGGCCACCGTCCAGGTATTGGTGTAGGTGCCAGCCTGGCTGCAGGTGCTTCCTGCAACAAACCCTCCGGATACCTTTACGATATTGGTCACATTGGCATCACAATTATCGGTAGCAACAGGATACAGCGCCCGGGCTGTTGCCAGGGCTGCTGCATCACTGCAGGAAACGGTCCGGTTGAGGGAACCTGCTGCAGTCGTCCATTGTGGGGCAGTATTATCGGTGACCGTGATCACCTGTGTGTAAACGGCACTCACATTGCCGCAGTCATCAGCCACCGTCCAGGTGTTCGTGTAGGTGCCGGCCTGGCTGCAGGTGCTTCCTGGAACGAAACCTCCGGATACCTTTACGATATTGGTCACATTGGCATCACAATTATCGGTAGCAACCGGATACAATGCTTGCGCTGCCGCCATTCCGGCTGCATCACTGCAACTGATCGTGCGGTTCAGGGAACCCGCAGAGGTGGTCCATTGAGGAGGAGTATTGTCAAGGACATTCACCGTTTTTGAGCAGCTGGTTTGACAACCATATTGATTCTTGATCACAACCGAAAGGGTATACGACTGGTTGCAATTGCTCCCGGCGGTCACAGTGACCGATTGTCCAGTGCTCGGGTTAGGAATCGATCCATTCCCTGAGATAGACCAGGTATAGGAGGTCATTCCCGCCGGGGCACTTGTGTATGTGTTTGAGGATCCGGGACAAACCGGTCCGGCTGGACCAGAGATCGAACAGGAAGGAGTCCCATGCACAATGACTGTAATGGGAGCCTTGTTGGGGCTGATACACTGGTTAGAAATGCCTTCCGCGACATAATACGTGAATGTTCCTGCTGTCGTTGTAGAAGGGGTGATGGATAACTGGGGTGATGCGCCTGCTGTATTCTCAGTATAATAATATAAGGTATAAGCAGGTGAATGAGGCGTTGCAGTGGCTGTCAAGGGCACAGCAGTCGCACCCTGGCAATACTCTACCGGTGTCGAGGAAACCGTGGGGGTCGTAGTTACATTACTGACCGAAATGGTAAAGGTAAAATAGCAGGAGGTGGCCCCGGGGGGTATTGCATAGTAGGTGGTTGTTCCACTGGTGGCCGGGAAAGGATTACTAATCGTGTACTCTGTATAGGGCTCAACCAGAGGGTATTCGTTGTAAAATCTTGATCCCGCCGGGAAATTTCCCGATACCTGTGTTATAGGGATGGTCGATCCAACATTGCAATACGTAAAAGAAGGAATAGGAGGAGTTCCCGAGCAGTTACCCGTTCCATTTATATTCGTTACGATGGGGTTTGTAATCGGCTCTCCCTGGCAATTTCCGACCGTGCTATAACCCTGGATCAATGGCTTACTGTTGATCGCAATATTAGTGATGGCACCTGTACCGCTGATGGTACCCGTCACGCTCACGGAAAGCGGGATACAGTTGGCATTGGTAAGGATGGAACAATCTTCGGTGGTTTTCACTTTGAATGTTAAAACTCCAAGCAAAGTCTGGGCATTATAGGGAGAAGTCGGAAGCGGCAGTGTTCCGAAATCCCAGACAATCGACCCTGTGGCTCCCAGGGAAGCATCAAAATAGGGGCTGGTCGTAGAGCTCGCAGGAGTATAAACCGTCTTTGAACTACTCACGTAGGTAGAGGCAAAAGGCAAGGGAACGACGATCCGGGTATTGTTTACCGGCTCAGTTCCTTTGTTTCGAATCTCAACCTTGTACTCAATCTCCTGGCCGGGCTGGGCAGAGTAGGGCGGAGTTCCTGTAACGGGAACGCCGTTGATCGTTGACGTAGAAACAATTCCCTCGATATCAGGCGAATAGGCATCCACACCCATGGCTATACAAAATATAATGTAGGTATCCTGGGTGGATCCGTATTTAAAGGTTGTAGTGGTTTGGTTATTCGCAATTACCGTATTATTCGGGTTGGGGACCTGAAACATGCTGATGTCAACTCCCGTATTGTTTCGAAGCCATGGATTCCTGGCATTGTTCCCCGTGAAGATGGAGCTGTTGAAGAAGTTTGTCACACTGTTGCTGTCATGATTAAGCGACAGCCAATCGCCGGTGTTCAGTTTTTTAATCTGGAAATAGTCACCGGAAATACCCACATCGCCTTCTCCTGCCATCATACCTAGTTTCATGGAAACATTGCCGGCAGGGACGGCATTAAATCCGCTGACGGGAAGCTCATGAGAAATAACCGCATTGCCTTCAACATACGCGTAACCGTCAAAAACGGTGATGTCGCGCAATTTCATCTTTGAATTCTCATACACTACAACCAGCCCCCAGCCGCCGTAATAGCCGGTCGACCCACCGTCACCGGTGGTAACAGCAATATCGGCAACCCAGTACTGCCCAAGTCCGCATGTTTTCACCAGGTCGGTAACTTCTATGTAGCCTGCATACATGTTGTTGTCACCTGGAAACTGGAGATCGGAAGAATTTGCCACAAACGTGGTATAGGCACTTTGTCCGGGACCCTTCATCTTGATGGTCCTTTTCGCGGTAGTGGTCACATAATCATTCGTCCTACCGGTCCAGTAAAGTCCGGCGTAAATGATATTGGAGCAGGAAGGGGTACTTCCATTCTCGACCGGAATAGAAAGGGTGGCCGATGATGAGTTGGTCGTCCCGGATATACCGTCCTTGTCAACCACAACCATGTTATTGTTGCTGTTGTTCGTGTTGTTCCCATAATTGGACAGGGTCATATTGGTATTCCCGATCATGGTGTAATCACCATGTATATTATAAATGGTCCTGAGGGGGGAGTACACGGAGGTACGTGGAGCAAATGCCTTGCGTACCTGGCTGAAAGCGGTTTGGGCGGCTATTGACAATACCGCCATTATTATGAGGAAGCCCGTTTTACGGGAAATGCGTGAAATATATATGTTTTTCATGGCTCTTTTTTTTACGGATTAAGCGGTTCAGTTCGGAATCGACACGGAATACAATAAAGTGATACCAGCCGCATTTCTTGGCAGAAACTTTTGCAGGCTCACGGAATCACAGGAAAATTCGCAAACGAATAAAATGAATTTCAACTTGTTGAATCCGTTACGTTTTTCCAGTAAGGTCCGCACATCCTGCGCGTCTGATTCACTCAGACGGACCTTGATCAGCTCGATGTCTGCAAAATCCGTCGATATCCCGGTCAATAACCGAAGAGATGGGGCATCGGTGTCGAGACTGGCAAGTGATTGACCAGTTTTCTCGATTGAACCGTTCCGTAAATAAAGAAGATTACTTGTCGGGTAGACAAGCTGTTCAAGGTGGAGGGCATCGCCCGTTCGATTGATCGCGTCGGCTTCTCTCCTTTCTCCAAGGTATGCCTTCAACTCCCGCAGATCCTGGGAGTTTCCCGACAGGATGGAGAGAATGAGAAGAAAGAATGTTGTTACTGTTTTCATGGGGTTAATGTTTTGTAGTGCTTTGCTGTTTAAGAACCTATATATAGGGACGGGTTATCGGTGAAATGACGGAAACCAGGCAACACGTGGCGTACACATTGCACGCCAGATATTTTCCTTATACATTGTTTATCAATTACATAAAATAAATTAATGGATAAACAATTGCGGATTTCCGTAATAAAAGAAAAAGCCTTCCCCGTATTGCGTGCGGGTTTCGGCAGTGCTAATTTTACACTAGGTTTTAAAGTCGGATACCCAAAAAATAATGTACCGGGTATCCGGTTGATTGTTTTGCCTTTCTGCAAAAAGTACGCTGTAAGGGTTATATTTCTTTTATTTATTACCATAGGCACGCCTATAACTGCGGTGTGTTAGGGTATTTCATTAAAAATCAAGGCTGTAAAGATAAGACATTTTCGAGTTTTTTGGAAATGCATTCATTCCTGACCATACCCTTCATAACATTTACCATCGTCCTTCCTCTTTCCTGAAACACAGTATTTGCTTGTCTGTTGAGTGGATCGGCATTTTTTTTATTCCGTTCAGTTCAAGGTGACTTCTATCGCCCCGATTCGACGAGTGATAAGATGGGTCCTAACATTTTGATAGAATCATCCTGGGTTTATCAGCCAGACCAACAGGAAGAAAACCATCTGCAATAACTCCCGACGATCTACACGGCACTGTTAGGGCTTTCCCGTTCCCCTGTGAAGCTCCACCTTGTAAGTCGAACCTTCCTGCGGCCAACCGGCACATTCCCTTCATTTCCCTTCTGTTCATTCCGTTGTCAAACAAATGCACCATCCTGCTTCGATTTATATAATTCTGTATACCTTTTTCTGTAAAAGAATCAATCAATCGATGTGCCATAAAATTATACAGAATTATATATGTTTTATTATCAACATAATACATGAAATATCACCCCCTTTACCTATCCGGGAATATCGAAAGATTTTCCCAAATCGGGAAAAAATTTCCCGATCTGCAATGGCGGCTCAAGGCGACGACAGATGGGCCGTCGGGAGGCCCCGATCAACCTAATTCACGTCAATGGTGTTAGGGTGATCGGTGAAAAATGACAGAAACGGATAGTTAGCTGCCGTAGGGCCAGCACGGCAAGATATTTTTTACACTAATGGTTTTCAACTAGATAAACAAGGAAAGATGAAATCGGATTCCGGGTTCCCTCAGCTAGGATTTATGGTTTTCCAACATTGCCAGAGACTACATAATGATGTAATTTTCAGTACATTATTAGCCTTAAAATGTCACCTACATTGTACAGTTTCGGAAATAGACCATTCATATCTGCCAGACCCGGGTTGCTGTTCATCCTGATGGTCGGGATCGTCCTTGTCATTTTGGCCCCTTATTCCTTGTTTGCCGTCCAGGCGAAAGAGGCTCCCAGTAACTACACCCAGCCCGACGGCACAACCATCACCCTCCGGCTGCATGGAGATGAGTTCGTTCACTGGGCTGAGACTACCGATGGATATACCATTCTGAGCGACCGCGGGGGTGCCTATGAATATGCAGCTCTGGACCGCACCGGCCAACTGGTATTTTCCGGCATCATTGCCCATGATCCGGCTTTCAGGACCGCCGAGGAGGAAAAATATCTCAAAAGGACAGATAAAGGGTTGTTTTTCAGTTCCGGACAGGTAGAAGAGATGAAAATGGCGCTGACAGCCGGACAACCGGCCGATGCGCTGGTTCTGGGTGGATTCCCTGCAACCGGCACCCGTAAACTCCTGGTTATCCTGGCCAACTTCAGCAACACGGCAACCACTTACACACAAGCGGCCTTCGACAATTATACCAATCAGGTGAACTTCAACGGAACAGGCAGCTTTCGCGATTATTATCTCGAGGTGTCGTACGGCCAACTTGTCGTGAATTCGACGGTTACCGTGTGGGTCACGCTGCCCAATCCGCACGACTATTACGGCCCGAATGTGAAATGGGGCGAATTTGCTTTCGATGCCATCACGGCTGCCGACAACCAGACGGGGATCAATTTCGCGGAATACGACAACAACCTTGACGGGACCGTTGATGGGATTACCATTATTCACCAGGGGCAGGGACAGGAAGAGACCGGCAACATAGCGGATATCTGGTCGCACAGCTGGGACCTCATTTCAGCGGGTTACACGGCCGCACAAAGAACCTTTGACGGAGTTCTGGTAAACGGATATTCGACGGTACCCGAACGCAATGCAACAGGAATCAGCACCATAGGCGTTATGTGCCATGAATTCGGGCATACGCTGGGAGCTCCCGACTTTTACGATACGGATTATTCATTGAACGGTTATTATACAGGAACCGGAAGGTGGGACGTTATGGCCGGCGGCTCATGGAACGGGGTAGCCGGGACCAAGCCCGCCCACCACAACGCATGGACACGTTTCTATTTCAACTGGACAACCCCCCAAACACTGACCGCTGTCCAGCAGGTTACTCTCCGGAATGCCCAGCTCTTTCCTGATGTAATCCGGTACAATACGACGAATGCAAACGAGTATTTCCTTTGCGAGAACCGGCAGCAGACTGGATTCGATGCAGGCATCCCAGGCCACGGCCTGATCATTTATCATGTCGACGGAAACTATGTCACATCCCACCTGGGAACCAACAACATTAATACTTCCTCCCACCAGGGGCTGTATCCCGTTTGCGCCTCCGCCTCCGGCAACCCGACCGCCGTCTATGGGAATATCAACAGCACGGGCTGCTCCTACCCGGGGACTTCTTGTAAAACCTCCTTCACTGACGTCACAACCCCATGTTCACTCTCCTGGAGCGGAACGCCATCCAATTTTCCCGTCACGAACATAGCCGAGTATACCTCCATCAAAGAGATCCATTTCTGCTTCATCAGTTGTAATACGGCTGCCGATCCCGCCACGTTTACCTCCTCCGCTATCAGCACCAATCAGATCAACCTCACCTGGACCCCCAATGCATCCGCCGACCCTGTGATGGTTGCCTGGTCAACCTCTCCCATTTTTGGTACCCCCGTCGCCGGGACGACCTATCCTGCCGGTTCAGCCATCCCGGGCGGAGGAACGGTCCTATGTTCGGGAACAGCGACATCGGCCAGCCACAGCAATTTAAACAGCAACACCACCTATTATTATAAGGCATGGTCGGTGCTGACCGGGAATGTTTTCTCTAACGGCATCCTTACTAACTCGACCACGCTTTGCGGAACCATCAGCACATTTCCCTGGTCAGAAGACTTTGAAAGCAACGGTACCCAACCGGGATGCTGGTCACAGGAACAGGTGAACAATTCCGGACTCTCCTGGCTGTTCACCGCAGGGAACGGGGCAACCAACCCGGCTGCAGCCCATGGAGGATCCTACAATGCATGCCTGAAAGATAAAACGACCGCAGCAAACAAGACCCGTCTGCTGACTCCCTTTCTCGATCTAAGCCAGACATTCAACCCTCAACTGTCGTTCTGGCACACGCAACCCGTATGGGGTTCCGATCAGGACGAACTGCTCGTTTACTACCGCAACACGCCCAATGGCACGTGGACTCTGCTGGCTTCCTATACTTCCAGTGTAGCCACCTGGACGCAGGAGACCATCAGTCTGCCCGGCGCCAGTAGCAACTATTCCATCGCTTTCGAAGGGAACGCCAGGTTTGGGTACGGGATCTGCCTCGACGATATCGTGGTCGGCAGTAATTGCACCAGCCCGGTACCGGTCAGTGTTTCAATCACGCCGGCTATGAACCCTGTCTACCAGGGGACGGCGGTGACCGTAACGGCCACCGCCGTGAACGGAGGCAGTATGCCCCTCTACCAGTGGAAAGTGGGTAATGTCAACATCCAGGGGGCCACAAATGATATATACAACCATTACGCCAGCGATAATGAAGAGATCACCTGCCAACTCACTTCCTCTCAAACCTGTGTTTCAAACAACACAGCCCTTTCAAACCCGGTGGTACTTCAGGTAATCCCCCTCATCAGTACCGTTAGCCTGGAAAACCAGGATATGACCGGTGCCCAATGCTTTAATGCCGCTCAATCGATCACGGTGGCCGGAAACGGCAGTACTTTCACCCTTGAGCCAGGGTCGGATGTCACACTGATCGCCGGCCAGCAGATCCGGTTGCTGCCCGGAGTGCATGCCCAACCCGGAAGCCACCTGACTGCGCGGATCAACACGGATGGAAATTATTGTCCCGCCTCCATCAGCCCCGCCCCCTCCCCTGCTGCGGATACCCTTCGCAGCATTGCTAAAACGAATACAAACGAGGTATCCGTCTACCCCAATCCCACCACCGGCGTTTTCACGGTTGACCCAGGCAGGGAAGATACGGAGACAACCACGGAGGTTGACATTTATTCGATCACCGGCCGTAATATCGTGCATACGAGCATCACTCCGGGAACACCCCTGACTTTCTCCCTTTCGAATCAGCCTGCGGGGGTTTACCTGGTCAGGGCAACGTGCGGGACATTTTCGGGTTCAGCCCGAATTGTCCGTCAATAATCTCCTCCTGCCTCCGGAGGTCATTTGCATTCTACTTTTTTATAAATTTGATGGCAGTATATCCTGCCAATGGGAAAGCTTTACGACAAACTGGCCGAAGATATCCGGATGGAGGAAGGTCTGAAAGCGTGCCTGCATTGCGGCACCTGCACCGCTATCTGTCCGGCAGCCTCCTTCTTCAACTACCAACCCCGACAGATAGCGGAGATCCTGCAATCGCGCGACGACGACCGGATTGAAGCCCTTCTGAAAAGCGACACCATCTGGTATTGCGGCGAATGCATGTCCTGTGTGACGCGCTGTCCGCGTGGCAACGCCCCCGGGCTGCTGATCACCGTGCTGAGGTCGGCTTCGCAGGAAATGGGATATTTTATTGAGTCGGAAAAAGGGAGACAGCAACTGGCGGTTAAACGCACGGTTGGCGAATGGATCCTGAAATACGGATACTGCCTGTTCCCGTCAGAGATCCAACCCTCCGCCCACCCGGAACAGGGGCCCGTGTGGGAATGGGAATTTGCCCATATTGAAGCCGTGATGGAACGGCTCGGGGCAAACTATCAACGGTCCGGTCCGGGAATCCTGAGAAAAATACCGGAAGAAGATCTCGAGGAAGTGAGGCGGATCTTCGAGGTAACCGGGGGTGCCGACCGTTTCAGAAAGATTGAGGAGTATTCGAAAGTCAAGGCTGCAGAAATGGGGCTGACCTTGGATGAAGGCAACGACAACGAATATATGCAGCACATTAGCACTTACAACAGCCATAGGCACGGAAGGGAATCATGAACACCGGCGGGAAGAAGATCATATGGAACGAATACCAGAAGACGATCGCCGACGACCGGTATTTTTATGTCAGGAGTTGCGTCCGTCAGAATTTCTTCCCCGGATCTGAAAAAACATTCCTGCGGATCCTGCGGGAGGAGCTGATCCGCGACATTTATGAAAATCCCTCTCATACTACCTGCAGCGGGATTGGCTACCATGCCGATGTGGTCCCTTTTGAGACAGCCATGACCATGGTTGCCAGGCAGTTTGCATTGATGACCGCTTCCGGATACAAGAACTTTACTACCTCCTGCATCACTTCGTTCGGCCTTTATACAGAAGTTCTTGAAACATGGCGTCATTCGCCCGAAACGGAGGAGCGGGTTCGCGGGAATCTCTTCAAAGCCACCGGGCGATCGTTTGTGATCCCGGAGAACCTGTCACATGCTAGCGACGTGATCTATCGATTCCGTGAGGAAATTGCAGCCAAAGCGGTATACCGGCTGATAAACCGGAAAACCGGACTACCTCTCCGGGGTGTGGAGCACATTGGCTGTCATTATGCTAAAATGTTCCCGTCGAAAGGAGTCGGCGGCGCCGAATATCCGTTTGTCCTTACCGGGATGATTGAAAGCTGGGGAGGCGAAGTGGTTGATTACCCCGAACGACGCCATTGCTGCGGATTCGGATTCAGGCAATATCTGGTCAGGGCCAACCGGGGGTATTCGCTCTCGTGCAGCAAGAAGAAGTTCGAATCGATGGCTCCCTATAACCCCGATTTCATCCTTACCAATTGCCCGGGCTGCCCGATGTTCCTCGATCGCTGGCAGTATGCCCTCAGCGAAATGGAAGGGATCACATACGGGGGAAACGGGATGGGAATACCGGTACTAACTTACGAGGAACTAGCCGGGCTGGTGTTGGGCTACGACCCATGGGATCTTGGGCTCCAGGTCCATCAGGTACCTGTTGAGCCCTTGCTCGATAAAATCGGCATTGCGTATGATCCCGGGAAGAAATTCCTCACCCGTGACGGCCTGCCCATGGGGAAGCCTGCAGCTCCCTCTCATTTAAAGTTTTATCCCGATGAATAAGCACGTGACGGTGATAGGCGGCGGCGTGGCCGGAATGGCGGCAGCGGGCACCCTGGCTTCGCTGGGCATACCGGCTACGCTCATCGAGCAGGAACCAGATGCCGGCGGTCATGTCGCCCGGTGGGACCGCCTCTTTCCCCATCGCAGAGATGCCCGTGAGGTGCTGGAGAGTTTGGCCGCCGGCATCCGGGAGGGCGTCGACCTGGTCACCAACTGCCAGGTTACCAAAATCGACCGTACCGACGGACATTTCCTAATCACTCCCACCCGGGGAAAGCCCATCTCCACTTCAGCGATCATCGTCACGACCGGCTTTAAAGTTTTCGATGCCAGGAAGAAGGAGGAATACGGCTATGGGATCTACGATAATGTG
>Ga0116171_10006103_pt1 | contig 10464 bp, 8 predicted proteins | sample AD_JPNHW2_MetaG_FD_89798 | JGI IMG/M metagenome (GOLD analysis project Ga0116171, IMG submission 89798) | Active sludge microbial communities of municipal wastewater-treating anaerobic digesters from Japan - AD_JPNHW2_MetaG | ecosystem: Engineered > Bioreactor > Anaerobic > Digestate | place...
CGGTCCACGTCGGCAACTTCCGCGAGATGATCTCGGTGGACCTCGTCGTCCGCGCGCTCCGCAGCCGCGGCAAGCAGGTGCGCTTCATTTACAGCTGGGACGATTACGACGTCTTCAGGAAGGTGCCCCTCAACATGCCCCAACCCGAGATGCTGGAGAAGTACCTGCGCTTCCCCATCACGATGGTCCCCGACCCATGGGGCCGCGACGCGTCCTACGCCCGCCACCACGAGGTGGACGTCGAATCCGTGCTCCCGACCGTGGGCATTAGCCCCGAGTTCCTCTACCAGGCCGACCGCTACCGCTCGGGCCGTTACGCCGAGGGCATGAAGCGGGCGCTCGAGATGCGCGAGCATCTCAAGACCATCCTCGACAAGTACCGCGACGAGGACCACAAGATCCAGGGCGAGTGGTGGCCCGTTTCGGTGTTCTGCTCGGCCTGCAACAAGGACACGACCGATATCGACGGCTGGGACGGCGATTGGGGCCTCACCTATCACTGCGAGTGCGGCCACAAGGAGACCGGCGACCTGCGCACGCTCGCCGGCGCCAAGCTGGTCTGGCGCGTGGACTGGCCGATGCGCTGGAACCAGGAGAAGGTGGAGTTCGAGCCCGCGGGCAAGGATCACCACTCCCAGGGCGGCAGCTTCGACACCTCGAAGCACGTCGTCGAGGAAGTCTACGGCCGCAAGCCGCCCGTGACCTTCCGCTACGACTTCATCGGCATCAAGGGCTCGCCGGGCAAGATGTCCTCGTCCAAGGGCAAGGTCGTCGACCTGCCCGACCTCCTCAAGGTCTACCAACCCGAACTCGTGCGCTACCTCTTCGCGGGAACGCGCCCGAACACCGAGTTCGTCATCAGCTTCGACCTCGACGTGATCAAGATCTACGAGGACTACGACAAGACCGAGCGGATCTACTGGGGAGCCGAAAAGGCGAAGAACGAGGATGCCGAGGGGATGGAGCGCCGCATCTACGAGCTTTCGCAGGTCGACGGCATGCCCGCCGAGGCGCCCTACCAGGTGCCCTTCCGCCACCTGTGCAACCTCCTCCTGATCCACCAGGGCGACGTCGAGGCGGTGCTCGCCTCGCTGCCCGGCATCAAGGAATCGCAAAAAGCCGGCGTCAAGGCCAGGGCGACCTGCGCCTGGCATTGGGTGAACGAGTGCGCGCCCGAGGATTTCCGCTTCTCGGTGAGTAAGCCCGGCGAGAAGGTCGAGCTTGACGAGATTGGACTGGCCTGCGTGCGCCATCTGCGCGACGATGTCGTCGCCAGGCTGGAGACCTTCGCCGACGAGAAGGCGGTGGCCGAGGCGATCTACGCCGCGGCGACGGCCGCCGGCACCGACGGCAAGACCCTCTTCAAGGCGGCCTACAATGCCCTGGTCGGCAAGGATCAGGGGCCGCGCTTGGCGGGCTTTCTGGGCACCCTGGGCAAGGAAAAGGTGCTGGGGATTCTCGCGGCCTATTAGCCATGTGCGAGCGGTGAAAAAGCGAAAAGGCGGCCTTTCGGGGCCGCCTTTTCTTATGTATCGCCGCTTATGCAGGCGTAGCGCGGCGTGCGCCGGCTCGCTAAAGCGCCTCAGTCCCTGCGCCAGTCCTCGAGCATCGCGGCCACGCTTCGCCTCATTTCCTTTGAAAAATCGGCCGAGAACTTGCGCGCGTAGAGCGCCTGGCCTTGGTTGTCCGCCTGAGGGGTCGGCACAAAGGCGCCGTAGCCCTCGCCCGAGTAGAGCGCGGCGAGCGCCTCCTCCGAGGGCATGGCGTAGCGGTTCTTGTTGACCACAATATCTTTCGGCAACCGCGCGGGCAGACGCCTGGCCGCCTGCTGCCCGGTGGGCCAGCCGAAACAGAGCATCGTTATCGGAAAGGTGCAGCGCGGCAGGGCGAGAAGCTCGCGGTGCGTCTCCCAATTCTCCATGACGTCGCCGATGTAACAGGAGCCGAGACCGAGGCTCTCGGCCGCCAGCGCCGCGGTCTGTGCCGCGATGAGGGCGTCGCAGCAGGCCAGAAGGAGATCGGACTCGCGCGGGGCGAGGAAGGGCTTGCCTTCGCGGGCGCAGCGCTCGGGCACTCCGCTCGCCCTGAAGTGCGCCATCATGCGCGCGTAGTCGGCCAAGAAGACGAGGACCCAGGGAGCCCTCGCGATGAAGGGCTGATCGTCGCAGGTGACAGCCAGCCTTTCCTTGAGCGCCTGATCCTCGACCTCGAGGATCGTGTACAGCATCATGTTGCCGGCTGTCGGCGCCCTGAGCGCGGCGGCGAGCACTTGCTCCCTGATTTCCAGCGGGATCGGAGCGTCCGTGTAGGCCCGCACCGATTTCCGCTCCAGAAACACCTTCGAAAAATCCATACTCCTTCCTTACCGTTCGAGGATCGTTGACACCAGGGTCTCGAACTCGGCTGTCTGGCGGGCGAAACCCGAAAGCGCCGAGCGCCAGAAATCGGGCGTCTCGATGTCGAAGCCGGCCTTTGCCGTGACCTCGACCGCCGAGGCGGAGCCGGTCTCGGCGAGGAGTCCCCGGTAGGTCGCGGCGAATCCGGGTCCCTCTTTCCGGTAGCGCTCGTAGAGGCCGAGCGCGAAGAGGAGGCCGAAAGCGTAGGGGAAGTTATAGAAGCCGAGGCCAGCGCTGTAATAGTGCCCTTTGACGGCCCACATGTAGGGATGCCGCTTCTCGGGATCGAGGCCCTCGCCGTAGGTTTTCGCCTGGGCGTCGAGCATGAGCTCGCAGAAGCGCTCGGCGCTCAGCTCGCCGGAAGCCCGCTCGGCGAAGACCGCCTTTTCGAAGTAGAAGCGGGAAAGGATGTCGACGATGACCTGGCAGCTGTCCTGCAGGCGCATCTCGACGAGGGAGAGCCGCTCAGGAGGGCTCGCCGAGGCGAGGGCCGCCTCCGACACGATGGTTTCGGCGAAGATCGAGGCCGTCTCGGCCAAGGTCATGGGATATTGGGTCAGCGCGTAGGGCTTGCCGAGGATGCATTCGTGGTGCCAGGCGTGTCCCAGCTCGTGAGCGACCGTTCCGACCGAGGAGAAGCTCCCGTCGAAGTTGCAGAGCACGCGGGCAGCCCCGACCGTCGGGAAATCCGTGCAGTAAGCACCGCCCACCTTGCCCTCGCGGGGCTGGGCGTCGATCCAGCTGCGGTCGAAAGCCTTGGCGGCGAAAGCGCCCATGCCGGGATCGAAGGAGGAGAACTTGTCGCGGATGAAGGCGCGCGTCTCGTCCCAGGTGAAGGTCGGCAGGGGTACGCCGCTCTTCTCGACGGGCGCGAAGAGGTCGTAGAAGGCCAGGGCAGGCACGCCCAGAGCCCTCGCCTTGGCGCGGAGGTACTTCCTCCAGGTCGGCAGGGACTCCTCCATGGCCTGAATGAGGGCGTCGAGCGTCGCGGGGCTGATCCTGGCCTGGGCGATGGATTTCTCGAGCGAGTCCTTCCAGCCGCGGCGGGCGTTGAGCGAGGCCGCCGCGCCCTTGACGCCGTTCAGGGCGGCGGCCATGGGCACTTCCACCGATTTCCAGACCGACTGCTCGAGGCCGAAGGCCTTTTCGCGCACCGCGCGGTCGGGGTCGAAGGCCAGGTTGCGCAGCTCGATCACGGTCTTGCGCTCGCCCGCGGCCGCGTCCCATACCGCCGAGGAATTCGAGCTGACCGACTCCTGCAGCCTGGACCAGGCGTCGGCGCCGCTGCGCCCGAGGTCTTCGGCCAGATCCTCGAGCTCGGGCGACATCTGCCTGGACTGGAAGAAGAGCTCCTCGCGGACATGATAGGCGTAGGGCGCCAGGTCGGCATTCGAGGAAAGCGCGGCTTCCACCGATTCCCTGCGCGCCGCAAGGGCGTTCTTGAACAGGACATCGGCTCTTTTGGCCGGAAGCAGCAGGGCTTCCACGGCGTTGAGCTCGGCGACCGCCTGGGCGTCGCGGGTGGCGGTGCTGAATCGCGCGTACGTGTAGGCGGCGAGCGTCTCCGTCAGGGCGCCGAGCTCGTCGTTGAGGGCGAGCGCCTTCCTGAGCCAGGCGGCGGCGTCCTCGCCCGGAGCGGCGACGGCGCTCTCACCATAGAAGCGCAGGGCTACCGCCGACAGCTCGGCGGTTTTGGCCTTCGCGGCCGCGTATTCAGCTGACTCGAAACCCGGGAATATCGGGGTCAAGTCCCAACGGGGCAATCCTTCAGATCCAGCCATTGTTTCCATCCTTCCAACCGATGAGTTCTTCCGGTTTGAAAAAAAGCGCTATCTCGCGCGCGGCCGCCTCGGGCGAATCCGACGCGTGGATGATATTGAGGCCCGTGTGCATGGCGAAGTCGCCGCGGATCGTGCCCGGAGCGGCTTCCTCGGCCTTGGTCGAGCCGCAGAGCGCGCGGAGCATGCGCACCGCGTTGTCGCCTTCCAGCACCATCGCGATCACCGGTCCCGAGCAGATGTAGCCGACGAGCTCGCCGAACCAAGGCTTGGCCCGGTGTTCGGCGTAGTGCGCCTCGGCGAGGGGCGGGCTTATGCGCATGAGCCTCATGCCCACGATGTCGAAGCCCTTGCGCTCGATGCGCGCGATCAGCTCCCCGGCGATGCGGCGCGACAGGACGCCCGGCTTGAGCATGGTAAAGGTTCTTTCTATCGCCATCTCGGCCTCCGGCTTCATCCTACCATCACTGGCCGAAATGCGCCACATCGCCCGCCGCGGCTGCATCGCGCGGCATAGTTGTCGCGCGCGACATGGTTGTCGCGACAGCTCCGGCGCGGCATACTTATGCCCGGATGAATATCGAGTTCCACTACTACACGATCCGCTATCTCGCCCGATGCGCCGGCTTTTCAGACGACGATTCGGCCGAGGTCGCGATATCGAGCCAATTGGTCGACGAATGCCTCGCCCCCTGGGAAATCGTCGATGCCCGGGGCGAGGTCGAAGCGCATACCGAAGTGACGCAGAACTATCTCTTCTGGGACGAGCGCGTCGCCGAGGGGATATACAGGCCCTTCCACTTCATTCCCGGGGATCGGGACATCGCGTCGGCGCGCAGGGCCGACGGCGCCGCGTCCCGCGGCGCCGTGACCGCCGATTCGCCGCTGGCCAGGGAAGTCCTGATCGCGGCGCTGCGGACCCGGAACCTCATGCGGATCGGCATAGCGCTGCACGTCTATGCGGACAGCTGGGCGCACCAGGGATTCTCGGCCGACATCGAGCCGCAGAACGCCCTCGATCCCGCCTCGCCCCTGCCGGCGGTCGGCCACCTCCAGGCATTCGGCGCGCCCGACGATCCCCGCCGGCGCTGGACCGACCCGCGCCTCGCCGCGGGCGAGCGCGAAGCCGACAATGCCGCCCGATTCGCGGTCGCCGCCGGCAAGATCTATCGTTTCCTCCGCGCCTACCGGCGAGAAGACTTCGCCGACGAGGCCTTCGTGGTCGAGCGCATCGCCGGGATCTGGCGGCGCCCAGCGCCTTCGGGGGATAGCGCTGCCCGCGCCTCCGACTATATCATCGAGCTCGACCTGCCCCCCTACGAGCCCGAAGCCTGGGCGAGAGAAGCGGGCGGGACGATTGCAAGCCTTTCGGCGCGCAGTCCCGACCCTTTCGCCGCCGGATACAGCCGACTCGCCTGGTTCAAGGGAGCGGCGATGAAGGCATCCTCCGCCGCGGGCGCCGCGCGCGGCAAGATTCCCGCGGAACGATACCGCGGATCGCGATTCGAACGCTGGAACGCGGCGGCAGGGGAACACAGGGCCTTCTGCCTTTCGCTATTCAAGGAACGAGGTACCATATGATGCTGCGCCGAAAAGGCCTTACATATCGAAGAGGCAGCTTAAGGCTGCGCACGGCCGCCGAATCGGCGGGGCCGCGCCCGCAGGCGCAGGCGGCGAGGATCGCCGCCTGCGCCTGCGCCATCGTCTGCGCCCTCCTCGCGGGCTGCGCCACCATTCCCACCGAAGTTCTCGAGACCGAGCCCTACGCCCACCTCGAAAAGTCGCCGCAGGTCTACGCCCGGCTCTCGGGTCCTGCCCTCCGCGACATAGCCTCCACCATGGACGAGCGCGACCTCGGCGCCTTCGCGGCGCTGCTTTCGTCGGACAAAGCGGACCCGGGAACGGCCACGGCGGGACTCGCCGCATCGGCATCAGCGCCCAGCCCGGCGACGATATCGCCCTCGACCCTGAAAAGCTTTTTTGCGAGAACGAGAACCTTCGGCGTGGGCATCGGGGGAATCGGCACTAAGCGCCCCTCCTTGGAAGCCGTCTTCGTCGGCGATTTCCCCGTCCTTTCGGTCAGGCTGGCCCTCGCCTCCGATGATGCATGGACGCGGGAAAAGGACGGCAGCTACCGTTCAGACAAGTTCCCCCTCTTCATCAGGACTCTCCAGCCGGGGGTCATTCACGCCTCGAATGAGAAGGCCACATACGCCGCGGGCGCCGTGGAGGCATACCCGAGACGAGCGGCAGAATTCGCCGCTTCCGACGTCTTCATCGCCGCGAACGAGCCATCGGCCTTTCTGGCGGGAACGATGCCCCTGGAAGCCCTGAATCTCCCCATCAGCGCGATCGTCATGTCGGGAACCATGGTTCCAGCGGCCGCTGGCGGCGAATCGCCGACGGCCCGCTACCTCCTCGAGGTGCGGATCATCATGAAGGATGAGGCCAGCGCCCGGGCCTTCAAGCCCGTCGTGCGGTTCCTGTGGACGGCCGCGGCGCGGCAGCTCTTCGGCGCCGCCCTGGATGTCGCATCCGCGCCGCTTGCGCTCGAAGGCGATGTCTATGTCGTTCGGGGGATCGAGGCCGACGCTTTCGCGTTGCGCTCGATGCTCACCTCGCCGCTCCTGGCGGGTCGCTGATATCGGGCGAGGCTCGATTCAGGCCTCGCCGCCCTTATTTCACTAAATAGGGTTCCGATCCTGCCGGCATGGGCTTGGCCTTGACGAAGGCCGCCACGAGGTCGACGAGAATCTGGGGAACGGGGAACTTCGGGTCGGTGAAGGCCTCGTAGTTCTCCTCCTCGGTCGACACATGCTTGAGCCCGTAGTTCATCGATGGAATGAGCCGGGCGGCCGAGGCGGGCCTCGCGGCCAGGAGCCGCTCGAAGGCGCCGGGCGGCACCTGGAGATCCTGGCCGCCGCGGACGAAAAGCACCGGCGCCGGCACTCTCGCGAATTCGGCCGCGGGGTCGAAGGCCAGCCAGCTTGCGAGCCACTCGCGGCGCGAAGGGGCGAAAAAATCAGCCAGCGCGGCGGAAGGTTCGGCGAAGGGCTTTTTCGCGAGAATGGCTTCCACAATCGCCTCAGCCTCCCGCCTCGTCTCCTCGTCGAGCTCCGCGAAGGAAGCGCGCAGCTCCTCCGCCGGCGGCGTTCCCGAAGCGTCAAGGGCGATGAGCCCATCCACGGAAATGCCCGCGCGGGCAGCCTCGCCGATGGCTGCGGCCCCGGTCCAGGCGCCCTCGTTCATGCCCGCCACGACGATCCTCGAAAAGCCTTCCATGCCCGCGAGGGCTCGCAGCACGAGGGCCGCGTCCTGGATATGCGCCGTCAGGCTCGTGGCGGCGTTCCGCTCGAGGGCGTAGGCTTCGCCCGAGCCGCGCTTGTCGTACCTGAAGGAGGCGACGCCCTTGGCGGCGAGACCTTCGGCGAACTGGGCGAGGCTGTCGGAGCGCCCCGGCACATTATAGTTGTTGCCGTTTCTGTCGGTGGTCCCCGCTCCGGCGAGAAGGAGGACGAGGGGCGCTGATCCCCTGACGGAGACAGGCATGAGGAGCGTGCCAGGCAGGCTCCCCCCCGAGATCGGTATCGCGAGCGCGGACTCGCCCGGCCGGCGCGGCTCCGCGGCCTTTGAAATCACGAAATTGCCCTTCCAGGATGCCGAGCGGGCGGTGCCTACGATCGCGCCTCCGGGCAAGACGCCAGCCGCGGGGCGCTTGGCGCCGCCGAAGGCTACCGGCTCGGCCGAGGCGACGAAGAAACCGTCAAAGGCAAGTTCCTCGTCGGGGCCGAGCGCGTCGAGCGTGAAGCGCAGGCGCCCCCCGGTCCAGGAAACGCCGTCCAGCGGATATCCGAACATCGACTGATCGGGAATATCCATGAGGGCGCCCGCCCCCGCCCCGAGAATCTTGAGGCGGATTCCCGATGAAAGGGCGCCCGAGGCGCCGCCGCTCTGCCGAAGCGAGAGGGAGCCTTCCCAGATGCCTGGAACGATAGCCGGTTTCGCGGCCGGCGTCTTGCTTGCAGCGGGCGATTGGCTGGCGGCAGGCGGCGCCGAGGTAGGCGGCGCCTGCTCGAGGCCCTGCGCCGCGGCGCCGCCTCCGGCGGCGCCGCTCACGCAGAATGCCGCCGCGAGGAAAATTGCCATGGCTCGTGAGGAAATTCGGCCCATCCTTCGCCTGCTTCAGGCTCCGGCGATCCGGGCGAATTCCCGGTAGACATCATCGGGCGACCCGGAGCCGTCGATAGTGGCCAGGTTGCCGCGCTCGCCGTACCAGTCGATAAGGGGAGCGGTCTGCTCGCGGTATGCCGAAAGCCGGGTTTTGATCGCTTCTTCCCTGTCGTCCGGCCTGACATAGAGTTCGCCGCCGCAGGCGTCGCAAACGCCCTCGGCCTTCGAAGGCATCGTCACGACGTGGTAGACCTTGCCGCAGGCCTTGCAGACCCTGCGCCCCGTGAGGCGGAAGAGTATCTTGCCGTCCGGCACGTCGAAATTCACGACGAGGTCGACCGCGGCGATCGATCCAAGGGCTTCGGCCTGCCCGATGGTGCGGGGGAAGCCGTCGAGGATCCAGCCTTTCGCGGCGTCGCCGAGAGAAAGCCTTTCCCTGACAAGCGCGACCGTGAGGTCGTCCGGCACGAGCCGGCCTTCCGCCAGGATGTCCTTGACCTTTTTGCCCAGCTCGGTCTCGTTCTTAATCGCCGCGCGGAAAAGGTCGCCCGTGGAAATATGGGGTACTCCCATGCTCTTCGAAGCCATCGCCGCCAAAGTGCCCTTGCCGGCTCCCGGCGGACCGAGGAAGATCATATTCATATGCGGTCGCTCCAATACTTGATTTGGTCGCCAAAGGATACTATCGGTATGCATTTTAGTAAACCGGCCGGCGGCGGCCGCCCGCGCCCAAAGCGGCCGCACGCCGGCGCTGGCGGCTTGAGCGCGATCGTCTGAAGCCTCAGTGCGGCGACCAGGTCTGGTTCATGTTGTAGCGGAACACGATCTCCAGCTTGTCGCGAATGCTCTCCGTCGGCAGGACCAGGGTGATGGCGCGCCGCTCCCGGAAGTCGGTGCTCGAGGGCGTGCCCACGACGCAACGGTCGAGGTGGACGGGGCTGCCCTGGGCTCGTATCTGCGCAAGGTAGGGAGCCAGGCTCCCCCTCGCCTCCCTTCGGTTCACATGCACGGCATGGGCGAAGTCGACGCCGGAGACCGCCGCCTGCTTTCGCCAGATCGCAAGATCCTCCTCGATGAATTTCGCGGCGATGGGGAGGACGTCCGAGCCGATGAGGTGGGTCAGCTCCAGGCGCATGCCGGTGTGCATGGCGATGAAGCGCCGCACGATCTCGATCGTGTCCGCGTTGGCGCCCAGGTCGAGGGGGAGGATGAAGGGTTCGAAGAGGTTCGCGAGCTGCATGCGGGCGATCTGGAAACGGAAAGGGTAATCCGTCTTGCGCGGCTTGTCGGCATTGGCCGAGCCCTCCGGCACGATGATGACGATATCCGAATGGTTGGCGGGCGAGGCGAGCATCCGCAGGGCTATCGTCAGGTGCGTAAGCTGGAAGGGGTCGAAGGAGCCGATATACATGGCCACCCTGGCCACGCCGCCGGGATAGCGCACAATCTTGGGGTAATCCCTCGTATCGAGGGGCTGGATCGCTCCCCGCTGCGCTTTCTCGTCGATGTCGAAAAGCGCCTGGATGATCAACCGTTCGTAATAGGCATAGTCCTCGAGCTCGCTGGGGCCGAGATAGCCGAGGTGCGGAAGGGATTCAAAAATTTTCTTGAGCCGCTTGGCGAGGAGATCCACTTTCGGCGAATAGAATTTTGAAGGCCAGAGGCAGGGAAAAATGCTGACAGCCTCGTCGCTGCTTTCATTATTGTCGTGTTGATCCATCGGGTACAGTATTCAACAAAAAGTCGCATTGCGCAACATTTTTTGACGGCAGATTTCTCGATATATTTTTATCTTATAAATTACCGCAATTTTGTTTTCTCAACTTTTTTATCTATTTTTCTCATTTTATCGATATATTTTTCTTGACATCGCGGGCGAGCGATACATACTGGAAAAAAGAACCACTGCTGGGCATACGATTGTGCATCGGTCCGATCGACAAGGAGGCGCTATGCCATCGATCACCGCAAGGCAATCTGGTTCCGACGTCGAAAGCATCGTACGCTCGAACGCCGGAACGCCGGGCTCCCTGCTCAAGATCCTCGAGCAGGTCCAGGAAAGCAATCCAAAACACTATCTGTCGGAAGAGGCGATGCGCAGCATCGCGGAGCAGCTGAAG
>Ga0116171_10006104_pt1 | contig 10462 bp, 13 predicted proteins | sample AD_JPNHW2_MetaG_FD_89798 | JGI IMG/M metagenome (GOLD analysis project Ga0116171, IMG submission 89798) | Active sludge microbial communities of municipal wastewater-treating anaerobic digesters from Japan - AD_JPNHW2_MetaG | ecosystem: Engineered > Bioreactor > Anaerobic > Digestate | place...
ACGGTATTCAAAAATATAAATTATATTAAAGATTAAATTACTATTTTTGATAAAAATATAGCATATGAAGCTTTTACAAGGTAAAACAGCATTGATAACGGGCGCTTCCAGGGGTATCGGAAAGGCCATTGCGCTTAAATTTGCGCAGAACGGATGTAATATTGCTTTTACTGATCTCTTTTATGATGAGTTCATGCAAAAGCTGGAAAGTGAGTTGTGCGGATTGGGCATAAAAGCAAAGGGTTATGCTTCTGACGCTGCTTCATTTTCAAAAAGCGAGGAGACAGTAAATTTGGTCTGCAATGATTTTTCGGTAATCGATATCCTTGTTAATAATGCCGGTATCACCCGTGATAACTTATTACTCAGGATGAATGAGGCGGATTGGGACAGAGTAATCAATATCAACCTGAAATCAGTTTTTAACCTCACCAAGGCCTGCCAGAAGACCATGCTGAAACAGCGCTTTGGATCCATTATTAATATGAGTTCTGTTGTTGGTGTGGGCGGAAACGCAGGTCAGTCTAACTATTCGGCATCTAAGGCCGGTATAATCGGGTTTACCAAATCAATAGCCAAAGAACTTGGTTCGCGCAATATCCGCAGTAATGCCATCGCTCCGGGTTTTATTGAAACCGAAATGACTCACAAGCTTCCTGAAGAAGCCAGGGCAAAATGGCTCAACGATATTCCGTTGAAGCGTCCCGGCACCCCTGATGATGTAGCCAATATCGCATTGTTTTTGGCTTCAGATCTATCTTCTTATGTAAATGGCCAGGTAATCAATGTCTGTGGTGGTATGACCACATAACAATGATTTCAGAATAGTAGCTACGGCAAGGGGTGAGGCCCCGTTTTAGTAAAAACTCTTATTCGTGTTTGAAAACAGCGGCGTAATGTATTTTAATGATACTTCCAGCCCGCCGGCACTTTTGGTGGCAACAGCAAGTTTTGACGTATTGATGTCATAGCTCAGCGATAACATGAAATTTCTCCATTCGATTTGCGTAGATGCAATAAAAGCATCTTTCATTCGATAGAACAGGCCAAGTCCGATGGCTGTTTCGGATTTAAAGGTAGTATATTTGGCTGCGTCGTCTAAGCGATAGCGGAATAGTGATCCGAAAATGATCTCATTGGCCGGGCCTTGCATGAACCATGCTGCAGATGGAACTAATGAAAACCTTGTGTTTTTAAACCCGATAAATGCATCGGCATGTAGCGTCATTTTCATCGCCAGTCTCTTGTCTGAAATATCTGTAAAAGTCTGTTTGGGCTTGTTTATGTGGAATAATGAAACCCCTACATTAAATCTTTTTGCATCGTTGGCTGAAAGCGTTGATGCAAGTGTATTATATGTCCATAAGACTCCGGCGCCTATGTCGCCATATAACATATGGTTGTCATTAAAATTTTCGCCTGATGGCAGTGAGGCATTATATCCGTCAGGGAAATTGGGATCATACTGACTGTCCCATTGCATATTATCCATTTTGATTCTTTTCTGAGTAAACCCTCCTGCAATACCCGCAGTAATAACATTGCGCCTGTTGATAGGTAAATGATATGAAGCGGCAATATTAACAATGGTCTGGCTAAGTTTATTATCGCCTGCCTGGTCGTTTAACAGCTGAAATCCAAGTCCGAGAATGCCGCCTTTCAGTTTACCCTTAAGGATGCCGCAATCATACGATATGCCATAGGTCGTATATGATTTCGCTATACTATGCCACTGGCTTTTATAATTGGCAATTATCCTGTGGTCGGCATTAAAAGCCCCTGACAAGGCAGGGTTTAATGTAAGGGGAGCGTAATTGAACTGCGAAAAATGCACATCCTGCCCTAAAGCCCAAAAAGTGCTGAAAATAAAACCGGTAATTAAAAATATCTTTTTCATATTGAATATTATAAGCATTTGTACATCATTAATAAGATTTCAAAGATAAAATAATATTGTTCGTTTTGTCAACAATTATTTCATTTTTTTTATGTTAATTTATGATTGAAGCTAAAGATTATGAAATACATTAGCATTCATTTTTTTATTATTTTTGCTATATATATCATCTGAACATTCATAGTTTATACGTTTCTGATTAACTTATGTTACTATTTATTGCTGATTTTTTGTCTTTCCGGGTCACTGATTTGATCGACATATTGCTGGTGGCTGTTCTGCTCTACCAGATATACAGGTTGATGAAGGGCACGGCGGCCATAAATATATTTCTGGGGATAGTAGCAATATATTTTTTCTGGAAGATAGTCAACCTCTTGCAGATGAATCTGCTTTCCGAGATTCTCGGACAATTTGTAAGTGTTGGAATGATTGCTTTGATTGTTGTTTTTCAGCGCGAGATCAGGCAGTTTCTTTTGATGTTGGGCACACCGCGTTTTCTGACCTGGCGCCAAAAATGGCTGGCTTTCTGGAAATTTAATGTACAGCAGGGGGGAATTATCAATTTTGAAAGCATTGTCAAGGTGTGCGAAACCTTATCATCAACGCGCACAGGGGCATTAATCGTTATTTCAAAGCGAAGCAACCTGGAAGAATATGTTAACACCGGTGAGCTGATTGATGCTAAAATATCGGAACAGCTTATTGAAAATATTTTTTATAAAAACAGTCCTTTGCACGATGGCGCGATCATCATAACAGGAAACCGCATAATTGCCGCCCGGTGTGTATTGCCCCTTACCCGAAATGAGAAATTCCCCAATACATTGGGCTTAAGGCACAGAGCGGGTGTTGGGATATCCGAAATCACAGATGCTATTACTATAATAGTATCTGAGCAGACAGGAGCTATTTCCTATACAAAAAACGGTACTCTTTACGCCAAGATAAAACCCGAGGCGCTAAAGGTTTTCCTGGAAATAGAATTCTCCTGAATTATTATTTCTTATCAGTGGCAGCCGTTGCCGAATCTGCTTTTTCTTTCATTTTCTGTTCAAACTCTTTTACAATTTGCTCAGGAGTCTTACCCAGATTATCAAGAGACATTTTGGCATCGTCGGCGAGGTCACTGTCGGGAAATTTATTCAGGAAGTCGGTATATGCCTGACGGGCTTTATTCAGGTTTTTAATATTATTATCATATATAAAGGCCTTAAGAAAAAATACATCTGCAAGCCTTGGATAATCCGGATAATTATTAATGATCTTATCAAGTTTGGCTATAGCTTCTTCATTCTGTGACATATTCATCTGCAGGTTGGCGGCTGCGTATATATATGATGGGGTGAGGGAGTCCTGAGGGTATTGTTCGGCAAATTTCATATACATCGCTACAATTTCATCCGATTTTGCCTTGTCAGGTAAACCTGTAGTATTGTTATACAGGGATTTTTCTTTTTCAGCAATCTCTTTTATCATTTTTTCTTTTGATTGTGAACAGCTGCTTAGAATAACAGCAATTAAGAATAAACCGATGAGATTAATTGTTCTCATAATGCAAAGATTTTTTAGTTAATACGTTTTTTTTGATGAGGAAAAATCATTTTATATTTTGGGTTTACCAGGCCTTTTGATATATCTGTCAGTTTTCTTTTCAGGATCATTTTTTTTAGTGAACTGAGCCGGTCAACAAATAAAATACCTTCAAGATGGTCGTATTCATGTTGAATAACGCGTGACCGGATGCCTGAATATTCTTCATTATGAAAAACAAAATTTTCATCATAATATTCAATCCGGATGGTTTCGCAGCGCATAACATCTTCGCGTATTTCGGGGACACTAAGACAGCCTTCGTTGAAAGCCCACTCTTTACCGCTTATTTCAGTAATCTTCGCGTTAATCAATACACGTTTAAAATCTTTGGCATCGGGGTAGTCTTCAGTAAAAGGGTTGGTGTCAATAACAATAAGCCTGATATTATGTCCAACCTGTGGCGCAGCCAATCCCACACCTATGGAGGCGTACATGGTTTCGTACATGTCGCTGATCAACTGGTTTAGGCCGGGGTATTCCTTATCAATGTTTACCGACTTTTTTCTGAGTGAGGGTGTACCATATGCAAGAATAGGAAGCTTCATATTATTATTTTTGCAAAGTTTCAAGATATGATTGTAAAATAATGGTTGCGCTTATTGTATCAATCAAAGCCTTGTCACGCCTTTTCTTTTTATTGATTCCTGCGTCAATCATCGTCTGAAAAGCCATCTTCGATGTAAAACGTTCATCATAACGTTTTATTGGAATTTCAGGAAAAAGTTTCTGAAGGCTTTTAACAAAAGGTGCAATATATTTTTCCGATTCTGAATCGGTATTATCCATTTGCTTGGGCTTACCAATGACAATCTCTTCAATCTTTTCCCTGGAAATATAATCCTTGAGAAAAGAAATGAGTTCGGACGTTCCAACAGTGGTCAAAGAGTTTGCAATTATCTTTAGTTCGTCGGTGACTGCCAGGCCTGTTCTTTTCTGGCCATAATCGATAGCTAATATTCGTCCCATTTATTTTACTGGTGCAAAGTTAATAAAATTGATGACGACATTCGATGAAATCTTGGATAGATTGTTATATTGCCTGCTTAACCGTATTTTTCATAACTTTGAACTTTAATTATAAAATATGTGTGTGATGTTTCATGATCTGAAAATATTGATAGAATCGGCCTGGGAAGACCGCTCTCTGCTGAAGGATGAAAATACATGTTCTGCTATCCGGGCCACAATAAAGTTGCTGGATACGGGTAAAATCCGGGTTTCTGAGCCTGAAGGCAATATGTGGAAATTGAATGAATGGGTGAAAAAGGCTGTGATATTGTACTTTCCTATACAGCAAATGGAAACAATCGAAGTTGGCCCTCTTGAGTTTCGTGATAAAATCGCTCTCAAAAAAAATTATGAATCCTTGGGTGTTCGGGTGGTTCCTCATGCTATTGCCCGTTATGGTTCATTTCTCGCGCCCGGAGTTGTTATGATGCCTTCCTATGTTAATATCGGGGCGTACGTCGACAGTGGGACTATGGTGGATACCTGGGCTACTGTCGGCTCCTGCGCACAGATCGGGAAAAATGTCCACCTGAGCGGAGGTGTTGGAATAGGAGGGGTTCTGGAGCCTGTTCAGGCTTCACCGGTGATTATTGAAGATAATTGTTTTATCGGTTCGCGCAGCATTGTTGTGGAAGGTGTGCATATAAAAGCCGAAGCGGTGCTCGGGGCCAATGTGGTGATTACAAAATCAACCAAAATCATTGATGTCAGCGAAAAGGAACCTGTTGAGTATCATGGTGTCATTCCTGAACGTTCGGTGGTAATTCCCGGAACATACCTCAAAGAATTCCCTGCAGGAAAATATCCTGTTGCCTGTGCTCTGATCATTGGTAAAAGAAAAGAATCCACCAACCTAAAAACCTCGCTTAACGAATGTTTGAGGGATTTTAATGTGGCTGTTTAGGATATTTTTATTAAAAAAAACATGCTAATCGGGGAATTGCTTCCCCGAAAATTATAATATTTAGGGATTCAATTCCCCAAATTCACATAAATTGTCGATTTTATTTTGCAAAAGCATAGAACATATATGTAATTTTATAGCATCGAATAAGTGTGTTATATGTGTATTTCGTCAAATATAAAAAGTTTACGTTCCTATCTTCCGGATCATGTAAAATTGGTTGTTGTGTCCAAGACTCAGGCTGTCGAAAGTATTTTAACTGCATACAATGCCGGCCAGAGGATATTTGGCGAAAATAAAGTCCAGGAATTAATTGAAAAACAGCCTAGGTTGCCATCTGATATCCAATGGCATATGATAGGCCATCTGCAAACCAACAAAGTAAAGTATATAGCTCCTTTTATTTCTATGATCCATAGTGTTGACAGCCTGAAATTGCTGAATGAGATTAACAAAGAGGCGGGGAAAAATAAACGGGTAATCGGTATTTTGCTGGAATTCTATATTGCCTCTGAGGAAAGCAAATTTGGATTATGCATGGAAGAAGCCCGGGAAATTCTTACTTCTGCTGAATATCAAAATATGAGCAATGTCAGGATATGCGGTGTTATGGGTATGGCCAGCTTTGTTGATGATACTTCAATTGTACGCTCAGAGTTTAAAACCCTTAAACAATACTTTGATTCTTTAAAGATTGAGTTTTTTTCTGATAAGGAATACTTCACCGAAATTTCTATGGGCATGAGCGGCGACTATAAAATTGCCATTGAAGAAGGCTCGACCATGGTACGCATCGGTACCGCCATTTTTGGCGAGCGAAACTATTTGTAATAATTTTTAGAAAAGCCTTGTGCTGTTTTTTTACCTGTCCAGACCTGGAACAATCCTTTCCACATGCCTAGTCCATAGGCAATGATCTGGATATATAAAGTAATTATAGACAGAAAAGATGTTTTTAAAATCTTGTATTTTGCAAATGACTGCACAAAGGCAATTGCTGCAATGCCCAGTATTCCTGCTGCAACGATAAGCCACAACCACTTTGGAATGAATGGGAAAGGTGTAACAATGACCAATAAAAAAAATCCGGCCACAAGCAGAGCAGGGAGAAAATGTACGGGTTTGAACATTTGTTTGTCAATACGGCCAAGGTTTACCCGCGCTACACCCCAGTTGAATATCTGTTTGTAGAAACGTTTGATTGAAGTACGGCGTTTGTGATAAACAAAAGCATCCGCTACAAGCCCTACTTTAAAGCCGTTGTTATAAATTCGCGACGAAAACTCCATATCCTGGCCATGTCTTAGTGTTCCCATTCCGCCAATAGTTTCATAAACTTTTTTCGAAAGGCCCATATTAAAACTTCGTGGATAGAATTTTTTCTGAATGGATTTTTTACTTCCGCGGGTTCCCCCGGTGCCGATAAACGAGGTCATGGAATAATTGATGGCTTTCAGCAGGGGCGAAAAGCTTTCATGGCATGTGTCGGGGCCGCCCCAGGCATCAAGGGCATTGGCGGTAATAAATTCGTCAGTTTTTCTTAACCATTCAGGTGGAAACATACAGTCAGAATCAACAAAAACAAAATACTCACCCTGTGATTCACGCATGCCGTGATTACGGGCTTCTCCAGGGCCTTTGTTTTGTTGATAAAGATAACGGATATTCAAACCTGAAGCGGATTGGTAATTTTTTAAAAAAACATCAGTGCCATCTTTAGAACCATCGTCAGAAAATACAAACTCGAATTTTTCTCTTGGAAAATCAAGTTTCTCAGCCGAGGCAAGGAGTTCCTTTACTTCTTCCAGTCGGTTATATGTTGCAATAATAATGGAGTATTTCATTTTTATATTCAAATTAGAGAAAAAACCACTTAGACACTATGTCCACTTAGGGTCACTAAGCAGTATTTAAGAATATCTTTAGGGCTCTTGGTGTCTCTTTGTGCTCTTAGTGTCTTAGTGGTATTCATGAATCTATAATCATTTTTTGACATACTGAAAGCCATAACCCCCACAATCTGATCACATGTTTGCATCTTAAACTCAATTAACTTTTCAAAAGTAATCCTTCAGATCAAAAATTTTATTTTTATAACTGTCACTGTCAATATACATTTTTTGCCAGATAGCCAGCCCCATCACAATCCAGAGGTAATTGTAATGCCAGCGCATTTTCGGATGTGGCGAATGATCCAGTATCCTTTTCAGGTATTGATAATTAAAGATGCCTTGTTTTTCAACAAATTCTGGCGTTAAAATGGCTTCCGCCGTTGATTTCAGGTCTTTCTGGAACTGAATATAGGCGTTCACGGTAAATCCCCATTTTTTCTTTGTGATGATCTTAGGCGGTAACTTTTGCGACATCGCCTTTCTGAACAAATACTTCGTCTGGTTGTTTTTTATTTTCAGATGAACAGGGATGGAGAAGCCAAAATTCACAAGGTCCAGATCAAGAAACGGAACCCTTTCCTCAACAGAATTCGCCATCGACATGCGGTCTTCCGTCAACAGGTAGTCATTGACCATTTTGCTCTGAAACTCCGTGAACAACACCTGATCCAGTGCATTCAGGTTCTTTGAGCGTTCAAAAAATCCGTCAAATTCAGCATGAACTTTCTGACATTGATCCTGAATTTGTCTATAAAAATTCTTATGATAGATTTCTTTGTAAAATCCGTTATCATAATCCCAAACGTTGCGAAGTATCAGATAAAAGCGTTCGATATCTCCGATAGCAAGCAGCATCTGTAATCCACGGCGATACTCATCAAACGTCAGGGTATGCGTGGAGTTTTGCATTTTAAATAAGATTCCCGATTTCCAGCGGAAAATATGCTGCAACCATTCCGGCGTGTACTTGTGATATTTATTGAACGGATATATAAATTTATGAATATCATAACCGGCAAAAAGCTCGTCTCCGCCCAATCCGCCAAGTACAACGGTGATGTCTTTCCTCACAAATTTCGACATGTTGAAGCCCTGCAGAAGATTGATTTTTGGTTCTTCAGCATGCCATATCACTTCCGGGAATTGTTGCATGGGGTTTAGCGTGAGGCTAAGCGTATGATGGTTGGTGCCGAAATGCCGGGCAATCTGTTCGGCATCGGGGAATTCATCAGTGGGTTCATTGAACCCCATCGTAAAGGTGTTGATCTGCGGGACTCCCAGCTCATGCATTTTCTGGACTATGGTTGATGAGTCCATGCCTCCTGAAAGATAAACACCTAAAGGTACGTCGCTCATCAATTGCCTGTCAACGGCTTGTTTGATAAAAAAATGCATTTTTTCGACGGCCTCGTCCTCATTCATCTTTATATCTACAACTGGTTTTAACTCCCAATAGCGGTGAATGTTTATCCGGCCATTTTCGAACAACAGGTAGTGAGCGGGCGGCAGGCGTTTGATTCCTTCAAAAAGTGTTTCATTCCTCTGTGTGTAGCGTAAATTAAGATGGGAGTGAAGTGCATTATAATTGACATTCCTGCTGACTTGCGGGTGAAGTAATATGCTTTTTTGTTCCGATCCGAAAATCAAAATGCCATCCCTGAAATAATAATGCAGTGGCTTAACGCCAAAATGGTCACGGGCGAGGATAAGCCTGTCTTTGTTTTTATCTAATAGTGCAAAGGCAAAAATCCCGTTCAGCCTGTGAAAGAAGGTAGCTCCTTCTTCTTCGTAAAGATGAATAATTACTTCTGTGTCGCTGGTGGTATAAAAGGTATGACCTTTTTGAAGAAGCTCGCTTTTTAATTCTTTATAGTTGTAAATCTCACCATTAAAGATGATACAGATGGTTTTGTCTTCATTATAGATGGGTTGGTTGCCGGTATTCAGGTCAATAATTGAAAGGCGGCGGTGGCCAAGGCAAAAATCCTTATAAGTATGTACGGCAAAATCATCAGGCCCGCGATGCTCAATAATTTTGAGCATATCCACCATCAGGGAATGATTGTCTTTATTTTTTTCAACGATACCGCAGATGCCACACATAGGATATTTTTATTTAACCACTGATACACTAAGGGCACTGAGACTCACATAGAGTTTCTTCTTTTCTATGTGTAACTTTGTGCCTGATGTGACTATGTGGTATTTTATGTATTTATATTATTATGGGCAAAGATAGAACTTTTAGATATTAATTCTATTATTTGAGATTGGCGATTTTGAAACGATTTTCTCAAGTTTTATTTGTGAGTTGGTTTTTATATACCCCTAATTCTATATTTGGGCTACGAATTTTAGCTGATTAATGCGGATATTTTCCAATAAATTGTTGGACTCACAAATTATTTTCTTTCTTTCCAAATCTCAGGGTTTCGTGATGTATGATAAATCGCAAACACAACAACAGTTTTTAAATCTTTTTCAATACGATAATGCATCAAATATGGAAATTTATAAACCGGAATGCAACGGATTTCATCATATTTTACCGCTACACAAAATGGATCTTTCCTTAAAATAGAATTATTATGCTTTACAGATGAAAGAAATTTATTGCCTAAGCCCTTCTGTTTTGTATCGTACCAATCAACAGCCTGCTTAATATCTTCAAAAACCTGTGGTGAAAAAATAATGTTGAATGCCATTAAACACCTTTTATTTTCGTTTCAATCTCATTCCAGGTCATCACATTGTCCGGATTGGTTTCATAATCCTTAACACGTTCTCTGACCATCTCTTTTTGGTCTTCAGAAACAATGAAATCATATACTTTTTCTTTTGCAGAAGCAAAAGCAAGCAGGTTCTTTATTGCTTTAAGTAGGTTAATATCTGAAATATGATTAATTTGCTCAATAATCTGGCTTCTTTCAGCTTGTATATTCATAATATTAATTTGATTTATCAGTAATAATAATTGCAAAGTTAAATGATAAATAGGTTAAAGACAAGAAACAGACCTGTTTTTATTGTTTAATTGCATTATTAATTCTGAGTCGAATTCCAGGATTATAAAAATTTTACTGAAAGCCTGCAGGTGATAATTAATATCTTATTTTGATAGGATACGAAGCCTTATCCTATAGCGCTTTTAAAGAAAAATTATGA
>Ga0116171_10006105_pt1 | contig 10461 bp, 9 predicted proteins | sample AD_JPNHW2_MetaG_FD_89798 | JGI IMG/M metagenome (GOLD analysis project Ga0116171, IMG submission 89798) | Active sludge microbial communities of municipal wastewater-treating anaerobic digesters from Japan - AD_JPNHW2_MetaG | ecosystem: Engineered > Bioreactor > Anaerobic > Digestate | place...
GCAGGTCTCCATAAAGAGTAAAAGTGTTATCAACTAAGGTTAAAAGTTTGCGCGCATCCCCTGCACTATAATTGAGTAAAAAATTCTCGCTTTCTATTGGTATAACAATTTTTTTTGCTTTTTTATTAATTAATTTCTCATTTTCATAAATTTTTTTGAGAGCCAAACTTAAAACTTTTTTCATCTCCTCTTCACTTAAAGATTTAAAAATAAAAATCCTCATTCTGGAAAGCAAAGGAGGAATAATTTCAAAAGAGGGATTTTCAGTCGTCGCTCCAATCAAAATAATTACACCTTCCTCAACAAAAGGCAATAAATAATCTTGTTGAGCCTTATTAAAACGATGAATTTCATCAACAAATAAAATAGGAGCACGATAATCTTCAAGTAAACCTTTTTGGCGGCGACTGTCTTCAACAATTTTGCGAATATCGGCTTTTCCAGCAGAAACCGCGGAAATTTCAATAAATTGGCGGTCACTTTCTTTAGCAATAATTTTGGCCAAAGTAGTTTTACCGACACCTGGAGGACCCCAAAAAATCATTGAAAAAATGGCCTGCAATTCCATCGCTGCTCTGATTGGTTTGCCCTCACCAACCAAATGCTCTTGACCAATAAAATCTTGTAAAGAATTTGGACGAATCAAGGCAGCTAAGGGTTTAGATAAATTTAACACTTAAGGCTAATTTTACCCGAAAAGAGAGTTGCTTGCAAAAGGATTATAAAATCGCAAAATTTTTAGCGATTATGGCGCATACGTTGCAATTTATTGAGGATTTTTTTGCGTAATCGCAAACTTTTTGGAGTGGCTTCCAGCAATTCATCTTCTTCAATAAAGTCTAAACTTTGCTCTAAACTTAATTCGACACGAGTATCTAAAACAGTTAAAAAATCGGCATTGGAGCGAAAATTGGTTAATTTTTTGGCTTTACAAACATTTACTTCTAGATCACCACCTTGATTACGCAAACCAATAATTTGCCCTTCATAAACGCTGTCGCCAGGATTAATAAAGGTTTTGCCGCGGTCTTGAATAATTTCTAAGGCATAGGCAGTGGCAGTACCAGATTCGGTAGCAATTAACGCACCATTACGTAGCTGAGGTAATTCATTGCCAACGGCAGCATAACGTAGAAATCGACTGCTAAACAAACCATTACCTTTAGTTTTGGTCAAAATTTGACTCCTAAAACCCAAAATATTGCGGGTACTGACCTCATAAACCATTCTGCTAATTCCTTTTTCATTAGTAATGCTGTCAGTTAATTGAGCGTGTCTTCTACCTAATTCTTCGGCAATTACCCCCACAAATTCTTGAGCAATTTCGATGGTTAACTCTTCATAAGGTTCTGACATCACTCCATCAATTTCTTTAAAAATTACTTGGGGTTTAGAAAGTTCCATTTCATACCCTTCGCGACGCATTGTTTCAACCAAAATAGCTAAATGTAATTCCCCACGACCAGCTACATTAAAGGCACCCCCCTCCAAACCTTCAATACGCAAACCTAAATTAGTTTTTTGTTCTTTGCGTAAGCGTTCAGCAATTTGGCGAATGGTGCAAAAATCACCCTCTTTACCAGCAAAAGGTGAAGTATTAGCTGCAAAACGAATTTTTAGCGTTGGCTCAGTAATATTAATGCTTGGATAACCTTCTGTTTCGCCCAAGGCTGCCAAAGTTTGGCCAATAGCAATATTTTCCGCACCAGTAATGGCAATAATGTCGCCAGGTTGACTAATTTCTACTTCTCGTCTACCTAAACCATCACTGGTCATTAAATGAGTTACTGACATCTCGGCAACTTTTTGTTTTTCGTTTAAAATCACCAAACGTTGACCTTTTTTAACTACTCCTTGAGTAACTTTGCCAATAGCATAAGTCCCCTTGTAAGAATCAAAGTCTAGTGTTGAAACCTGCATTTTAAAAGGTAGTTGATCGTTAATTTTTGGCGCGGGCACAGTACGAATAATTGCTTCAAAAATTGGTCTTAAATCTCCTGGATGTTGATTAATTGCCTCTGCATTGCCCACTTCATTTTCTGGCAAATCGTCCCAAACTTTACCACTACGACCAACCGCATAAAGAATTGGAAACATTAATTGTGATTCATCATTTGCAATGTTCAAAAATAATTCTTCAATTTGAGACAAAACTTTTTCTGGTTGCGCATCTTTTCGATCGATTTTATTGACAATCACAATCATTTTCAATTTTTGTTTTAAAGCTTGTTCCAACACAAAACGGGTTTGTGGCAATGGCCCCTCGGCCGCATCAACCAAAAGAACGGCTCCATCAGCCATACTGATTACTCTTTCCACTTCACCAGCAAAATCAGCATGTCCTGGAGTATCAATAATGTTAATTTTATAGTCTTCACCAGCTTCACTTTTGTAAAAAACCGCCGTATTTTTAGCCAAAATAGTAATACCTTTTTCTCTTTCCAAATCGTTGCTATCCAAAATAGTACTTTGGTTCATTTCAGCTTGATTTTCACGAAAAGCATGAGTTTGCTTCAACATTCCATCAATCAAAGTGGTTTTACCATGATCAACATGAGCAATAATGGCTACATTTCTAATTTGCATAAAGAAGTTATTATACTCGTTTCTGAGTATCGACACAAGGTTTGAGCTCTGGCGTTTGTTCAGGCTAATTGTCTAAAAATTTCATCAGGTGAAGAAAATAAAAAATCTGGTTTTTTGCTTGCAAGTAAATTTTTGTCATCAAAACCCCAAGTAACCGCTGCCACTTTAATACCAATTTTGCGACAAGCTTCAATGTCACGCACCTCGTCTCCAAAGTACAAAATGTCTGCTTTATTTAATTTATATTTTTTGATCAGCTGCAAAAAAGTTTGATCTTTACCAAATAAATTTTTACTGCAATAAATGTAATCAAAAACTTCTAAGGATTGTTTATTTAAAAAAGCCTTAATATTTTCCGCATAATTAGAGGTTAAAATGCCTAATCTATATTTTTGTGCAAGTTGCAGCAATAAGGGTTTAACTCCAGGAAAAAATGGTAAATTAGCAATTTCTTGATGAATATTTTTATTGACTGTGTAAAAAATTTTGGCTAATTTAAAGGGACTAATTTTATATGTAAGCATTAACTCTTTGGCAGAAGTTTGCTTGAGCATTTGTAGATCAGTTTTTTGAATAAAGGGTAATTTAAAATCTTGTGCCACCTGATTAAAACCAGCAACATATAAAGCCATGCTGTCAACTAGCGTGCCATCGAAATCAAAAATCAGTGTTTGCATAAAGACCAACTAATTTTTTTAAGTCCTGAATTTCTTGCTGATTTAATTTTCTCACATTACCAACTGATAAGCCAACCATGCTTAGACTGCCTAATTTGACTCTCAGTAATTTTGTCACTTCCCAACCAACTTTAGCGCAAACACGACGAATTTCTCTTTTCACACCTTGATGAATAGTGACCTTTAAAACCATGTCGCGACCTTCTTTTTCTAAAATTTCTAAATCATCAAAAGCAATGCGACCCTCAGCGAGCCTGACTCCTCTAAGTAATCTATCCACTTTGGATTGAGTAAAAATACCATTGACCCACACTCGATAAACTTTTTTAACTTCGTATTTAGGATGAGTCAAACGATTAGCTAACTCCCCATCGTTGGTGAGAAGTAACAAACCTTCAGATTCCAGATCTAATCGACCCACGGGATAAACTCTTGCTTGAGTTTTACTTTTAACGTAGTCAAAAACCGTCTTCCGGCCGGCTTCATCACTGACGCTAGAAATAACATTAGAAGGTTTATTGAGCAACCAATACTCGAAATCTTCTCTGGCAGCGGCAGTAATTTTTTTACCAGCAAAAGTGATTTGATCAACTTCTGGATCGATTTTATCGCCAAGCTTAGCTTTTTTACTATTCACTAAAACTTTACCCTCATCAATAAGCTGGTCAGCTCCGCGACGAGAGGCAAGGCCTAAATCAGCCAAAAATTTATTCAGACGAATCTTCATAAATACTATTATAACGGTTGAATGGGCAAAAATCTAATTATCACTGTACGCGGGGGCATACATTTCAGATTTTTTCATTTAAGGAGAATCTAAAAATATCGCAATTTATTTAACTACACTGATTTAATCACCTAAAATAATTAATTCATTTTCTGCTCTAGTAACCGCTGTGTAAAGCCAGCGGCGCCAATCTAAATCAGACATTTGTTTAAAACGCTCTTCAAATAAAATTACTCTATTGGCTTGGCTACCCTGAGCTTTATGAACGGTGAGCGCATAAGCAAAATCAAAAAGTTCCGCCTGCAGTGTAAGCACGCGCAATTCTTTAGTAAAGCTTAAAGTTGTACTCGCACCAAATTGCTTTTTGACCGCTAACCCCTCAAAGACTTGTTCCTCATCATCAAATAAAATTTTAACCTCGTAAAAATTTTCATCTTTACTGGTCACTCTTTGTAGCGTCCCCAGCATGCCATTAAAAACAGCTTTTTGTTGGTTATTGCGCAAACAAATAATGCGATCGCCGGCTTGGGGCAAAGCCGATTCAAAACCTAAAAGAGTGCGTAAATAATTATTGAGTTTAGTACGGGTATTATTGTAACCACACAAAATTAAAGTGTCTTTGTTATAACTTTGCAAATAGTTTTCAATCATTTCAGCAGACTCAGGATCATTTTTATTTAATTTTCTTACCCCTTGCCCGTAATTACCGATTTCAATGTGACCAAATTTTCTGGCTGCAATTGATAATTTAATAATTGGATTATCGGCCATTTGTCGGTGAATTTCTTCTAATTTAATTGCCGGATTTTCCATTAAATTAAACTGACCGTTAATTGGTGGTAATTGTCCGTGATCGCCAACCGCTAAAATAGAAATGTTGAAAGCAAGTAAGTCAAACCAAATTTTTTGATCAACCATGGAAGCTTCATCGATGATGATTAAATCAGCTTTAATTTCCTCTTTGCGTTTCCAGCCAATAATTTCGTGTCTTTCATTTTCAATAACGCTATAAATAAGTGAGTGAATGGTACCAATACTGTCATTTTTATATAAAACACCATTGTCTTTGAGATAAGTTTTTAAAACCCGAGCAGCTTTCCCTGTAAAAGCGGCAAAAGCCACCCTAATTTTTGGATTTTGTTTAAATAAAATCTTACGTAAAATGGCAATCAAAGTGGTTTTGCCCGTGCCAGCATAACCGCCCAAAGTTAGGTACTGCTGATTGTCGGTGTTCGCTACTTGTTTCTGCTGCTTGGTATACCAAGCTAAAATCTGCTTAAGAGCTAATTTTTTATCTGAAGAAATATTCATAATCGGTTCATCCATCACTACATTGCAATTCCCAGTAAATCAAAATCTTTAATAAATAAACATTGCATCACCAAAACTAAAAAATCTGTAGTTATTTTGCAGGCCATATATATAAGCCCGACCAATATTTGAATTGAGAAAAGATTCAAATTTTTGGTTGGTGTTTGGCGCAGAGCAAAAGGCAGAGACTAGCATTAATAAACTAGATTTGGGCAAATGAAAATTGGTAATTAAAGCATCAACAAAATTAAATTGATAAGGTGGATCAATAAAAATATTAGTTTCTTTGGTGAGGGGTAATAATTCTTTTTTTGTAGCAGATAATAAAACTGCTGATTCTAAAGTTCGAGCGCTGGTTGTCCCAACCGCAATGATTCTTTTGCCCAATTTTTTAGCCTGGTTTAAACGACTGGCAGTGGCCTCTGTAATTTCGTAGTGTTCACTATGCAAAGTTTTAGTTTTTAAATTTTCACTAGTTAATTTAGCAAAAGTGCCCAAACCAACATGCAAAATCACTTTTTCGATTTGTACTCCTTTTTTTTCTAGTTGATGCAAAAGTGCTTGCGTAAAATGCAAACCTGCGGTAGGCGCTGCCGCCGAACCCGTTGCCTTGGCGTAAACGGTTTGATATTCCTCTTTGACGATTGCCTCTTTTTGGGTGGAATGAATATAGGGCGGCAGCGGCGTAAAACCGCAAAGATCAATCTCCGCTAATAAGTCGTCTCCCTCTCGATTAAATTGCACTCGAACTTTAGCACTGTCATCATCGCGAGAAATTACCAAAGCTTGCAAAAAATCCCCAAAATCTAAATCGGCAGATAAACTGTCGTCACTTTCCAAAAAACTTCTTCTAGGAAAAAAAAGTTTTTGGCCAGGTTTTAAACCGGGTTTGGCAATGGCTTCAAAAGTGTCTAAAGTCATTTGTCTAATTAGTAGCAATTCCACTTTACCACCACTTTGTTTTTTACCAAGTAAACGAGCGCTAAAAACTTTAGTTTCATTAAGTACCAAAACGTCGTTGCGACTTAAAAGATCAGCTAATTCATAAAAAAAATAATCAGTTAATGTTCCATCGTGGCGATTGAGAGCTAAAAGTTTAGAGTGATCACGCGGAAAAACCGGCTGATTGGCAATTTTATCTTTACGCAAAGGGTAATTATATTGAGCTAAAACATCTTGAATATCTACATCGAACATGAGCCCAGTTTAACACAAATGCAGACTAAAAGTGCTGCCTTTATTTAATTGACTGCTAACTCTTAGATCGGCATGAAGAAGCGTCGCTGTTTCATGAGCAATAGCTAAACCCAGGCCAAAACCAGCTGATTCAATTTTGTTACGTGAGGCCTCAACTTTATAAAAGCGATCAAAAATGAAAGGTAAATTTTCTTTGCTAATGCCATCACCATTGTCTTTGACTTGGAAAACTGCTTTGTTTTTATCCATAAAAAAATGTAAAGTGACTTGGCCAGCTTTTGGTGTGTACTTAATCGCATTATCCAAAAGAATCGTCAAAATTTGCATTAATTTGTCATAATCAGTTTTGACCAAATCGTGTTTAGCTTGACCGATGAGTTTGATGTTTTTATTTTGGGCTAAGGGAGCAAATTTATGAAGCAATTCATCAAGAATTTCATCGAGAGCAATAGTTCGTAAATGAAGTTTTTGCTCACGACACTCCACTTTAGATAATAATAATAAATCGTTGCTTAATTTTTCCAAATCACCAATGTCTTTTAAATTATCTTGTAAAATATTTAAAGCTTCTTCTTTACTAATTTTTTTATCTTTTAAATTCACCTCTATGGCGGTTTTAATTGCGGTTAAAGGGGTACGCAATTCATGAGCTGCATTGGCGGTAAATCTTTTTTGAGCTAAAAGTGATGCCTCTATGGGAGCTAATGTCTTACCTGCCAATAAATAAGCTAAAAAAGTGGTAACGGCTAAAATACCCAAATCGATGTAAAGTAAGCTAAATAGTAATCTTTCTTTAGCAAAAGCAAAATCTTGAGCAAATTCCTCAGTTTTGAAATCTATTGGCCCAATATTAGACTCTCTTAAATCTTTAGGTAAACGTGGCGGAACAGTTACGTTAAGTTCTTCTGCCTTAAAACGGAATTGTAAACGACTCAAATTTTCAAAAAGCAATTTTGAACCAACTTGATAAATTAAAACTGAAAATAAAAGCAAAATAAAGGAAATAATTAAAAAATACCACAAGGTTAATTTGAGGCGAGCTGATTTAAACATAAATTACTCCTCAATTTTATAACCAAAACCTCTGACTGTACGAATCAAGGGTTTTTTATCTTTAAAAGGCTTATCTATTTTATTTCTCAAATATCCTACGTAAACTTCAACCGTGTTAAACAAAATATCTGCCTCATAATCCCAAACATTAGCTACGATTTGATCTTTACTTAAAATTCTATTTTTATGACGCATTAAATATTCTAAAAAAGTAAATTCTTTTTTCGATAAATCAATGTTTTTGCCAGCTCTTTTGACTTCAAAATTTTTAGTATCTAATTCTAAATCAGCCACTTTTAAAATAAAACTTTGTTGTAGTTTAGGTCGGCGAGTCAATGCTCTTACTCTCGCCAAAAGTTCGGCAAAGGCAAAAGGTTTAACTAAATAATCATCTGCCCCAAAATTGAGGGCTAAAACTTTATCTTCAACCTCACTTCGCGCAGTCAAGATCAAAATGGGGGTATGAACTTTCTCTGCTCTTAATTTTTTACAAACCGTAACGCCATCCATTTTAGGAATCATTAAATCTAAAATAATCACTTCATATTCTTGAGAACTAGCCAAATCAAAGGCCGTTTCACCATCGAAAGCAACTTCAACCAAAAAATTTTCCTGCTCTAAACCTTTTTTGATTGATTGACTAATGCGGTGTTCGTCTTCAACTAACAAAACTCTCATGACCCACTTTTGATATTATGACGATATTATAGCAATTAGCTGAAAATTGACTGAGAAATTAGCTGATTGGCTTCTCTTCTTGACTCAATTGTGCCTGTTCTTCTATTTTATTCTGTTCTTTTTTCACTTCCACACCTTCTTCTCCTACCTTATAATTTTCTTGCAAAAATTTTGCTCGTGCTTCGGCTTTCAAATTAGGTACAAATGGTCTAAAACTTGATAATCGCTCTGGAGAATGACTAAGCATACTTAAAATTTTGTTCAAATATTGTTGTAAATCTTCACAATATTGGATATTTTCAAGATAAAAATATTTCTTATTAACTCTGCTAACATCATTAGTAGCCACTCCAGAACTTGAAGCACTTGAGCGAGCAGTTAGAGTATCAATTTTGAGTAAAGAATGAGCAATACCTCCAAAAAATCCCTGATTACTGCAGCTCGTGTCAACAATCATTTCCAGAGGTAAACTTTGGTTATAACGATTAAAAGGAGTAGTGTAAATAATCTTAGTTAATCGTTGGTTAGTTAAAATAGCTAAACTTTTTTGCCATACACTATAAACCCACCAAAAACCAATAATAATTAAGGCAACTATTAAAATTAAAATTAGGGGCAACAAAAAAGAAGGATAATCAAAAGCAAAAATATTTTTAAACGCTAAAGAAAAAACGTAAGTTGCCAAAAAAATTGCTGCAGCAATTAATAAAACAAAAAACATTTTAATAAATAAAAAAAACTTGTGTTCTCTAGTAATATAAAGAATTCTTTCATCAGTAGCTTGGCCAGCAAAACGATAACTATCATAGGGAAAAACAAAAACCTTTTCTTGATAAATTTTTTTCATAAAAAAATTATAACATTAAAAAAACCAGAAACACCTGGATAAATGTTTCTGGTTTCCACTGACAAATTAGTAATTTTTGATTTATTTGCTTTCCGAAGGAGATACTTGACCTGCGCCCCTAGGTAAGTCTTCAGGACGAGTTTGTCCTACTGGCATCATCGTTTCTCCCAGTGTCACCGTTTGAGCAGTTAAACTTCCATCAGTATTACTAGTGCCAATAACTGTAACAGTTTCTCCAACTGCTAAATCTTGCATAGAGGCATCGCTACTTTTCTTATAGGAAGTACTATCAGCCACAATTACAATTTTAGTGCTACCATCACCTGATTTCACCGTTAAGCTTTGTTCATCTTTGCTAATAATTTCCCCACTTATTAAGCCGCCATTGGCAAACCCATTTTGCATTCTACTTCCCCCTCTTGATTGAGCAGACCTTTGATTAGCTGCTTGGCCAGAAAGAGTACCTTTCTCATTTACAGCTTGTAGTGATTGGCTGTTTCTCTTACTCAATTGATAGCGTGTCCCAGCAAAAAAGGACAAGCCAGCAATTAACACAGCTGCCACAATTAGAATGTATTGATTTTTTTTCATTTTTAACCTTTCTTTTTATTCAAAAATAAATTTACTAAAATTATTCTATTCGTAGCGCAAGGCCTCAATTGGTTGTAAATCAGCGGCCTTGCGCGCTGGGTACCAACCAAAAATTACCCCTATTAAAGCTGAAACACCGAAGGCTAAAAGTACTGAGCTTGTAGATATCGCAAAAGTAGAACCACTGATTACTGAATAAATATAATATCCTGCAACTCCCACAAGTACTCCAATAATGCCACCCACAAAAGTCAAAATAATTGCTTCAATTAAAAATTGAGTAGTAATATCTTTTTTCTTTGCCCCTAAAGCTTTACGCAAACCAATTTCTCTAGTGCGTTCAGTCACTGACATTAACATAATATTCATGATTCCAATCCCACCCACTACTAAAGAAATAGCTGCTATACCAGTCAAAAGAGTGGTAAATGTCCCAGTAACACTGGAGGCTGCTTCTAAAATATCTGATTGAGACATAATGCGAAAGTCGGCCTCACTAACATCACTTAATTTATGTCTTTCTAATAACAAATATCCTATTTGATTTTGCGCTTGCGTCATTACTGCTTCACTTTTAGCCTCTACTGCAATTGAATTGACATACTTTACTCCAAACAATTGTTTTTGCGCCGTTGTTAGGGGCACAAAAATACGATCATCGTTATTAGTTGCTGATCCACCTTTCGATTTAGTGACACCAATGACTTGAAAATTTTTAGCAGAAATCCGAATTGTTTGTCCAACAGGATTGACTCCCTCACCAAATAAATCTTTTACTGTTGTCGGTCCTAAAA